>Ga0207889_1000185_pt1 | contig 27064 bp, 26 predicted proteins | sample LinPmetageLP47_FD_184058 | JGI IMG/M metagenome (GOLD analysis project Ga0207889, IMG submission 184058) | Marine viral communities from the Pacific Ocean - LP-47 (SPAdes) | ecosystem: Environmental > Aquatic > Marine > Oceanic | place: Pacific Ocean | collected 2011-06-12 | reverse complement strand
TGCCGGTATCGCGCCGATCTCGGCTAGCAGCCAGGATCTATTAAGCAACACTTAATCGCCAAGGGTGGGTCAGTTTTAAACTGGCGATATCGCCGATAAGTGGGTCAGTTTTAAACCGGCGTTGACACTACATCAAGCTCAAAACAAACGAACCGATGTTTTACGCTGCGATCGGACATTTCCCTCGTGGAGACGATGACGAGATGGATGACGGCGACGGTTTTGCGATTATTACTAGCGCTAGCGATCAAGGCATGGTCGACATCCACGACCGCATGCCGGTCGTTTTACCACCAGACATTGCCCGCGAGTGGCTGGAGACTAGTTTGTCACCGGAACGCGCAGAAGACCTTGCGAGACATCACGCAGAACCGGTGGACCGCTTTGAATGGCATGAGGTCGGCAAGGAGGTTGGAAGTGTGAAAAACAAAGGCGCCGGCTTGATCTGTCCGACTAACAAACCTATTCAGTAATCGTTCCATCCGATTAATCTTCAATACTTTCGGATGCTCATAGGTAAGGGTGACAAGGACCAGCGCTAAAGCCTTCACAGAGCCAGAACTTTGCATAACAGCCATATGCGACATATTTTAAAACTAGAAATATGCAGCACACGACCTGACTCAAAGCAGTAGCCCGTTGGAAACGTATGCTCACAGCCTCGCCCCTGCGTCCAGCTCAGGCTGCTGATACGTATCTACCAGGCTTCCCTTATAGAAGACAAACCTAGGTGGCCAGAAACAATAGTTGCTTACCAGCGCCACAAGCTGCTCAACCGTCGCTATTCCGCCGGCCTGCTTGAGCCGGAAAAAATACATACTGCTCCAATCCGCGTCAAAGTACTCATGAAGGTCCAGCAGACCCGACGTCTCCGCAATCGGCCTTCCATCTGGATCTTCTTCATCAATCTGGCTCGAATAAATGTCGAACAGCCGATCCTTCAAAAGATCAAACGCGTACGGCTCCCAATGGAAGGGGAAATCTTCCTTCTCTATGTCAGGTACTTCTGATGGATCGAACGCCAGCAGGAAGCCACGAAGGTACGCGTCCTCAATAGGCTTGCACTTCTCTGCAGCTGCTACAACTTGATTCCAACGATCAAACCCAACAGCTTTCGCCGTGAGCTCAAGGGCTTGGTGATGAGGGATGCATTCCGTTCGTTTCGTCCATCGCGCTCGTTGCTTCAGAACAGATACGGCTTTCTGAGGGATCAAATAGATGTATTGCATGTAGAGGCTCCTCTGTTTACGGAGATCCGGTGCCCACTGCCGAGATCCGCACAGGGAATCCCAAAGACATTAACAACAAGAAAAGAATCGTCCCATTCGGGTTTGCCTAGGTGGGCAGCAGGTTTCGATCCAACCTAGGCAGATCATACGAGTTGACCCTCTGCGAATTCAAGTGGTTTCTCGTGCGCAGCGACTGCCTTCGAAGCCCTCGATCATGTTCAAGCGAGGCCAACCGCAGCTAAATCGCCAAATCGGCGAACAAGTCTATACGAATCGTATAAATGCGAGCCTTGGTCAGCATCCAGCAGAAGAACAGGCCGTCATGGCTGCCCTATTCTCGAGTTGTAATACTCCACTATAACCTGCTGGCATTAAATCCATGCATCCCTAAACCGAACTCCTTCGTAGCGGCTTTGCACAGGTAGCTCGCTGCGTAGAAGACGTCCATCAGGGCTTGATCATCGCCATGCTGAAGCATCCATGAAGAGCGACCGGGGGGAAGACTGACCAGGCCCGCGGCGTTTTGGTAGTCGACCCCGATAGCGCTGGCCCATGCGCCTCTGATGCGATTGTAAAGGCAGTCAGCATAAGGATTGGTGTAGTCCCCTACTGCCCGATACGCATCACCGTTGAGCAATAGCAGAACATGGTAATGCGGCCTACTACTCTCACCGCCAACCTCTCGAGCCCAGACGTACCTGAGATGATGCTTATTGGCCTTACCATCCCGTGCTTTCACATGATCATAATTGGAGTCGAGACGGTAGCGTAGGTTGGATATGAAACGCTCCATGACGGAATTCGTGGTAGCGTCATCAGGCAGTTCCTCACGTCTGCTGTACCTAAGATCTATACGAAGAGCAAACACACGTGGGCGTTCAAGACTGGCCTTGGTGATAGTTCTAAGAAGTTTGTCGAGGTACTGCTCCACTGCTGGTCCTTGGGTAACCTGGACAGGTAAGCCTAGATAAGGGCTACTGAAGATCAGTCGTTGATTGGTATTGAATGGGTTTCGTTTAAAAAACTGGTCATCACTCATGAACACTCTCCTGGGTAGGTTCATAGCAATGTGTTTGTTGTATAAATTTACCTATCGATAACCATCTCCATGATTGGTCATGGTGCCTGATGTACCGCCTCTACCTATGTATCCCTTGTAAAGGTTTGGTATGCATGGATAGTGTGTGTATTAGTAATACCTAAGAGAAACTAATATATATACCGGAGAGCCAAGCGGCGCTGCTGCTTGGTCTTGGAATCAGAATGCGGGCTGCGTTAAGAAAAAACAGTAGGTGAGTAATTCTGGAAAGGCATTAAAGACGAGCACGTTGCGACGTGATTCTGGAGGCGCAACTCAGTCTGCGGCGTCACGCTCTGCCACTCGCGCTGACATCCACTCAAGTATCTCGCTTTCAAGCCAAGCCACCGAGCGCTCACCGAGTGGAACAGCTCGAGGAAACATCCCTGCAACCATATACCTGTAAATCGTTGGACGAGATAGGCCAGTTGCTGCTATTACGGACTTTAGTCGAAGAAATCTCATTCTGAATGACCTCTGAATATGGATTCAGATGATCTGCATACGATGTAAAATTCAACGCTAACCTAATGCCCGACCTCTTCTAATGTAGCGATGCTCATTGACATTTACCTCATGATTTAACATTCCCATGGTGGCTGTATAGCTTCGACAGGCATCTCAAAACGGTACCTCTACCTCTCCGTAACCTTCTGAAAAACTCAAGACTGCCAATCAAAAATAATTAAGCATGCGGGACTCTGCCCGAGAGCGATGCGGCGTCAGCAAGGGCAAATGATAAAGCCGCCAGGGGCACGAAATTTTTCGCTCAGGAAAATGCGACTGCATCCTCGCAGCACAATTGACGAAAAACCCGCTTTTATCTAGTAAACACGCGTGCACACTGCATATTTGATCATATAGAGATAATCTATATTTTGACTAAACCGCATCTATTATGTATCTTAAAAAGACTATTTTTTACTCTAGGGATTAAGGTGATGGTAGCGTCTCGCGGGGATCGATTAGAGAAACTCATAGGTAGCTACAACGAAAATATTCGTATCGAAAGCTGGCTATGGCACTGGCTGCATTCGTCAATAAATAACAGCGGCTCTATCCCCCAGATACCTAGTTCTAAAGTTCGCAATCAAATGGCATGGATTATTGATCAGGACCCCACACTACAGGGACTAGTGCGCGAGAAAATAGGCAACTTAGTTCCTGCAGGAGACCTCAGCTGGATAAAAAAAGATAATGACCGGAAAACAGAATGGCTGATCAATGCTGTTACCAGAGAAGCTCAAAACAACATTATCGCGAATGAATTACATGCCTCTGGCAGAGAGAAATTAATTTTATTAGTAGACTTATGGGAAATACCTAGAAACCAGAAGCTAGACTACATAAAAGAGCTAAAGCAAAATTGGAAGCTCCAGGAGACCCTTGACAAAGAACTATCTTGGTTCGAAGACGAAAACAAAAATACCGCATTAAAAAAACTTGAATTCGCATGGGAATATTTTAAAAAATATCGAAATGTCGAAACGTTTCGTACGCCTCTCTTTCAAACTCAAAATGAACTACTTAGCTTTATTGATAAACTTGAGCCCTCTAACGAGGAAAAAGAACTATTCCTCATAAAAACAAAAAAGAAGTGGACTCAATTAAAATCCAGAAATAAAGAAACCAGCAAGACTCAGACCAACATACTCCTATCAAAAAAAACAAAAGAAAATCTTGCGGAGCTGAGAGAAAAGCATGAACTGAGCGCAACAAAAGTTATAGAGCTCCTTATAAACCAAGAAGCAGAGCATTCTCTATATTTACCTAAAATAATGAGCGCAATAAAAAAATTAGACGAGCTTTAACATGCCTTTTATAAATATTGGTCAGTAAGAAACCAAAACCTCAGATAAAGTATTCGCGAGGCACCACCCAAGCTTCAAGTACTTCAAATAGTTGCAAACATTCCATTTCTTCTTCGAAAGCATGACCGGCTGCTGGCGACAGCTAGCTTGTATGGCGAGCAAAGCAACAACTATAGCTGGCGGCAAAGACTGAGGCCTTGTCGCCAACATCGCACGGGCAAATCCGGCTACGCATCCCAGGAAACTCTCTCAACTGCACCCCGCAACATATCGCGCAGTGCGGCTAGAATTCGTTCGGCACTCTAGCGATGAATGCGCTCCTGGCGAAGAGCTGCGGCACCTGTACTTTCCCGCAGTCACAAACACGGCCGTTGTCCCGAATGCAAAACGAGGTGCAACGGCCTCTAAACTTTTAAGGAGTTCGCTCGCGCAGTCGTAAATCAGCAGCTCGGGCAGCCCCTCCATGCCGTACCCAGAGCTTTTTGGCGATGCACACGAGCTCAGATTGCAAATTACCTCCTCCAACGGCCATTGCAGACAAGCCCGAGCTTTAGCGCGCCGCCGATCTCGCAATTATGCAGGCGCTAAAGTATGGGCCAGAGTATGGGCCAGCAACCTCCAGAAACAACAAAGCCCCGATATACGGGGCTTTGAGTACGAATAGTGGCGGAGGGACAGGGATTCGAACCCTGGGTAGGCTATTAACCTACGCCGGTTTTCAAGACCGGTGCATTCAACCGCTCTGCCATCCCTCCACGGCCGGCAATACTACCGGAAAATGCTGATTAGTCAATGGGGTACGATGCAATGTGAACTACTTTTTACTGCAAGGAAGTACGCGTTCTGCCGAAGCAGACACATTTTGCATATGAATAGGCCCAGTTGCATTACACCCCGCCTTGATTTGGCCTCGATTACCCGTATTATCTGGCAGTAGCTAATAGATTATTTGATTTATCACGACAGGAGCCGTGCATGAATATGCAAGAACGCCATACCGCGACCACAATGCAGCACAGTGGTGTAAGTGAAGTCGAAGTCAGCAAGCTGTTTCGCAACACCTACACTCTATTGGCCATAACCTTGGCTTTCTCTGCTCTGGTCGCTTATGTTTCCATGAGCCTTAACCTGCCCTACCCTGGCATCATTGTTACGCTGGTCGGTTTCTACGGGCTGCTGTTCCTGACCACCAAGCTGCGCAATTCTGGTTGGGGGCTGGTCAGCACCTTCGCTTTTACCGGTTTCCTCGGCTACACACTTGGCCCCATTCTGAATGCCTACCTCAGCATGCCTAACGGCGGCTCTGTGGTGACGCTAGCGCTGGGTATGACCGCACTGGTGTTTTTCAGCCTGTCGGCTTACGCCATTATCTCGCGTAAAGACTTTAGCTTTCTGTCTGGCTTTATCATGGCAGGCTTTGTGGTACTGATGGTCGCTGTAGTGGCTGGCTTCTTTGTAGAGATCAGCGGCCTGCAGCTGGCTATCTCCGCGGGCTTTGTACTTTTCTCTTCCGCCGTGATCCTGTATCAAACCAGCTCGATCATTCATGGTGGTGAAGACAACTACATCATGGCGACTATTACGCTGTTCGTGTCTATCTACAACTTGTTCCTCAGCTTGCTGAGCTTGATCGGCGCCTTCAACGACGACTGATAATAGTCGGTAGGTTATACTCAATGGCTCGCCTGCAACGGTGAGCCATTTTTTTTAGAGCAACTCATACGCCATGAAATTTGCCATCGCCCTACTCGCCGGACCACAGGATCCGGCCGCTCGTAGCGCCCTGAACTTTGCCCAGGCGGTGCTCGACGGCGGCCATCAGATAAACCGTTTATTCTTTTATCGCGATGCGGTGCATCTTGCCTCGAACCTGGCTGTGTACCCACAGGATGAATCCGACGTAGCTAACGATTGGCGTGATTTTATTACCGCCAATAAACTAGACGCCGTAGTCTGCATCGCTGCCGCCCTGCGCCGTGGCTTGCTGAATGAGGCTGAAGCCTATCGATGGGAGCGGCCAGGCGCCAACAGCGGCAAGCCATGGGAGCTATCGGGATTAGGGCAATGGGTAGATGCCATGCAAACGGCTGACCGGGCGGTGACTTTTGGAACCTGATTTGAGCAGTCTGCTAGTCATCAGCCGCCATCCTCCGGCGGCACCCGCAGCGAGAGAAGCCCTGGATCTTGCCCTAGCGGCTGCGGCCTTCGGGGTGCCCGTTGGGATGCTGTTCCTGGATGCCGGGGTCCTACAGCTGCTCAAGGGGCAAGAGGCTGCATTAATCAAGCAGAAGTCGCTCACGGCCAACTTGCAAGCGCTATCGATGTTTGACGTGGAAGACCTGTTCGTCTGCCAGCATTCATTGAGTGAGCGCGGCTTAACACCTAATCAATTGCTACTGCCTGCGAAGCCGGTTGAAGGCTCTGAGATAGCCAGTCTGCTTGAGCACTACGATCAGGTGGTCACCCTATGATCGCCGGATGGACAGGAGTTTGAGCATGCTGCATATTCTTCGCCACACGCCGCAGGATACCAGCCGCTTTGCCAGCAGCTTACGGGTCATGGGGCCGAAACAAGGACTGTTGCTGATCGAAGACGGCGTCTATGCCCTGCTGCCCCGCACCACCGCCCTGAGCGCATTGCAGCTGCTGCCCGCCAGTGTTCGCCTGTATGCCTTGGAGACAGATGTCATAGCGCGCGGATTGGCGATGGATGACGTACCCAAGCGAGTCACTCTGGTCGATTATCCAACCTTCGTACAATTGTGCACACAGTACGACAAGGTGCTCAGCTGGTGAGTGACATTCTGGTCGATGGCGAAGCCATTGCGCTCGACAAGGAAGGTTTCCTTCTGGACTTGCAAGATTGGTCAGAGTCCGTTGCAGCGGCCTTGGCCGAGCGTGAAGGCATCATTCTGACGCCCGCTCACCTTGAAGTAATTCAGGCGCTGCGCAACTTCTACCAAACCTACCAGCTATCACCGGCCATGCGGCCGCTGGTGAAATACGTCGGCCAGCAATTAGGCAAAGAAAAGGGTACTAGCCTTTATTTGCTCCGCTTATTTCCCGGCAGCCCGGCAAAGTTTGGCGCCAAGCTCGCGGGTTTGCCCAAGCCCGACAACTGCCTTTAACGCATTAGTCTTGAGCTTCCGGCAACGTAGTCAACACCACTAACTGATCGTTAACTTGCAGTCGCAGCGGCTGATCACGCGGCGGATTCAGGTGTAACCTGCGCCCATCTTCATCGGTTTTGCTGCGATACACCCCGAGCGCCGTTTCCCCTTGCAACGCAATGACTGCCTCCAGGTCTGCAAAGGTGGTGACACTCTGCATCGAGTAGTCCGTGGTTTTACGGAAGGTAACCTCCGCGCCACCGGTGGTGAACAGCTCTTCAAACATTAACCCCAGCTCTCGCCGCTGAGCGATTTGTGCCATTAAGTGGCTGAGAATCATCGGGCTGACGATGCTCTCGCCTCGTTTGCGCACCACCAACGATTCATTCGCAGGATCACTCAGCTCAAGCAGTATCTGCGGCTTGTGGCTACGCTCTCGCAACAGTTCATCCACGACCAAGTAACCGACCATTGCGCGCGCATCAGCCTCTTCACCCGAGTCCATCCGGTCTGACGAGAGCAACAATACACTGTCAAAACGCTGCCCAAGCAGCTCACGCAACGCGCCTTCTACCATGTAATCCGCCTGAGTGTGCTGGCAACTAACGCGCGCGGTCAGTTCGCTATAGGCATTGATTTCGGTGGTTCTTTGGCTAGGTTCAACCACCGCAACCACATGCACCTCAAAGCGGTAATCGGCGTAACCGGCCAGCTCATGGATCAGCGCCGGAACGCGCCGATTCCAACCCAGAATCAGCAACCGCCGCAAACCACCCACTACCGGTTTGGCTTGCCGAACACTGCGCTGGAGCGGCCGCAGCGGCTGCTCAGTACTGGCTTGCGGTTCTGCATGAGCGTAATCACGCGCTAGCATGACGATCTTGTCGCCCTGGCGAATTAATTCATCGGTCGGCGCATTGAGCCAGGTACGCCAGCTATCGCCATGCGGCCGCATCAAGCCGCAGAGAATAGCCTGCGGTGCATGTCGGCCGATCTCGCCCAGTGTCTGCCCCACGCAGTTATCGGTTGAGCGAATATAAAACTCGTTACCATCGTGTACCGTCATTACCTCGCCAAACAACTCGGGCATGCCGGGGTGAATCAACGACTGTGCAAACAACCGGCTGACCATCGCATCACTGGCTACTACCTCAAGCGGGCCGGAATAGGCGCGCTGCAATATGTTGAGCTTACGCATGTCGGCAATCTCCGCCACCACATAAGGCGGTGGTGTGCCGCGCAAATGTGCTTGCGCCTGTAGCGTCAACAACGCTTTGATGGTTTCTACATCGCCGGTCAATAGCTCGTTGCCCACCTGATTGCGGCCAGGTATCAAAACCACTGCGGCCTGCAGACAGGCCACGCGATCCAGATCTTCGGGTTGCAGCGCAGTGCCTGAACGTAAAATGATATTGCTCATTGAGCGACGAATAAGGGGAATCTCTCGCAGCTCCTGCACACGATCGGCGTTGATTTCATCCGCCAGAATAACCAACCGCAGCCGCTTGGTTTCACGCGCACGTAACAACCGCTGAATACCGCCACTAGTGTCCAGAATCTCTTGTATCAGAGGAATGGTGCGATTGGTCCAGCCAAGGATAACAATGTGCTCGCTGACAGTAACCGGCGTTAGGCCCTGCTCCAGCTTGACCATCATATCGATCAACCAGCGGGTCATAATGGCAACCAGCGCGCCGAGAAAAACCACGTAGCCACTGACCGTCAATGCTGTAGAAACGATGCGGCGCCAGGTGCCCTCATCATCACCCAAATAGCCGGGATCAGTCAGTCGCAGGAATGCCCACCACACCGAATCAGCCAAGGTGCCTCCCTCGGGCGCTGAGGGCCAGGCGAGCCAGCCGCCGATTAGGGAGATCAGTGCGATAAACGCAGCAACAACCAAAAGCTGATAGTGCGCACCCTTCACAAATTGCCGCTCAATCAGGTAACGCAAACGATCAACAAAAGAAAATGGCGGCATTCAGGGAGCCTCTCTGCTCTGGCGTGGTCTGATTCTTAACGGGGCAGGCAAATCCTGCTAGATTGAGCGCACACAAACCCAGGCGCATAACCTGCAAAGACACTATGGCAAACGTTGAAAGCATTCTTGGCTGGACGCTGGTCGTACTCTACTGGCTTTTTACCGCAGCCGTCACGCTGCGTGTAATCGCCAAACGTAATCCGGTAAGCGTCACGCTTTCTTGGCTGCTGGTGATCTATATTCTGCCGATATTCGGTGCAGCACTTTATCTCATGCTGGGTGAACTGAACCTGGGTAAAGAACGTGCGCGCCGCGCTGAGGCCATGGTCCAACCCTTTCTGAAAAGTATCGCCACAGATTTTGCCGCTAGCAAAGCACCCATTAACGGTGGCTCCCTTACGCAGGGGATTTACCAATTGCTGGCGACACGAATGGGGATTGGCGCGCTTGGTTACCGGCACATGGAGTTGCTGGATACCCCGGAACTGATTTTCTCCCGGTTGTGTGACGACGTACGTGGCGCGCAAAACAGCATTCATATCGAAACCTATATCTGGTTTCCGGGCGGGCGAGTCGATGAGCTCACAGAAGAGCTGATCAACGCCAGCGCGCGGGGAGTGAAAGTCTCTCTGTTGATTGACCACGCCGGCAGCCGTCCGTTCTTTCGCTCAAGCTGGCGTAAACGTTTGACCGACGCTGGCATAGAGGTGGTGCCCGCTTTGCCAGTGCGTTTGTTGCGCGCTTTAGTACAGCGTATCGACCTACGAATGCATCGCAAACTCATCGTCATCGATGGCCGAGTGGCCTACAGCGGCTCAATGAACATTGCAGATCCGTTGTACTTCAAGAAGGAGGCCAAGGTCGGCGCTTGGGTGGATATCATGCTGCGCCTCGATGGACCGGCCGCACGCGGGCTAGACAAAGTATTTGCCTGGGACTGGGAGGTTGAAACCGGTTTACGTCGACTCGAACCGGCCCCACCTAGCGCGCCAGCCTGCGGCAAATGGCTTTCCATCCTGCCTTCTGGTCCTGGCGTTGGTGACGATCTCATAGGCCAGGCTGTGCTATCGAGCATCTATCGAGCCAACGACAGCATCACCATAAGCACGCCCTACTTTGTGCCTTCTGAGGCGATCTTCAACGCACTCTGCCAAGCGGCTGAACGGGGGGTCCGCGTTAAGGTGCTGATCCCTGAGCGCAACGACTCAAAGTTGGTAGGCTGGGCCAGCCGTGCCTTCTACGAACGCTTTCTTGAGGCCGGCGGTGAGATTCATTTGTTCCGCGGCGGGCTGCTGCATACCAAGGCTATGTTGATGGACGACCAGCTAGCACTAGTGGGCAGCGTTAACTTGGATATTCGCAGCCTCCAGCTAAATTTTGAGCTAACTGTTGCGCTCTTCTCGCCCGAGGGATGCGCAAGTATCCGGCAACTCCTCGACGGTTACGAAGCCGCCAGCCACCGCTTGCAGTTAGCAGAATGGCAAAAGCGCTCGCGCGCTTCAAGGGTGCTCGAGAGAGGCGTATTCTTCCTTAGCCCGCTGCTCTAAACAGGGTTGCCACTGCCCCGCCGTGCTCTAATTTGCAGCCAGAAATAATTTAACAAATGCGGCTTGCTTTCCCGGCAAGGGCGATTACAATCCTTAATGAGTTTGATTATCATTATGGATGAGCGCATGAAAGTACACCTGTTACCCGTCAGCCTTACCGTTGCCATGATGAGCCCTGCCATGACGACAGCCAGCCCTCTCAGCAATGCGCCCGGCGACTCCTCACACGCCGTCGTCCTGCAGCTCAGCGCGCACAATGAATTGCTACAACAGCTGCTTAACGCGCCGCTGAACAGCGCCGCATTCGACTTGATTGACGAGTTAAGCTATCAATTGGAAAGCGACTTATTGATGTTGAGAACGCCTTTGGCACCCGTATCAGCGCAACTGGAGTCGCTACACCAAGCGGTCGAGCATCAAGACAGCCGGGCCGTGTTGTTGCACGCTACCGCTTATCTGAGCGCTGCACAGCTCTGGTTGGGGCAGGCCCGCGTTTGAGCTGCGCGTGCAAAATCAGAGCTGGCCTTTAATGGGTAGCCAACCCAGCGTCCAGCTCATGAAACGCCGGAATCTGCTAGCGCCGGGCTCTGTAGTCCACGTCTGCCCTTCTGCTTGCCATTGAATATCGTCGTTTTCGTTTAGGCTGACGTGGTAGGCGAAGTCCTCTGACGTCCATCGCTTGAACAAATCAACCATTTCCGCAGCAATGTCCTCTTGTTCTATATAAACCCCCGCTTCGGTGTTTAGTTTGACCGAACGAGCATCCAGATTTATCGAACCAACGAAGACCGCCTTGCGATCAAATACAAAGGTTTTGGCATGCAAGCTTGCCAGCGACTCGCCCAAGAACGGGCTCGCGCGCTCCTTCTGTCCAGCGATAGGCCGCAGCTCCCACATCTTTACGCCACCGTGAAGCAAAGGCCCACGCGATTCGGCGTATCCACTGTGCACTGCCAACACGTCTGTAGTCGCTAGCGAGTTGGTCAGAATCGAGACCTCTACGCCTTTTTCACGTATGCCTAATAGCATGTTCTCCCCACCATCAAGGGGAACAAAGTAAGCCGAGGTTAGGAGCAATTCACTTTGCGCCGCCTGCATTGGCTTAATCAAACTGCGGCTCAAAAAGGCGACCTCACTGCCGTCGCCATGGGGGTCCGATTTGGAGGGATCATCGTAAAACCATTCGGCGTGACCCCAATGCCATTGTAAGGTGTCGTTGTTCATGGCGGTAATGAATGACGATTTTGCAGCGGCTTTCAAATAGGGGTCGTGCTCCGCTTGACGGTTCTTCGAACCTAGCGTGGCGCGCATGTCCGCCAAGGCCTGAGTATCGGCTTTATCGGACAAGGTAGAAATGGGGATGGCAATGCCGCTATTCCAGAAATTGTCGAAGCTATCTGAGGCAGGATCGGCGATTGGGCCTATGCCCACTACATCAACGTCCTGAAAATCGACGTCGCTCAAAGTGAAGTACTCGTCACCAATATTGCGGCCGCCGGTAATGATCGCCCGATTGTCCGCGACTATCAGCTTGTTGTGCATGCGGTAATTGATACGCCCAAATTCACCCAACTTGCTAAACCCTTTTAACCACTCACTGCGCAGGCTCAGCGGGTTGTACAACCGCACTTCGATGTTGGGATGGTGATCAACTACCGATACCTTGAGGTCCTCCAGGCTACTGCCCAGATCGTCCAGCAGTAAGCGAACGCGAACGCCCCGGTCAGCTGCCTTAAGCAGATGCTCAGTAATCAGCCCGCCGGTGATATCCGTTTTGAAGATGTAGTACTGGATATCCAGGCTTTTGTCGGCCATATCGATTAGTTTCAAACGAGCGGCTAGCGCATCATTGCCTTTATGCAATAGCGTAAAGCCCGACAGTGAAGCGTCTGTTGGTTGTTCCTTGGCGACATACTTACTAAGGCGAGTCTGCGCGTCTGTGGGCAAATAATACGAAGGCAGCTCGGTATGACTAACTCCCTGAGTAGCACATCCCAACAACATTCCGGAGATTGCCAACAGCCCTAGAATTCGCATCCATTGTTTCCCTTTGCAAGTTGCCCGGCTGTTGAAACGTAAGCCGGGCAGGTCAGGTTGTTCTGCGCATCAATCTTCTGCGTAGGTATCGGTCACAACCAACTGGTAATCAAAACGACGACCACCCCGGTTATCGATAACCACATAACCAGAGCCCGTTGGCTTTAAGCCTTGAGTATAGGCTGCACTGTACAGGGCTCGCCAGGCGCCTTCTACCGTCTGGGTTTCCGCCTGATAATGCAGGCTCAGCACCTGCTGTCGGGGCTTCTGATTTAGCCGGTAACCCGCAATACTGCCAATATTTCCTTCCACCGGAAAGCTGACCTGGGTTTTCAACAGCGTTGGCGTGTTGTCAGCCAGGTTGTCGAATACCAGGTTCAGCGGACCCGTGATGCGAGCACCCGCTTTCCGCTGTGCTGTCATGGCCACATTGACGGCGATACGACCTACTTCATCCTTCATTTCTTCAGGCGCCAACTCTGCCGGGCGCCCAAATAAGGTCATGGGCTCGCGGGTAACCAAGTGGATAGAATACTGAGTACCATCATCCCGAATTATCAGCTCGTCTCCACCGCGAATATCCACTATTTTCTGCGCACTTAGCGGTACAGGTGCATAGGCTGCTTTACACAGATCAGAGTTGCGGTAACGCTCACGCTGGCTCTGCTCAAGCTGCGTATTTTTCTCCACCTGCTGACATATCTGCTGATCGTAACCGCTCCAGGCTTGACGCGCCGCACCAGCGTCTACCAGGGTATCAATCATTCGGCTGCTCGCTTCTCCGGCAGCAATCAAAAGTGCAGTCTGGCGCGATGATTCCGCCTCACGACGATCCGGCCCACCCACACCCACGCCAGGTTTGCGCTCGGTCTGTGCATGAATATTCGCACCGGCGTCGAGCAGTAGTTTGGCACTTTGCGGCTGATCGGCCTGGGCTGCAGACATTAAGGCCGTTTTGCCCCAAAGGTTACTGTCATTCACCGCAAAGCCGCGTTGCAGCAAAAAAGCCACTGCATCCGGATTGCCAACAGCCGCCATCAAGGCGGTGTCGCCATCCGCTCCCAGGCCGCGCTGCTTACCCAGGGTTTCCGTTTCGTAATCAACAAAATCGCTGATGACAGGTACTGGTGCGCCGTTCAGCAACACACTGTGCAGAGTGGCAAACTGCCGCCCTTCTTCCAACGCTCCTGCCTGCGGCGCAATGGCATATCGCGGATTGTAGTTGGCAAAAGGGGCGGCAGGCGCATTCGGCACTTGCGCAGGCGCTTCCAAGTTCTCCATGGCACGGGCAAAAGTTTCATGGAACAACAGGTCTGCTGCGCTACTTGCTTCCTGAGCATTTAAACCCTGGGCAGCAAACATGGAAACCAGTTCTTGATGTGCCGGCTGCAGCATCGGCATCACCCGACGATATAATTGCTTGGCGCCGATGTTGCGTTCTGACCACTCAAACAATTCGTCCATCGCGGCGTCCTGACGCGAACGTATAGCGGCTTCGCGACCATTGCGCTGCAATTGATCCACGCCCAGCAGCGGCAGGTTGAGCAGTGTCCACTGGCGCTCTTTCCAGCGCTGAAACAGATCACGTCTATCCTGCTGCGAGTAGCCCAGCAAGGGATCGCCGGCAAGCTTGGTCAACTCGGTATCCAGTGCGCTGTAGGCCGGCAGGCCACGCAAAGTATTGGTGCGTGGTGGCGTCAGGTAGGTCTGAAACAGACATTGCGGGGTAACGCCATCTTGCACACTATAAAGCCCCGCATAAGCAGACTCACCGCGAGCAGCCGGTGAATAGAACCCCCAGGTTTCGTTCACCAAGGCCAATGTTTTACCTTGATAAGTAAAAACATCAATGCTGCCGTAATCTCCGGTTTGCGACGAAGAAGCATGGGCGCGGCCGCCGTAGTTAGGCTGCTCGGCAACCCAGCGCGGCAACATGCGATCATCCATCACAACTTGGCCATTAATGCGTAAACCACGTGCTCGCTGCTGATAACCGGCATACAGGCCAGCGTCGTACAACTCAACACTGATCTGCTGTCCCGCGATATCCGCGCTGCTCACTGACGCATGGCTCCCTGCCTTAAGCTGAGCGCCAGCCAAGCTAGACAATCCCAGTCGACCGTCTCGCGCTAAGGACTGGTTCAGCGCATTAGCCACGCTGGCGCACATACCGTTACCACGGTCCTCGGCAACCCGATATTCGGCATAGCTAGCCCACGCGTGACGTTCGCGCTGCGGCTCGGGATGCGGCACCGGCCATGCCGTGAGCTGCGCGGTGCGTTGCCGGTACATGGATTGCAAACAGGCGATGGCGTTAGCGTCAGGATTAACCCCGGTAGCGGTATCGACTCCCAGCCCACATTGTCCGGCGCGGCTTAGTAGCCATTGACGCTGGTTGGCTTCCAGTACCAGCGCACCCGGCAAATCAAGCTGATCAATACGTTTACGCAAGTATGCCGCCAGCTCCTTGTCCTGCAGGGCCAACGGATCGCTGGAACATATCTGTCGATTCACCGACGGCAGTGCTCCGGCGCATTCAAAACTGGCTTTAGTATCAGCGTTCAAGGGCGTCAACTTTGGCGTCAGGTCAGGCTTGGCCGGACCAGGTACCGGCGCGCTGGCACAGGCACCGAGCGTGGCCAGGGTTGCTGCAAGCATCAGGCGTTGATTGATCGACATACTTGTCTCCTGCCTATTTAATAAAGATGGCGGTGCCATAGATGATGTATTGCCCACCGCCATCACCGGGAGGTGCTGGGAAAGGCCCTGCGCTGCGAATGGCCTGCTCGGCAGCCTGGTCCAGCACCGCGTCACCACAGCGATCTATCTCGAAGGACACCATGCGGCCAGAGCCATCTATGGTGATCTCATACGGGATATAGCACTGACGCTTGAAATCGTTCGGGTCGCCTTTATAGCCTGGTGGCGGCTTGTACACCGAGCCTTCCGGACGTTTCAGGTTGGCAATCACGCGATTCTTCACCGTATCAGCATAACCTGAGGGCGCCATGCGGCCGCGGCTGCTTGGCTGCGTGCTCGGCGCAGGCGTCTGCGGCGCCGCCCACTGCTGATTGGCGCCAAAACTATGCACCGGAGGCCCGCGTGGCTTGGGTGGTTGCGCCGGTGGCGGCGTGGGCCGCTCTACTACCCGTGGCTTTGGCGGCGGTTCAGGTTCAGGTTCAGGTTCAGGCTGCGGTTCGGGTTCGGGTTCGGGTTCGGGTTCGGGTTCGGGTTCGGGTTCGGGTTCGGGTTCGGGTTCGGGTTCTGGCTCTGGTTCGGGCTCAGGGGGCGGCGGCGGAATCTCTACCAGCTCCACTGCAACCACCTGCCGCTCCTGCGGCGCCGCATGCCGAAACTGACTACCGAATAGCCATACCAGCAAGGCCGCATGCAGGCCAAGCGACACCACAACCACCAGCAGACGCACCGCCCACTGGCTGCTATCTGAGGTACGGCTCATCAGGGCTCCAGCTCTTCCGAGGCGACCAGACTGATGCGGGTGTAGCCGGCTTTTTGCAGGCTGTTCATCACACGCATAAGGGTGCCGTAATCCACCGCCTGATCGCCGCGCAAGAACAGGCGCGTCTCCTTGGCGCCGGCAGTAACGCCGGTAATCAGCGTCGGCAGCTCAGCCAGGCTGGTAGCCTGCTCCTGCACAAACAATTTGCCATCGGCCTGCACACTCACATAAATCGGCTCTTCCGGCGGTGGGCTCGGCGTTGCCGCGTTACTTGGCAGATCGACCGGCACATCCACGGTGGCCAAGGGGGCAGCCACCATAAAAATAATCAGCAGTACCAGCATCACATCAACAAAGGGAGTGATGTTCATCTCGGCATTCTGCTGATAGCTATGCCGCTTGACCAGCGGCCCAGAGCTGAGTTGGATACCCATATCAGCGTCCTTCGTCGAGCTGGCGAGAGGTGCTGGCGATCATCTCCGCGGAGAAGTTATCCAGCGCACCGACAAAGCCGTTAATGTCCCGGGCAAACTTGTTGAAGATCATCACCGCCGGGATCGCGGCAAACAGACCCAACGCAGTTGCCAGCAGAGCTTCAGCGATACCAGGCGCAACCACGGCAAGGCTCGCAGATTTGAGCGTAGCGATGCTCGCGAAACTATTGAGAATGCCCCACACGGTACCGAACAAGCCGATAAAGGGAGCCGTAGCGCCGATGGTCGCTAGCACACCCATCATGCTGCCCATGCGAGCCAGGTCACGCTCTTGGACTATGCCGGAGGTCAGCGCCATGCGCTGTAGCAGTCGGTTGACGCGATCAGTCTCGGCCGGTTGTGATGGCATGCTTTTGTAGTGCTTCAGCTCTGCCTGGCCGACCTGCCACATACGACCCATGGCGCTTTTGTCTGCGGTATCAGCAAGCACATCCAACTGGCCAGCACGGAAAGCCTGCAGAAAACGCTGATTACCGCGCCGCGCTCGGGTGAAGACAAAGATCTTCTCGAACAACACAGCCCAAGTGAGCAGCGAACAGAAGACCAGCAGCAGCATGACGCCTTTGACCAACGGATCAGCCTGTTCGAACATCTCACGCACACCAAAAGACACCACTTGCACATCTTGTTGGGCGGCAATTTCCTGCGCAATGGTTTGCCTTGCTGGCTCGCTTTGCTGCACTGCCGTTGGCGTTTCAGATGCAACGGAAGCCTCCTGGGATTGAGCCCACACCCACGACGCAGACAAGCCGCCCGCTCCCAGCAGGAGCATCAGTGAAATTGCCCGTAAACGGCTGTGCCAACGATTGGCGAAGGTTGAAAACGAACGACTTTGCATAATGCCCCCGATTGTTGATTTTTATGTTGAGGTTATTTAGGTACTGCTTTTCAGTTATCAATATTTTGCGGTGTGAGAATGGCGTGTAGCGTTGCCACGTAGTGAGCAAAGGCTTCCCGCCCCTTGGCGCTAAGACTCACTCGGGTACGCGGCTTTTTGCCGACAAAATCTTTTTTTATACGCACGTATTCAGCACCTTCCAGAGTGCCAAGGTGGGCACCCAGATTGCCATCGGTGGTATCCACGATGCCGCGCAGGGACACGAACTCGAGCCACTGGTTACTCGCCAGTGTATTCAGCGCAGCCATAATTTTGAGCCGTACTGGCTGGTGAATAAGATCGTCTGGGGTTTGCATCAAGTGCGTCTCAACCACAGGCTGGACAAGATGAAGGTGCCACCCCAAGCCACTGCCAACCACCACCAATAATGTTCAGTCGCGAAGAGGAAACAGCAGAAACAGAGCGTGGCTAGGGTTGTACCAATAATCAGATAACGCGGGCGGGATTGTGCGCCCCGGATGGCATAGAGCGTGGCGACAAACAGCGGGACAATCATGCTGCCCTGCTTTGGCGTGAGCGGCCACATGACAACATGCAACAAGGCGGCAAACAGCAGTACAGAGCCCACCACCAGTAAGTAGCGCCAAACGATACCCGGCGTGACTTCCTGCGCGATACGAGCCAGGCGTACGCCCACCACTAGGCCGACGATGACGACCACGAGCCAGATCAGTAACAGCAATTGGGGAAAGAGCGCAGTAAAAACGCAGCCGAGCAGATTAGCCACACCCCATAGCATCAGCTGAAGTGATTCCGCACGGTAGTCTTGGAAGCCGGCAGCACGCGCCTGCACGCTATTAATGGCGCGCAGCGCTTGCGCAGCTTCTTCTGGGGATGGAGACATGTATATCTCTGTTTTTGTTATGTGCAAAGCACTCTATTGGACAGAGTAGACAAAAACAAGATGTGTCTTGAAAATTTTATTTCGTTGAAATGATAGAAAGAAACGAGCGCTCTAAATCCGCCGTCAAATCTGTAAGACAAGTTCTACAGATTAAAACCACAGGCGCTTTCTCAGAGAGCGAGAAAGCGCCTACTCTCGACTGCTGCTTGGGCTGCCTCAGCCAATAATGTCGTATTCGCCGCCACGTTCCAGCGCTTTTTTATACGCCGGGCGCTCATGAATACGCTGCAGAAATGCCATCAGATTCGGCCACTTGCCATCCAGCCCACCGCGCGCTGCGGCCGCTTCCAGCGGAAAACTCATCTGTACGTCCGCTGCGCTGAACTCATCACCGGCAAACCAACCGGTGGCGGCCAGCTCGCTGTTCAGGTAATCCAAGTGCTGGACAATCTGAGGTTCGACGAAGCTGCCTTTGACCTTGCGAGCGATGCCTTTGGCAAAGGGTTTGACAAAAAACGGCATAGGAGAAGATTCAACTTTATTGAACACCAACTTGAGCAACAGCGGTGACATAGCCGAACCCTCGGCATAGTGGAGCCAGTAGGTGAAGCGCAAACGCTCAACGCTGCCTGCTGCCGGCGCCAGCCTCCCCTGCCCGTATTTATCGACCAGGTATTCGATAATCGCGCCAGACTCGGCCAGCGTCAGCTCACCGTCGGTAATGACCGGCGATTTACCCAGTGGATGAATAGCTTTGAGTTCAGGCGGTGCCAGCATGGTTTTGGGGTCACGTTCGTAACGCTTGACCTCATATTCCAACCCAAGCTCTTCCAACAGCCAGAGAATGCGCTGAGAGCGCGAATTATTCAGGTGGTGAACAACGATCATGTGCATGCAACCTTTTGTTTGTCCAGTATAGCTGTCAGCAAAGCCTAACCTGCCACACCGCTAATTTGATACAGCAACCAATACCTCTGTGGGCTGCCAGCAGCGCACACAATTACGCCCACACTGTTTGGCGTCATACAGCGCTTGATCAGCTAGATCTATTAGACGGTACAGCCCTTGCTCTGCGCCGTCGCTCACGCACACGTAACCAATGGATACCGTAGCACTCAAGACCCCCTGCGCATTGCTGAACGTCTGACCTTGCCACTGTGTTCTGATACGCTCAGCCAAGGCTTCGGCACTCAGCAAGTCAGCCCCTGGCATCAGCAATACAAACTCCTCGCCACCAAACCGGCAGAGCAAATCCTGCGCCCTCACATGCTGGGATAATTGCTCGGCAAAGGCAGTTAGGACTCTATCCCCTGCGCTGTGCCCGTGGGCATCATTGATAGCTTTGAACTTATCTAAATCCAGTAGCAACAGCGCCACGCCCTCCCCTTGGCGCTGACTGATAGCCAATTGGCGTAGCGCTAACTCCTCAAAAGCTCGGCGGTTAAGCAGATTAGTCAGCGGGTCACGGGTGGCCTGTAATTTGAGTTCATCTTGCAGACTGCGGGTAGCCAAAATCACACAGAGCAACGAGAAACAGTACAGAAAAACGATACCCTCTAGATAATTGAGTGCCTCTACCGTTTCAGCTGCTTCAAAACTAGCCGCTGCGATATAGACAGGATCAAATTGGTACAGCAGAAAGCGTCGCAAATAGAGCAAGCCATGCATAGACCAAATACCAGCCCAGACCCATACTAGTGCGCGCTGGGGTATTTGCATGCGCCAAAGTTCGAAAATAATAAAACCACTGACCAGCACCACAATCGCACTGTGCGTCATGATGCTGAATCGCAGTGAGTCCTGCAGCAACCAAAAAACACTACCCTGGATCAGGGTCGTCAACGCCATGGCCAGCGGAAATCCGCTGGCCGACGTGTTTAAGCGATAACAGCGCGCACCCCAAAGCAGTACAAAATAACCTTGGGTAATAACGATGGCACTAATCCATAGCGGTATATAAGCCCGGACTGTCTGTAGAGCCGCACCACAAACGATAATAGTAAGCCCCAGCGCCCAAAATCGAATTGCGACGACTTGCCTATTCAGTGCGCTGGCGACCAACAAACCCAGAACCGACGTGACTGTGGTCAACGCCAGCACAGCCATCAGGGTTGTCATATCAAGCATAGGCAGTCGTTTTCCGAGCTTTTAGTTAGTCCTACAGACTAGCTGCAAGCACAGCCAAACACCATTTTAATACTGGCAAATAGCCTTATTTTGACCAAACATTCACCCTTGGGTGGACGTCTCGCAACCATTTCCTGAATGATCTACCCAAATCAACTCATCGGTTGCGAAACCCAGGGTACCTGCTTGCTTCAAAAAGTCAGCCTTTACCGCTTCAGTCACCTGCGGCTCGCGCGACAGCAGCCAAAGGTAGTCGGTATCCGGGCCTGACACGAAAGAGTACTGATAATCCTGTTTGTCTAAACCAAATACGGCGTAGGTGCCGTAAAATGGGCCAAAGAATGAAACCTTGAGGAATCCTTCGTCCTTTTCACCCACAAAGTAGGCTTTGCCCTCGGCTTCAGACCATTCGCCTTTCTCCTGATCGCAACCACGGTTAATCACCTTTATGCCGCCATCTTCACGCAGACTGTAATTGGCGGTCACCCCGCTTAGACCCCGTTCAAAAGAGTGGTCAAGACGTGCCACTTCGTACCAGGTTCCCAGATAACGTTTGGCCTCAAACGGCTTCACCGGTTGCACGCCTTCCGGTAACTCTACACAGGCGCTCAGCGCTACCGCGCTCAATAGCAATGCAGTCTGGCGATAGTAATTCATACCTTTTGCTCCCTTATCGTAAGGTAATCAAGCAGAGTATCCAGCAGCTCGGTAGTGCCTGTCAGCACCTGTTGATCTACGTTCTGAATGACTTGCGCGGACTGCACAAACTCTGCTGGCTGCAGATCCTGACCATCGGCATCAACAAAGCCAGCCACCAGTTCACGCGTTGCCTCCAGGTGAAACTGCAGACCAATAACTGAACGACCAAATTGGAAAGCCTGATTCTGGCAGCCCAGACTGGAGGCAAGCGGCACTGCGCCGTGAGGTAGGTCGAAGGTTTCGCCATGCCAGTGCAGCACAGTAACTTGCTCAGGGAAGTGAAAGGCCGCGCCGTTGTGATGGGTGTTGCCCTGTACCGGAAACCAGCCAATCTCCTGTTGGCCATTGGCGTAAACATTCTGCCCCAGAGCGCTGGCAATCAGTTGCGCGCCAAGACAAATCCCGAGTATCTGTTTATCTTCGGTGAGAGCTTCGCGAATAAAGGTTTTTTCAGCTACCAGCCAGGGCAGCTGTTGCTCGTCATTCACACTCATGGGGCCGCCCATGATGATGAGCAGGTCTATGCCCTCCAGATCCGGCAATGGCTCATTGCGATATAAATGCGTAGCCGACACCACGTAATTGCGTGATATCAGCCAATCCTCGATCTTTCCCAACCCCTCAAAGGGCGCGTGTTGTAGATAATGAGCGCGCATTCGATGCTAGTCCTGGTGATCCTATATTGACGGCGACAGCGTGCCGGCCGGGCTTTTTTCTCTGAGTTGGCGACAGGCCTTAAGGTTCCCTCAACTACACTGACTTAAAGCGAAATACATCCTCCTGTTGATAGCGTTTCAAGCAGAGCGTTATCAGCAAGGTACGATGCGGGCGAAACATATCGCGCACTTGCTTCAGGCTCAACGATAAGGCGCCGATATCATCATCGGTATAAGTACGATATCCGACTTTGCCGGAGCTGACTTCAGGGTAGGCGGTGATACTCATGCGCAGCCGGTCTTCTTCACGCGGTAGCAATTCATATAGCCGATCACAGTTGATCAATAGGCTGCGATAATTTTTCTCACCAGAAAATACGTGCACACCCTCGATGACTTCCTCTTGAATCACCTGGGTCAGGCGCCGCTCGCGGGAGGTTTTATCATCGTTGATATAAAACTCGATGATGTAATCGTTAACCGCCGCGCCATGGTTATCGACCACTCGAACCACCGTATTCTGATAGCCCTTGAAGTGCTCTCCCGAGCGTTTTTTTGCGACTTCGCTGACCTGCAAGCAATGGCTCGCCAGGCGCTTTTGCCACGCGATGAAACCGCTATCGGGCAACATCAGCGCACCACAGATCAGGCTCCAGGTAATCGACTCGTTAGTCCCGCGCCCCTTCGCGGTGATGCTGCCGTGATCTTCGCCATCAACCACGGTGAAGGCCAGACCGCTGTCGTCCACCTCCTGATAATCGATCAACGGGGCCTTACCGGGTTCATGGCTGAAATCGATTAGCATGCGCGCAGCCTTTAGGTTGGCCGTCGACACCCGCACTGTGCCATCAGTACCCGGTTTATTAGCGACTGCCGAGATGCCGGAGTAACCTGTATTGCCGACCAGCACAGTGCAGAGGACGCGGCCTGGCGCGAACACACTGTTATCGACAAACAGATCGCGCTCCGCCAGCAGCCAACTGTAGCTACTGGCCAACTCCAGGCCCTTGAGTATCTGCGTGCCTGTCTCAAACAACCGCGTGCCCTTCCAGCCCTTCACCGCGCGACCTATTACCGAGCGGCCTGTATGCGCCAGAGGTGAGCCGAAGTTAGCGGGTGCGAGCATTAACAAGCGGTGAATAGGCACGCTGTCTATAGCAAAGCGGCTCATCCAGTCACGAATTACCAGGCCGCCGGTGCTGTGCACTATGGCATCGACGCTGCGCGGTGCACGTGGCAATGCCGCATCAGTCCAAGCCCTATCCATGGCTTCGACGAGATCTGCAAAGGTGACCTGATCATCCAGTGATATGTAGTCACCAAGGTAGATTTGCTGCACATCCGCACCGATACCATCAGGTAATGGCGACGCCAACCGCTTGGCCAGCGAGCGAAAGGAACTAAAGCTGTCACTCCAGCCATGAATGATAACCAGCATCTGTATCTCCACGAGTAATGGAGGTCCGGACATGAATCACGGCTACTGGCTGTGAACGGCATCCTGCCAAACCTGTCTATGAAACATAGACGCTGCACGCAGATTCACCAAATGTGGGTGCGTGCTAGGGTGATAGCTCAGACCTATACACAATGAGGAGTTCGTATGCTGATCGACCTGACAGACAAAACCGCAATCGTCACCGGCTCGACCGCTGGCATTGGTTTGGCCATTGCACAGGGCTTGGCCGCCTCTGGGGCCACCGTCATCATCAATGGACGCAAGCAGGCCAGCGTAGATGCGGCACTCAAGCAGCTGAAAAAAGCGCTACCAAAGGCCAATGTACGCGGCGTTGCGGCAGACCTGAGCACCGCAGAGGGATTGGCGCTACTACAAGCAGCGGAGCCCAAAGCAGATATCCTGGTCAACAATCTGGGCATCTATGGGCAGCAGGATTTCTTCGAGACATCCGACGAGATGTGGCAGGAGTTTTTTGATGTCAATGTGCTGTCCGGCGTGCGGGTGTCGCGCGCTTACGTGCCTGCCATGGTTGACCAAGGCTGGGGGCGGGTGGTGTTCATCTCATCCGAGTCTGGGCTGAACATCCCCTCTAACATGATCCACTATGGCTTTACCAAGTCCGCCAACCTCTCGGTTGCTCGCGGCTTGGCCAAGCGACTGGCCGGTACTGGCGTCACCGTCAACGCCGTGCTGCCGGGTCCCACGTTATCTGAGGGTGTGTCCGAGATGCTTAAACCAATGGCCGAGCAAAAAGGTATATCGCTCCAGCAAGCCGGTGATGAGTTCGTCAAGGCCAAGCGTCCCTCCTCCATCATCCAGCGTATTGCCAACACCGAAGAGGTCGCCAACATGGTGGTCTACGCCTGTTCACCCCAAGCCTCAGCGACCACAGGTGCAGCGTTGCGGGTAGAGGGCGGGATTGTCGATAGCATTGGTTGATGATCCACGGCTTAACGCCAAAACCCCGTCACAACTTTGTTATTTTGGCTTACAAAGACAAAGGCTTGGCGGGGTTGGCCGCTCTAACCGATAGATACCCGTCCTATACTCCTTGCAAGACAACAGGCCCAGGCCAATAAGAAGCAAGGAAAAGTCATGCCCGTCCTCGCGCCCGCACTGCGCAACCTCTGCCACTACTCGATAATCGCCAGTCTGGCATTGATGGCACTGCCAGCTATCGCAGCACCCCGCCCCAATATTCTGGTAATCGTCGCCGACGACATGGGCTTCAGTGATGCCGGCGCTTATGGCGGTGAGATCAACACTCCCCACATTGACGCTCTAGCCGCTGCCGGCATGCAGTTCACCAACTTTCACGTATCTGCCACCTGCTCTCCCACGCGCGGCATGTTGATGACCGGCGTAACCAACCATTTGGTCGGCATGGGCAACATGAAAGAGATCATGGCCGAAAACCAAAAGGGCAAACCCGGCTACGAGACCTGGCTGAACGACAGCGTGGTCACCTTGCCTTCCTTACTACAGGATGCGGGCTACAACACCTACATGGCCGGCAAGTGGCATTTAGGCATGCGCGCCGAAAGCCAGCCCATCGCTCGCGGCTTCAAACACTCATTCGCGCTGATGGAAAGCGGCGCAGATAACTGGGAAGCAAAACATTACTTGCCGGGCGGTAGCGCTACCTGGATTGAAGACGGCAAACAGGTTTCTCTCCCCGACGACTTTTACTCCTCGTTCACCTACGCCGACAAACTCATCAGCTATATAGACGAGGGTCACGACGAGGGTCGTCCGTTCTTCGGTTACCTGGCATTTCAGGCGGTGCATGCGCCGCATCAGGTGCCCGAGCAATACATTGAGCGCTATCGAGACAAGTACGACGCCGGCTGGGATGCGATCCGCCAGCAGCGTTATACACGTCAACTGCAATCTGGCTTGCTGCCCGATACCGACGAGCAAGCCGTCACTGATGACTGGGGCACCTTCTATACAACTCCCTATATCGAGTGGGACGCGCTCAGCGAAGAAGAAAAAGCCTATCGTTCACGGCAAATGGCTGTGTTCGCCGGCATGGCTGAGGCCATGGACCAAAGCATCGGCAAGGTCATTAAATACCTTAAAGACAGCGGCCAGTACGACAACACGCTGATCATCTTCATGAGCGACAACGGCGGCGAGTCCACCGTATTACGCGAGGTCGCGCCGCTGTTTTATCGCCTACGGTACAACACCGATAGAGAAGCCTTGGGTGCCAAGGGTAGTTACAGCGAGTACGGTCCCGGCTGGGCATACGCCTCTAATACGCCCTTTTATTCCTATAAGGGTTCGCCTTTCAGCGGCGGCATGCGTGTGCCCTTCATCGTCAGTCAGCCGGGTAAGATCGAGCCAGGCTCACGCAGCAACAGCTTTGGTTTCGTTACAGACATTACACCAACATTGCTGGAAGCTGCCGATGTTGCTGCGCCACGGGGCGAATACCGCGGCCGCAAGGTACACGAGATCATGGGCACCAGCATGTTGCCGCTGCTGCGCGGTGAAACCGAGCGTATTCATGACCCAGAGCACATCACCGTGTATGAACTGGCCGGTGGTATCGCTGTATGGCAAGGCGATTACAAACTAGTCACCTCCAAAACCAAAGCCATTCCCGCACGCAAAGGCATGCAGCTGTTTAACACGCAAAATGACCCGCTTGAGCGGCATAACCTGGCAGAACAAATGCCGGAAAAAGCCGCAGAGCTGTATGCCGCCTATGAAGATTACGTCAAACGCTACAACGTGATTGAGGTACCGGAAGATTACCGCGCTTGGGAGCAGGTCAAGATCAATGGCCGCGAGAACTTCATTGCCGAACACCGCAGCGCGTTGTTCGCCATTGCACTGATCATACTAGTGATCCTTGGGCTGTTGATTCGCTTGATGCTCAATCGGCGTCACAGCTAAGCACCCTATCGGCAGAATGGTCTCGCTCCTGCAGGATCACAGGCCATTCTGAGCAGCAGCAGCGGCATGCAATGCAATGCAGGTTTTGAAGTCACTCCAGATGATCGTGGGGCAGCAGCTGTCCATCACGCCTAGCATGGCGAGCCACGTAAGCCGTCAATAATTTCTCACCTTCCCCCCTACAGTCAAAAAGTGTCAATAGTTCCCGCTTCTGATGACTGGCTCACAGCCCGCACCGCTTGAGATCTTTACAATGCTTCGCCATCGACTGACCCCTTAGCCGACGCTCACCTGTGTTTTAAGCACGTAGCCTGCAGCTGCTAAGGGGGGCACTGCTCACCAAAAGAATCAATATAAAAGGAACAATGGATGTTCTCCCCAGCCAACGAAGCCGCCTTTACCCTGCACATCGACGGTGCCGACCACGACTTCAAGGTACTGGCCTTCACCGGAACCGAGGCGCTCAATCAGCCGTTCGCCTTCGAACTGGAGCTGATCAGCGAACGTCCGGACATTGATCTGGCCTCGCTACTGCATCACACCGCCTATCTCGACATGGGCCAAGGTGCCGGCATCCACGGCTTTATCGACCGACTCGCCCAGGGCGAAGCCGGCAAACGCCTCACCCGCTACCACCTCTGCCTGCGCCCCCAGCTTAGCTATTTGGCGCACAGAACCAATCAACGCATCTTCCAGCACCTCAGCGTGCAACAGATCATCAGCCGCCTGC
>Ga0207889_1000176_pt1 | contig 27957 bp, 24 predicted proteins | sample LinPmetageLP47_FD_184058 | JGI IMG/M metagenome (GOLD analysis project Ga0207889, IMG submission 184058) | Marine viral communities from the Pacific Ocean - LP-47 (SPAdes) | ecosystem: Environmental > Aquatic > Marine > Oceanic | place: Pacific Ocean | collected 2011-06-12 | reverse complement strand
CCCTCAACTGAATCAATAGTCTAATTATATAAATATCAGTATATTAAGTGAACTAAATGTATAGATTAATAGATCATAAGCAGAACATACTTAGACCAAAAGGTGATCAGAGTTTTCACACAGTCTGTGCCAGACTCAGACTTTGGTAATCACAGTGTGTGCGCCATTATGACCGACGAATTTTTGCAATTTTCTAAGGCGCAAGGTAACGATTTAATTAGCCCTAATCCTTTATATGATTTTGCGGGCTTAAAAGCTGGCGATAAGTGGTGCTTATGTGCGATTCGTTGGTATCATGCCATTGCTGCAAATGCTGCTCCTCCTGTTGTACTTGAAGCAACAAACCAAAAAGCGCTAGATATTATTCCCCTTGAAGTATTAAAAGCACATCAATATACCGGGTAATGATTTGAGCGCTCAGCTTGCAATATTAAAGTATTATAACCACCCTTTATGTTTAAAAAATAAATAAGGGGCAAAGCCCGACAGCAACATAATGCCAATTGCAAATGGATAACCCCATTCCCATTGTAGCTCAGGCATTATATTAAAATTCATACCATAAACACTAGCCACTACTGTAGGCGGTAAGAAAACCACTGAGGCAATAGAAAAGGTTTTAATAATTTGATTTTGTTCAATATTAATAAAGCCTTGTGTTGAATCCATCAAAAAGTTCACCTTGTCGAACAAAAAGGTACAGTGCGACATTAAAGTTTCTATATCGAGTACAATTTCTCGAAGAGATTCGCGCTCGTCATTTTGCGCGCCTATACGGCGTATTAAAAACGAAATATTGCGTCGCGTATCCATTAAACATAAACGCACCTTACCATTAGCATCTTCTAAGCGAGCTATGCGACCAACCGCCTCTTCTAAGTCTGAGTTATCTTCTTCAAGTACATAAGCACTGAGCTTCTCTAATTGATGATGCATGTCTTCGAGCATATCCGCGTGGTTTTCAACTTTTTGATCAAATAAAGTGATTAATAATTGTTTTGCTGTATCGCATGCCACCTGACCTTTGCGCGCTCTTAAGCGCAGTAGTCTAAAATCAGCCAATTCCTCATCACGAATAGTAAGTAAGCAATTGTTTTGCAACAAACAAGCTACCGTTACAGTATTAAATCGCCCTTCATTAGGTGACATAAACAATGCATGCACATGTAAACCTTCATTATCGATAAAGCACCTAGACGACGTTTCAATCTCTTCTACATCTACCGAATCTGGAAAAGTTATATTGAGCGTTTTTGCAAGCGCATTTTGCTCCTCCGGTGTTGGATTAATAGTATCAATCCAATGTGCATTCTTTATGGATACTTCAACAGGGGTATCAGGTAAAGGCGCTAACTCTTTGATCACTCCTTGCTCGATGGAAAAAAATCTCAACATACACTTCTCCTTTAATGAATCTTTAAGTTGAGTATATGTAACAGGACATTAATCAACAATGATAATACCTTCATTATAACCACTATAAAGGTCACGCTATTCGCTAACACTTTAAAGTACTGCTGTTTTGCAGAATTTACAAAAAAGTGCATATTTTTCATATGCACTTAATCTTACTGCTTTATCAAGTACTATAAATAAAAATTAAACTGCTATTTTTCAGTTAGTTAAAACTATATCACTATCGGCATGACGATTGCTTCTATAAATACAAGAGGTGTTCGTTATCGCAATTTAAATACTCACTAGAGTAAAGCGAGCACTATTTTTGAAATAGTAGGAGGAATCATGAGTAACAGTAATAATGCAAATAAAGTCGCTGAATTTACCGCTCCCGGTGTAGAAAACGAATCAGCAAATAAAGCAATATCTGTACTAGAAAATCGCATGGTAGCGCTAATTGATTTACAGCTAACTTTAAAACATATTCATTGGAATGTAGTAGGTCCAAACTTTATTGGCGTACATGAAATGCTAGACCCACAAGTAGAAACCGTCCGTGAAATGACCGACACCATAGCAGAACGTATTGCCACTTTAGGCGGCGTGCCTGTTGGTACACCAAAATCAATTGTCGATCGTCGTTCATGGGAAGATTACGCTATCGGCAAAGGTTTAGTAACTGAACACCTAGCCGCCTTAGACAAAGTATATAACGGCGTTAACGGTGATCACCGTAAAGCTATTGAGTCACTCGGTGAGCTTGATCCGGTATCTGAAGATATGATCATTGCGCAACTTGCAGAGCTTGAGCAATATCAGTGGTTTGTTCGCGCCCACATAGAATCATCTACCGGTCAATTGAATAGCTAATTTTTAAAGCAGTCATTTGACTTACAAAGCCCAGTAACTTGCTGGGCTTTTTTGTTTTTAAACTATATTCCTCTTATTAATACACTAGAAATCCCCCTATTTAGCGCATCTAACACGTTTAGTTACTATACTTATTATTAAAGAGAACTTACTATCAACTCCTAATTATTAGTAGGGAATTTGAAGTGTTGTCGCGTCTATATAGCTTTATGCCAGGTTTGCACACCTTATTTAATTATCAACGCCAATGGTTTGCAGATGATGTTAGAGCGGCATTATCGGTTGCAGCCGTTGCTTTACCTGTTGCTATAGCTTATGCGCAACTTACAGGCGTTAATGCTGCGGTTGGCCTGTATTCTTGCGTATTACCTATGATGCTTTATGCACTTTTTGGTACCTCTAAACAGCTTATTATTGGCCCTGATGCCGCAACATGTGCGGTCATTGCAGCAGTTGTTACTCCACTTGCTGCAGGCGATAGCTTTAAACATTGGCAATTAGTGATCACCATGACCGCAATGACCGGTTTTTGGTGCTTTATTGCCAGCCGCTTTAAGCTAGGTGTATTAGCCGACTTTTTATCTAAACCAATTTTAATGGGGTTACTAAACGGTGTGGCTATTACCATTATTGTTGGTCAGTTTTCTAAAGTATTTGGCTTTACCTTTGATGAGCGCTACTTGCTTGAGCGTTTAGGTGGCGTTCCTACGTATTTATCGCAAACTCATATTCCCACCTTGCTAATGGCTTTATTTACCCTCGGCATTTACTTTGTGTTAAAGCGCTTAAAACCTACATGGCCAGCCTCTATGTTTGCCATTGCACTAGGTGCGGTATTCGTTTGGTTGTTTAATTTAGAGCAGTTTGAAATAAAAACCATAGGCACAGTAACCGGTGGTTTGCCTGTGTTTAACACTCCAGTATTTGACGTGGGTATTATTCGAGAACTTGTTGTACCGGCACTCAACTTAGCCATAGTTAGCTTTGTCAGCATGATGCTAACGGCTCGAAGCTTTGCAGCAAAGAATGGCTACGACATCGATGCCGATAAAGAATTTAGAGCCTTGGGCATCGCTAATTTAGCGTCAGCATTATCACAAGGCTTTGCCGTTAGTGGTGCCGACTCACGCACAGCCGTGAACGACGACTCTGGCGGAAAAACCCAATTAGTTTCGATTATAGCTGCCGCTATTATTGGCGTTATCGCTCTTTTTTTAACGGCGCCGCTTGAGTTTATTCCCAGTGCTGCACTCGGGATTGTATTAATAATTGCCTCTGTTCACCTGCTTGATTTAAAGGCAGTCTGGCAATTAAAACTTAAAGATAAGCAGGCATTTTACTTAGCCTCAGCCACACTTTTTGCTGTGCTGTTTATTGGTGTTATACCAGGAATTACCCTTGCTGTATTACTAGGGTTATTTCAATTTATTCGAACTGTTATGCGCCCATCAGACACCATTTTAGGTGTGGATATAAAAGGCGTAGTAAGAAGCTTAGACGAAACAGATAAAGCCAAAGCAGTACAAGGGGTTTTTATATATCGTTTTAATTCTCCTTTAACCTATTTTAATGCCAGTTATTTTAAACGCCGCTTGTTAGAGCAATATGCAAGACAAAAAGACGACACGCAATGTGTCATTATTGATGCTGTGCCCTGCTTCACTCATCTTGATTTAAGCGTTATGGCCATGCTCGCAGACCTAGATGTGATATTTAAAAAACGAGGTATTCGATTAGAGCTAGCGGGAAGAAAACGCCAGCTACTTTCTTGGTTTAAAACCGCTGGTATCGCCTCAGGTAAAGACGGTATTTATATTCATTCAGACTTATACATTGCCTTACAAAAAAACAGCGTCAGTCAGCATGTCGACGAGGTTACGATGTTTCAATCGCAAAACTCCGAAGAGATAAATGCAGGTAATAATTAGGGTTATTATTTTTCCTCTACTACACTAGGGTCTGTTGACCTTTGTGGATTAAAATTTGTTCAAACTAGGGGCGGTTTAATCGCGGCGCGAGGTTTGTAACCTAGTGGGCTAAGTAAAAACCGAGTAAAGCTTCCGCGTCCTGCTCACGCCCCTTACCTACATCCATGTAGGCAACAAAGAGTAAATAGTCCCTAGGCAGAACCCTTCGGGCAGCGCCTGTTTGGCATTGATGCTACGTTATCGCCTATTTATGGGGAATAACCACACCACATAGGCTCTGTCTTGCCTAAATACCAAACAGACTGCTGCAAATTTAACCTTGAAAGGTCAACAGACCCTAGATGAGTCATTTATTGTGAATGACTCTTTATAAAAACAATAGAGTGTTCAAGCATTTTAATAAATCAACACTTAATAATAAGCGTAGCCTTATTACCTTTTCATGCTACTTACTAAGCCTTAAAAATACAAACAATAGCCAGATGCAAATATCATACAGCACAGTAAATACATAGTTTAGTCGCTAATGCGGTCGCTTTTAGTTTTAGCTAATTAGCCATAAGTTGTTTGGCTATGGTTTATCAATTGCCGCTCACTAAACCAATGAAAGACAAAGGAGCTACCATGAAATATACATTAATAATTTTATGCTTAATTGCACTTGCAGGCTACGATAGAGGCGTTGATTCTCCAAGGGGGTTTAGCTTACCAGAGGGAAATGCTGAAAAAGGTAAAGCCGTTTTTATTAAGTATGAGTGTTTGGCATGCCATACGCTTGCAGGTGTAGAAGATGACAGTATAAAAAAACATGACGATATTTCTATCAGACTAGGCGGAAATAAAACCAAAATAGTCACTTATGCTGAGTTAGTTACATCGGTTATTAACCCTTCGCACCGCTTTTCAAGGCCTTACAGAGCTGATGCTAGAACCCCCGTTGGAGCATCTAAAATGACGGTATTTAACGATACCATGACCGTTTCTGAACTCACTGATTTAGTGACCTTTTTACAACCAAATTATAAACTTATTCCTTATCACAGAACGAAGTACTCAGATTACAAATAAATACTTATAGGTAAGCATAAACAAAAAAGCCGTTATTAAACAACGGCTTTTTATTATAGATTATGTATAACCCTATTCAGCATTAACCATGTCTTCAAACTTCATACCGGTTAATTTAGTTAGTACTTTAATTACATAAACAAAAATACCAATGAGCATGAGCATAGACGGAATAGCAATTACCGGATAACTCAATAGCGTCATTTCACCAAGCTGTTCGTTAAATTCAACGGAACCTGCAGGGCTGGTAACAATCCATTTGGCAAGGATGTAATTCATCGTAGATGAAAACACAAAGGTCAGCGCTAAGAGGTAATTAGCATTGGTGATTTTTTGTTTAAAGCTTTGTGTATTGCCTCGTGCATCTAAGGCATCGTAAATAGTATCTAGCTTAAATAAAAGTGAGTTTAATAAAAGTTTGGCTAGCAGGGGTTTACCAAAAAAGCCCGACATCAGCACGGTAAAACCAATGATTGCCGGAATAGCTGCTTCTTTAATGGCTAACCACTCAACGTTTAGCTCAAACAAGGCAATACCACCGGTAAGCAAAGTACTTAAAAAGCCTAAAAGCGAGATGAAGTTTAATGAGCCCGCTTTTATAAAATCATAAATACCGTAACTAATAGGGAATATAAGCGCGACAATTAAACCAGCCACACTGCCTAAATATTCAGGGCCAGAAAACTTCATTAAAATGACTGAAGGTATGATGATATTAAATACTATTTCGATAAGCGGATTATTTTTTTTACGCTTATTTACGGCTTGATTATCACTGGTCATTTTTAATTCCAAAAAATATTACTGCTGCCATCAATTTTCTCCTTTGTGGAGTAAATAATGCTAAAGATTGCTTCATTGCATAATACCCGCAATGCGCTCGCTATTCTAGCATGGCACTTAGTCGTATTATTTTATTATGTAGCGCTTACTCTGCAGTAAAATAGGTATAAATTGAGACGTTAATTAAATCACTAGTCGTATTTTCAGCCCTCAAAGACTATATTAGAACTACAAAAAATAAATTAGTTTAAAGTCATGCTCAGTGGTAAGTATTTATCTACATCGTACTTTTGGTTATTTTTATTGGTGGTTTGTGTGCATCAAAAGGCCGCTGCCAAACAAATTATTGCTGTTGCCGAATTAAGTGGACTGTTTCAACACGCTGCTAATAATCAACACCAAGGGGTTTATCATGCGTTATTAACCAAAGCACTCGCAGATACAAAACTGAGTGATCAATATATAATTGAAGTCATGCCAATGAAACGCGCTAAGCTTGAGTTTTTAAAACAAACTGTTGCTTGCTATGCACCAGGTGAGGACACCTTTGATGGCTCAGAAGGAATGGCTTTACCTAAAAACATTTTACACAGCACACCTTTTAACAAAGCACTGATCAAAGTGGTTTCTAATAACCCAGAACGGATTATTTCAAACGTAGGCCAAATTAATAACAGCGATATTATTAGCATTGTTCGGGGGGTACCCAGTAGTCGTGAGTTAGATAAAATAAAAGAAAAAGCCAAAATAGTAATTGAAGTAAATAGCGAACTGGAAAGCTTACAACTTTTATTACTCGGGCGAGTAGACTTAATATTAGCGTTTTACCCCGATATTAACTTTGCTTATAAAGAGTTAAATATACACCCCCATCTACCCTATAGTAATAACTACTCACCGGTGAGCATTAACGATAATATTATTTGCCACCCAAGCTATAAAAAAGGCTTTGAAAAAATAACCAAAAAAATTACCGAATATCTGCAAAACGGTGAAATAGAAATATTATTAAATGATTATTTTATTCATTAACCTCTATTTAAAGCCTGCATAGGGTTGCGCCATATAAAACTCCCTTTTACAGCTTGGAAAACCTTCTCGCTTGCTCTAGTATCTAGTTGTCTTAGCTCATAATTTGCATTTTAATGAAATCATTTCCGTCACTGTACTTTGCCAATTTATTTTTAATTATTGGTACCGGTTTACTTACTACCTATTTAGCGCTTTATTTAGGTAAACAAGGCACGTCTACGTTTTGGATAGGCTTAATGACCTCGTGTTATTACCTTGGCTTATTACTGGGTTCAAAACTTGGCTATCATCTTATTAAATCGGTGGGTCACATCAGAACCTTTGCAGCAAGTACTGCGGCGGTTACTGCCTGTGTGGCTGCTCACGGGGTGAGTGATAATCTTTATATATGGTTAGGCCTTAGGCTTTTTGTTGGCTTAGGTATGATGTGTAATTACATGGTGCTAGAAAGCTGGCTGAATGAACAGTCAGCCCCCGAATCCCGAGGTCGGGTATTCTCGTTTTATATGATCACTTCATACTTGGGCATGATTTTAGGGCAATTAGCGCTCGCACAATTTCCTGAGCTAGGTTATGCGCCGCTATTTTTAGTGTGCATGGCGTTAGCAATCGGCATTATTCCTATTTCTATCACCCGTAGAATTCACCCAAAACCCTTAAAACCCATAAAAATGAGCCTATTTGATTACGCTAAAAAAGTGCCACAATCGCTTACTGCGGTGCACTTTGCAGGCATTATTAATGGTAGCTTTTATGGTCTAGCACCTATTTTTGCCAAGTTATCAGGCTTTAACACCGCTGAAATTGCTATTTTCATGTCGCTAACTATTTTAGCCGGCCTGCTAGCCCAGTGGCCAATGGGCATGCTTTCTGACCGTATTCGCCGCAGTTTATTAATTCGTACTAATGCCATAGCTATAGGCATTGTGAGTTTGGCATTGTTTTTATTACCAAGCTCACAGTTAATTGCTTACATACTCACCTTTATATTTGGTTTGTTTGCCTTTACTTTATATCCGCTTTGTTCGGCACTGGCCAATTCGCGAGTTGAAGACGAAGAACGCGTAGGCGTGTCATCAGCGTTATTGGTTGCTTTTGGCGCCGGTGCGGCAATAGGCTCAACAGTTAACGCACAGATCATGAGCTACTTTGGTCACCAAGCATTGTATGCGTCTATTTCGCTATTAACCGTAACCATGTATTTATTACTCACGTTTATTAATTCTAAACAAAAAGTAGAACAGCCTGAACCCAGTGATTATGTGGTCGGTACGTCCGATGTAACTAACTCACCACTGGCTGCCACTATGGATCCGCGTATTGAAGAAACCACCGCACAAGATCAAATGTTGGTTGTGGATGATGAAGAAATAAATGATGCGTTTTTTGAACATCCCCAAGGGGAGCTGTTTAAAGATCTAGGAAACGAGCAAAAAAGTGCATAGCGCTTACGCTATGCACTAACAACAACTAATGAACGCTCAATAGCGCTTCACTTTCAGCCCCAATTAAATGAAGCGCCTCAAAAGTTAGCCAACAAAATTAGAGAAAATATCAATAATTTTTAAGCTAATAATAGCAATAACAAACACCTAACAATTAACGTTGTTTACAATTAAACACAATAATAATTGCATATTAACCACTTTTTGTTTATAAATGATCTCGGAACGGATTCTTGAACAATGTCATAAGCTTATCAGTGTAAACACATCTCCAAGCGTTCGTTTAACTATATCCTCTACGAACATTGGAAAATTCATGTTAAAAAATAAAAAACATCTTGCAACAACTCTTATTGCTGCACTTGCAGCTGCTACTTTATCTGGTTGTGCTACAACATCTTCAAAAGCAATAGACACACCAACAGTAGCAACATACAACACCACTTACTCTGGCACCAAGAGTAAATTGGTTGTGGGTCAGTTTGTAAATCGCTCAAGTTTTCAAAATGGTATTTTTTCATCAGGCCAAGATCGTTTAGGTAGCCAAGCAAAAACAACCTTAATGAGCCACTTACAACAAACTAATCGTTTTAGTGTGCTAGACCGCGACAATATGCAAGCACTTGCAGAAGAAGCTAAATTAACGGGCGCAAAGCAAGTAATTAGCGGTGCAAAGTTTGTAGTAACTGGCGATGTAACTGAATTTGGCCGTAAAGCCATAGGTGATCGCCAATTATTCGGTTTATTAGGAAAAGGCAAGTCGCAAATTGCATACGCCAAAGTAACACTTAACATTGTTGATGTAACAACATCAGAAGTTATTTACTCAGTACAAGGTGCTGGTGAGTACAGCTTATCAGAGCGTGAAGTAGTTGGCTTTGGTAGCACAGCTTCATACGATGCAACATTAAACGGAAAAGTACTCGATTTAGCGATTCGTGAAGTGGTAAACAAGCTCGTTACTGGTCTTGAATCGGGTCAATGGGGTAGTAAAGCATGAAAAAGCTAATCGCTACCGCTATAGTATGCGTTGCGCTTACTGGATGTAATAACACCAAAGAACCTCTTTATTATTACGGTGATTACAACAGCGCCGTTTATGCTTATTTAAAAGCAGATGAAGTTTCGGTTGAAGAGCAAATAACCATTCTAGAGCAGGTTATTGCTGATGCAGCTAATAACAGTAAAGCAATAGCACCAGGATTACATGCTCATTTAGGTATGCTGTATTTTGATACAGGCAATGCTGTGCAAGGTATTGCTCATTTTGAAACAGAAAAACAATTATTTCCTGAATCAGTTCAGTACATCGACTTTCTTCTAAAATCGGCAAAGGGTGCTTAATATGCGTTATTTAAAGCTAATCTCTATCGCAACATTATTAACAGCACTCGCAGGCTGTGTATCACCGCCACCGAGCCATGATTACAGTGCATTTAGACAAGCAGATCCTCATTCAATTCTTGTGTTGCCTCCTTTAAACAACACACCAGAAGTAATCGCGCCATATAGCGTAATGACACAAATGATGACTCCTATCGCTGAATCTGGTTTTTATGTATTTCCTGTTGCGGTTGTTGATCAAACCTTTAAAGGTAATGGCTTAACGGTTGCAAACGATATCCACCAAGTGCCCGTTAAAAAGCTACATGATATTTTTGGTGCTGATTCAGCCTTATATATCAACATTGAAGAATACGGTACTAGCTACGTCGTTATTTCAAGTGAAACAGCGGTCACTGTATCAGCAAAACTTGTTGATTTACGCACTGGCGAAGTCCTATGGCAGGATAAGGCAAGAGCATCGTCTGCTGAGCAACAAAACAACAACACTGGTGGTTTAGTCGGAATGCTAGTTGTTGCAGCTATTAATCAAATTGCTGAAACAGTGAGTGATAAAGGCTTTGAAATTGCTGCAATTACTTCTAATCGTTTGCTTTCATCAGATACATACAATGGTTTATTGTATGGCCCACGCTCGCCAAACTACGGCCAGCCCGCGCTAAGTGAAAAGAAACAGTAGTTTGTAATTAAATATACAAAAGCCGAGTTAAATACTAACTCGGCTTTTTAATAAATTAAATTTTAAAACTATTTAACCCCTTTTCTATTTGCCAGCCGTTATAGCTCTGAAACAACATAATAAGTTAATTTGGAGCGGCTTATGCACACACTTGAATTCCCTAAAAACCCCATGTTCAAAACATCAACAGCTGTTATTGGCGGTGCTGCGATGACCTTTATCGCATTTGCCTTAATGCAATACTTAATTAGTGGCGAGCAAAGAGCGCCTATCAAATTGGGTGATGATATTACTGTTGAGATTTTTCAAGCACCAGAAGATAAACAAACCACGCATATTAAAAGAATACCGCCTCCACCCACACCTAAAATGCCGCCTAAAGCACCACCACGTGTAACACCTAGTAATGAGCCAATAACAGCAATAAGCACAGCACCACCCATAGTAATTGACAGACTTGGTGACGATATGAAGCAAACACTGACCCGCCCTACGGGAGATGCTTCACCCATTGTGCGTATAAATCCTAAATACCCAACTAGCGCAGCACGTGATGGCATAGAAGGCTGGGTACAACTGAGCTTTAGTATTTCGCCCACAGGTGAAGTCATTGATGCCACAGTAGTAAATGCCGAACCAAAACGCATATTTGATCGCGAAGCACTTCGCGCTATTAAACGCTGGAAATATCGTCCAAAAATAATTGAAGGTGTGGCACAATTACAAACAGGTCAAACCGTACAGCTTGATTTTAAATTAGACAGTTCGCAGTAAAGGAATAAGCGCCTATGCTATTGAGTATTAAGTCATGGTTATTTGAAGTGCCAAGCAAAGACTGCATGGCGCGGTATGCAAAAAGTGGCGACAACCGCTACTTAGAGCAGCTTATTGCCCTCTACAGTAACGACTTATACCACTATCTTGTTATGCAATCTAATACGCATTTAGCATACGACGTAAGCCAACAAACCTGGCTAAAAGTAATCGAAAAACGCCACCTTTACCAAGCGCAAACCACGCCAAAAGCGTGGTTATTTAAACTCGCGCGCAACACATTAGTAGACGAATACCGCAAACAGCAGCGCTTTGTAGAGCTTGACGAAAACACCCACCTACCCGCGCAGCAAAATGAGCAAGGTAATAACAATAGTATTAGCAATATAAATTACCAAGCGTTCGATAGCGCACTCAAGCAACTGAGCTTTGTGCAACGCGAAGCCATTACCTTACAACAAGAAGGCTTTAGCCTTGCCGACATAGAGCTTATAACGCAAAGCAACCATGAGAGCGTAAAAACAAGGCTGCGCTATGCCAAGCAAAACCTTAAACGTTTATTAGGAGCAAACAATGAACAAGCCTGATGAGCAGTTTGATCAAAAGCTCACTCAACACTACAAAGAGCGAAAAGCACGCACTACACTCAGCGCTTCCCAGCAAAAAGCGTTACTTAATAATGCCAGCCATAAAAAGCCTTCAAGGCTTAGTTTTACGCTACAGTTAACCAGCCTTGCCTGCGCACTGGGCGTATTCGCATTTATTGTGTTTGATAGTAACGAGGGCATTAACTACGCACCTAAAACGGTGCTTAACAGCTCATTTAAAACTATAGACATTCACGACTATTCAATTATTAAAACCCACGAAATAAACCCATCGGGCAGTTACACAAGCGCCATTACCGAGCAAAAACACGCACTCGACACTCAACATGCTAATAGCTTGCGCTTACACCAACAACGCCACATAGAATACGGCACTCTCGTAAAGGTTGATAACGACTGGTACATAGCCAGCTGTAATGACGAGGTACTGGTACAAATTAAGCAGTCGCTCTTAAGTGATTTAAAGGGAAGGCACGCAGTGGAAAGTAATATAAATACCGGTGATATGCTCGCTATGGCGCATAACGGTAAAGGGCAGATTATTGCGCTTAAACATGCGGGAACTGGAGTTAGGCAGTGTGGGGTTTAGATTACAATGAGTTTATTCATCTGAATCTATTTTCTAGCATAGGTATACCAAGGGTTCGAGAAGATTAAAAAGTTTAATTTGTGTAAGATAAAGGAAAACAGAATAAAGTATGAATAAGCCAAAGGAAAACTATGGATAATTTTAAACACTACCGTAAACGCCCGACGCGCTAGCAAGCTAAGCGCCTACAAAACAGTGTATATACTTGGCTTTAAAGCGGTGAAATATATTGGCGATACGTTGGGTTTCGTGTCACTCAACCCAACCTACGTCACTAATATCTTATAAATCAGCGTTAATGACTACTGCTTTAAAAGTCGTTGTTCTGGATTGTGTAAGTATTTTAAGCCGATGGTCACTATACGTGTATGTACCATTGTTATAACGCGTAGTTGAACATTACCAATAACCACAATTGAGCCTTTACTGATTTCTCCTGAGAGCTTTTGGTTGATCACCTCTTCCAAGCTTATACCCTCTGGCGCGTCTATTTTCATGTGGTATGAGTAAAATATATCGCCTACTAGCGTAACCCCTTTCACTTTAAGTTCGTTGCGCGCTAAATGACTGTCTTGGTGGTTTGTTTTATCGGTTGCTGTAAAAACTAAATCAACAAAAGGTCTGTTATCGGGTTTTAAAACAACAAATAAATGATCGTTTGGTTTTAGTTTTGTTGAGCCGCGTGGCGGTATGATTGAAGGCCCTCGTGTGATCATGGCTACAACTACACTTTCTGGCAGTGCAGCATGAGACAAACTGCGCCCAGAAACGCGAGAAACATCACTTAACGTGTACTCTACAATTTCTATATCAATATCATTTAAGGCGGTAATTTCGAGCGTTGCAGCTGCTAAATCGGGTGGCGGCTCTATTAAACTTAACTTTTTAGCCATCCAAGGCATAGTTGAGCCTTGCAACGTGGCCGAGATTAACACCACGAAAAAAACCACATTAAAAATAAGCTCCGCCCCTGAAAGGCCAAACAACAGTGGGAATATAGCTAAAATAATCGGCACTGAGCCTCTTAGCCCCACCCAAGATACAAATAAAGTTTCGCGATTATTAAAGCCAAATAATTTCAAAATTGGCGCTACCGCTAGTGGGCGAGCAACAAAAATAAGTGCCAGTGCAATTAACAACCCTTCTAACCATACATCAACCAACGACGAGGGATTAATTAAAAGCCCTAACACAACAAACATGGTTATTTGCCCAAGCCACGCTAAACCGTCATGAAACAGAAAAATACCGCGTTTATATACAAATTTACTGTTACCTAAAATAACGCCGGTTATAAATACAGCTAAAAAGCCACTGCCGCCAAGCGTTGCAGAAAGGCCAAAAGAAAGCAGCCCAAATGCGGTTACCATTACTAAATACAAACCTGATGCATTTAATTTTATTCGATTAATAAACCACACCGACACCTTACCAATTAAAAACCCACAAACGGCGCCTACGCCCATTTGCTGGGCAAATAACTGCAGTAAACCCAGCCCTATTGGCATGTCGTTCACTAGCATTTCGAGCAAACCAACCGTTAAAAAAATAGCCATTGGGTCGTTCGAGGCACTTTCTATTTCAAGGGTTGATTTAAGCTTTTTATTTAGGTGAATACCGGCGCTACGTAAAAGTGCAAATACGGCTGCGGCATCTGTAGAGCCCACAATCGCGCCCAGCAAAACGCCTTGTAATACGGGTAAGTCTAAAATATAAGTGGCGACAAGGCCGGTAATTACAGCCGTTAAAAGCACCCCGACCGTTGCTAAAGCCGAAGCAGGTTTCCACACTTGTTTAATTGAACTGGTTGGCGTTTGTAGCCCACCATCAAATAGAATAATAGCCAGTGCTAGCGTGCCCAGAGCATGCGCAGCCTCTGCGTTATCGAATGATATGCCGGCAATACCGTCTTCACCTGCAAGCATGCCCACCAGTAAAAATAGCACCAGCACGGGTAAGCCAACGCGCGCAGATAGCTTGCTCGAGATAACCCCTAGTAAAATTAAAATGGCACTAACAAGAATGATATTATCTATTACAAACATAGTGTGAGTTTTCTGCCTTGTATAAGTTAAAAAGTAAGAATTTATAGCTATTAAAAAGCTTAAAGCTCATGCCATACAATAACCTAAAAAATATAAATACGGGTACTTAACTGCATATTTAAAACAAAAAAGCCTGCGATTAAGCAGGCCTTTGAGTATTTAAACGAGCAAATTTTATAACACTATTATGCTTGTTACTAAGTACGCTATAAACGTCAGTGCGCCGCCAAATAACGCATACGGTAGCTGCGTTTTAACGTGGGTGAGTAAGTCACACCCCGAAGCGAGTGCCGATACAGCGCTGGTGTCGGATATAGGGGAGCAGTGATCGCCAAATATGCCGCCGCCTAAAATAGCGCCTACAACCAGTGAAGGTGGCAAACCGAGTGCTTGAATAAGCGGTACACCAATAGGAATAAGTATGGCAAATGTGCCCCACGAGGTACCCGTAGTAAACGACATAACCGCGCCGGTTAAAAACAGCACTGGTACAATTAAGTAAATAGGTAGGTAATCGCCCACTAGCGATGCGACAAATACGCCCGTGCCTAGCTCTTTTAAGCTTGCGCCCAGTGTAAGTGAAAGCAGTACAATACTCACCAGCGGTAATAACTCGCCCATGCCTTTAAAGCCGGTATCGACTAATTGATGGTGAGTAAATTGGCGCGAGCTAATCATTAAAACATATGCAACCACAATGGCTAATACCGTTGCGTATAAAACCGATTTAGAGCCGCTGCCTTCTGCAAGTACGCCGTTGCCGGTGTAAAACATAAAGCCGACCATGCTAATAATTAGCGTTAGCAGTGGCACTAGCATAAAGCGCGCTTTAGAGCCCTTTACTTCTTCTTTTAGTTCGGTTTTTTGTAACTCTAGTTTTTGCTCGGCTTCTTTCATTGGGCCGTGTACTTTATCAAACGCGATAGTGTAAAACACAATGACTAGCGTGATAATGGCGTAAAAGTTGTACCCTACGCTGCCCCATAAAATAGATACCGCCGACTCGCCTAATTCGTAATTACCTAACAAGCCCAGTACGAATGCACCCCAGCCGTTTAGTAATATTAAAATACACACAGGGGCGCTGGTGCTATCGATTATGTAGGCTAAACGCGCGCGGCTCATTTTAAACTTGTCGAACAAGCCACGCGATACAATACCTGAGGTTAATACGCTGAGGTTTGACTCTATAAATACCGCGATGCCGGTAAACATGGTTAAAAAGCCAACTTGGCGCTTACTTTTTGCAATGCCTTTATTCATAAGCATATTAACGGTAGCAGCAACACCGCCAGACTCGCGAATATAGGCCAGTAATGCGCCTATTAAAATACTAAATATGAGTATACGGGTATTACCGGAGGAACTTGCTACCGAAATAATGCGCTCTATGGTATTTAAAAATGTATTAAATACGCTATTTCCTTCGCCCTGAATGGCCAATAAGAACTCTGATGAAGCCACTGCCACCAAAAGCGCCATAATCACTTCTTTACGCCAAAACACGATAGCAATGGCAATCAGTGGCGGTAAAATAGAATACCAATGCATAAACAAACCTTATTTATTTTTATAATGACGACGCTTTACTTAACTTAATAGATATAAGCACTTAAGTCACTTACTAACGCTTATTGATTTAATAATGCCTCATAAACAAGCGACACAATAGAGCCGTATTGCGCTGTTTCAAAATTTTTCCCTACGAATTGATAGCGCTTTTCAGTGCCTTTAATAGGAGTATGCCGCGCATTAGTGAGTAAAATAATGGCCAAATCGTAAGCCGGATCAATCACGGTAACTGTGCCTGTCCACCCTGTGTGGCCATAGGCCTGAGTGCTGGCATAAGGGCCAAAGTGCCAACGCCGCGCTTGGTTATTTCCCGCAAGACGAAAGCCTAACCCGTAGGTTTCATCACTGCTTTGTGGCGTTAAAAATTGCGCTAAGCTACTGGCGTTAAAAATTTGCGTATCGCCATAACCACCTTTGTTAAGTAGAACTTGGCACAGCACAGCTAAATCGGGAGCGTTACTAAATAATCCCGCATGGCCTGCAACACCATCGAGCGAATAATAAGCACGTTCGTCATGCACCTGCCCTTGCAGTACATTGGTGCGAATATTATCAAAATGAATACGCCCATCTCGAGTATTACCGCTAAGCTCCGTGGCAGCAAACTGCTGACGATTAAAACCTTTTTTAAGCGGATTAAATAAGGTGTTATTGAGTTTTAAAGGCGCGTAAATATGCTGCTCTAGGTATTCATCGAGAGGTTGGCCGCTAATTCGCTCAATTAAAACCCCTAAAATCATGTAATCAATATCAGAGTAAACATGCGGCGCTGTAGGTTCAGCGGTTAATGGCACACTTGTTAATAATAGCTGTTTAGTGGTTTCGCTTGTTTGTGAGAAAAACGCATCGCCGTAAGCGGTGTCTTTTCGATGAAAATCAAACACTGGCGGATAACCGGCACTATGAGTTAGTAAGTCTTTTACTTGGCGGTGCTCTCGGCCATTACCCTGATACTCTTTTAGGTATGAATGCACCGTATGATTTATGTTTAACTGCCCCTCGCTGACCAACTTCATTAATGCAAAGTTAGTAGCAAATATTTTAGTATTTGAGGCTAAGTCAAATAAGGTATTGGTTTGCATAGGCTCTGGGCGCAGAAGCATTAAATCACTTTGCTGATATTGTTTTGCATCGCCATACGCAGTTAATTTTAATACCTTACCCGCTTTAACAACCGCTAATACCGCTCCTGGAAAGCCTGCTTTTATATCGTTTTCAATTAAGGTATCAACTTGGCTAAAGTCGATTTCTTTTGTGGCGCTATTTTCTAAGGTAGCAAATGCAAAGCGCAGGGTTAAACTGCCGCCAGCAGGTTGAATGTTCTCTACCTTAAAGGTGTTCACGCCGTTATGCGTATAGTGCCCTAAATTAAAGTCGTACTCGGTGTTAGCGCGTAAAGGCTCATTAAGTGAGAGCTTTTTATTATTGATGTATATATCGGCGCTAACCGCACTGACATTTTGTAGCAATAGTTGTCCACGGCCCCGGTAGGCTTTAAAAGTGCCGCGGTTATTTACATATTCTCTGCTGCTAGGATTTGGCTCAGGAAAGGTAGCAATTACCTGCGCCTTAGCTAACGCGTTGATATGATTAACCGTTAAAGGGCGCTCTGATTTAATTGCTGTAGAGCGACTACAGCCCGCAATAATAATGCTCAGCAGCAATATAACTACTTTATAGTACGTTTTATTGTTTATCATTTTTAAAGCCCAATGCACGCATCCCTTTTATTAATACAGCAAATAAGGCGCTCTTTGCTGTTTAAACTGTTTTAGCCCGGCTTGCCAACTTTGTTTGATTTCCTCAGCTGAGTGCCCTGCTTCTATGGCGAGCCTTAATTTATCAGTTCCTGCGAGCTTATCCATAAAATCGGCACGTTCAAAAAACAGCTGTTTAGCCTGTGTAAGCTGCTGGTAAGCATTAATTAAATAATTTAAGTTTAAGCCTGTGATATTACTATGGCGTAAATCAATCCCTTTCACCATTTGGTTTTTAAACTTTGGATTAAGCGCTGCGCCTTTTATTGAACGCGGGGTAAAGCTAAAGTCCCCAAGTGCTACTGGTGAATAACCAATAACCTGAAATGCAAAGTCAGTTCCCCTACCTATGCTAATAGGAGTGGCTTCAAAAAAGCAAAGTGATGGATAAAGCGCAATTGATTGATCGTTGGGTAAATTAGGGCTTGGCTTTACCGGCAAACTGTATGGCGTTGTGCGGGTGTAGCCTGCAACAGGGATCACGTTTAGCTTTAAATCACGAGCCTGATTGATCCACCCCTCACCTTTGATCATTTTAGCAAGCTCGCCTACCGTCATACCATGCAATACAGGGATTGGGTGCATACCCACAAACGATTTAAATTCTGGTTCTAATAATGGGCCGTCAACATAAGCAATATTTGGGTTTGGTCTATCGAGTACTATAAATTCAACACCTTGCTCTGCCGCGGCCTCCATCATGTAATGCATAGAGCTTATGTAGGTATAAAAACGTACGCCCACATCTTGAATATCAAAAATAATTACATCTACATTTTGCAGTGACTCGGGGATTGGCTTTTTGTTTTTACCGTAAATAGAAATAAGCGCAATGCCGGTTTTACTATCAACGGCGTTTTGTACATGAGCACCGGCATCGTGATCGCCTCGAAAGCCATGCTCGGGTGCAAAAATTTTAGTGATGTTGATGTTTTTAGCCAGCAAGCTATCAACTAAATGCCTTTGCCCCACAAGAGAGGTTTGGTTAACCACCAGCCCTACACGTTTGTTTTTTAATTGGGGTGCATACAAAGCAAATTGCTCTGCACCTACGGCGATTGCATGTTTAGCCTCATTTGCATGTATAGCAACAGTAAAAAGTGCGCTTAGTATAAAAAAGAAGGTAAAAAACACGGTTTTAAACATACAGCAAGATCCTTTTAAACAAGGCATTTAAAATAACACAGCTAAGTTTAAAGAGCAGCTTAGGTTTTAAGAATTAGCGGTCAGCGGTCAGCGGTCAGCGGTCAGCGGTCAGCGGTCAGCGGTCAGCGGTCAGCGGTCAGCGGTCAGCGGTCAGGTAATAAAAATAAAACACCGAGCCTTTTGCAAGCGCAATTTTTATATTGTAGGCGGGAGTTTACCTCGCGCAGGTTTTAGGTTTTAGGTTTTAGGTTTTAGGTTTTAGGTTTTAGGTTTTAGGTTTTAGGTTTTAGGTTTTAGCAATGAGAAACTGTGTTTCTAACGTAAGTAAGCTCTACGCCCACATTGAAAATAGACGATAATATTATCTCTAAAATATAGCTTGCTGGTGTTTAAATACTCATGGTGATTTTGAACGTCTCATTTACTCCTCATTCACTTCTCTTTGTGCATTTAAGTTTTTAAGGGCGTTATTCATAAAAAGGTTACGAGGCGCTGCGCTTTTAGAGAAGTGATTAAAACATTATAAATCAGAAGCTGCGCTTCTAACGTAAGCAAGCTCTCCGTCCACATTGATAATGTTGACGATGATGTGACTAAAAAACCACCGTTATTGTTTTATTAAGCTCTTTAAGTTTTTACTATATGTTCTACTTACCTTGAGTGTTTTTTCGTTATCTAACACCGCCATATATTCAGAATTACGTAATGGGTTGAGCTGTTTGATATGGCTTAAATTAACAATGGTTGATTTATGTATGCGTAAGAAGTCTTCTGGTAAGGTATTTTTTTCAAGATCTTTTAAACGCGCACGCATTACATGGGTTTCAGCCAGTGTATGAACACACATATAATCGCCTGCGGCATCAATCCATAAAATATCTTTAAACGGAATTATTTGAATTGGGTTTTTAGCATCTTGGATGACTAAGTTTTCGGCTTCAAATTTATATTCTGAGTTTTTTGAGCTTTCTAATTCTTGATGTTCGTTTTCTATCAGCGATTGGTGTACTTCAATCAATGTATTTTTTCTGTGGAGTTGCTCTGTTTTTACTACTCTTTCTATGGCTTCTGCAAGGCGAGCTAACTTAACGGGCTTGAGTAAGTAGTCAAGAGCTCTTACCTCAAATGCTTTAACGGCATGCTGGTGAAACGCAGTAACAAAAATAACCGCTGGACAGCTTTCTGGTTGAAAATATTTAATTAGTTCAAAGCCTGATTTTGTTGGCATTTCTATATCTAGAAACACTAAATCAACGTCATGTTTGTTAAGTACGTTAATAGCGTCATCAACACTTTGTGCACTGCCAATCACTTCAATTTCAGCAAAGGCCTCTAAACGAATACGCAACCCTTCAATAGCGCTGTATTCATCGTCAACAAGTAATGTTTTTAATTGAATCATTATTGCAAACCATTAATAGGAAGAGAAATACAAAGCCATGCGCCGCCTGATTTGCCATTGCCTTTTTCAATGCGATGGCTATTTCCATACATTAATTTTAAGCGTTGCTCGCAATTAGCCAAGCCAATGCCCCTTTTCGATTTTTTATTATCGTCAAACCCTTTACCAGTATCTGCAACTTTAATGAGCAATGCGGTTTTTGTTTTTTCAACTTTAATTGTGATCACCATTTTTTGATCTGCTCGCATACCATGTTTTAACGCGTTTTCTACCAATGGTTGAATTAATAAAGAAGGTATTAATAAATCGTTGCATGGTTCATCAACGTTAATATTAACCTCTAACCGGTCAGTAAATCGACATTGCTCTATATCTAAGTAGGTTTTTAATATGGCAATTTCTTCTTTAATCGCTACTTTTTCAAGCGGATCGGTATACAAACTATGGCGCAATAGATCACAAAGCTTTTCGAGCATATTCACTGCCTGCACACTTTCTTTTTTTAAGATTAAGGTGCAAATAGCATTAATGCTGTTAAACATAAAGTGCGGATTAAGCTGATATCGAAGCATTTTAAGCTGTGATTCTTTAGCTAGGTGTGTCGCTTCTGCGGCTTTTTGAGTTTGCTCTAAATTGTCGAGATATATTTTTATCCCGTAATAAAAAGCAGTCCACGTTGAGAGCATAGTTAACGATGCTGACGTCCAAGTACCAAAGTCAAACCACGACATGGCAAGCCAGCCATTGCCATATAACCATTGCAAAGTGACCCACTTTATTTGTGTCCAAACTAATGTTGCAGTTAACAACAGTATTAAGTGTGATGCGACTTTCGTTTTGAATGCGTGCTTGCTTGAGCAGTTGTAAGCTCTTCTTAAAGCTAGCGTGATCAAAAAGCCACATGTTACATCAATGATTAAATGCGGTATGTGTATTGACCACGGCTCTTCGCTGGGTATTTTAATCATCAGCTCAGTTAGCATTGCATATACAATCCAACCACAACTTTGAAATAACCAGAAAAGGTGGCTTCTGGGGTTTTTGGCATTCACATTCGTAGATCCAGTTTTAAAGGCAGCCGATTATCTTTTCTTTGTCGACTGCCATTGAGTGTGGCTAATTTGCGCAATTTAATTTTGAAGCATTATTATCTGGCTTCTTCGTTAAGGTTACATCTGCAATTGCTAAGCGTAAGTGACGACTAGTTACGCGCAGTACATCTGTTATCTCTGCAGATACATCGCCATCATTACAATTTAACGGTATTGCCAAAGTATGCCAGCGTTTATCAGACATTACCTTGTTTAACGATGAAAATTTAATGCTTCTTAAACAATTACTTTCGTTACACATAAGCTTTAATTTAGTGTCTTGCTCAGGCGCTTTATCTAACCGCAGTTTTAATTCAAGATAGGCGTTATTAAATTTGCTATCAAGTAGCTCAGGCTTTAAATAGCTTAGACTCAGCGTTGCATTAGCAAATTGAGATGGCCAACTAAATTGTCTTGCATCTTCTTGATACGACAAGTTCACCGACTGCATGAGCAGGCTTTTTTTATCACCACTGGTTGCCGATGAGCCGGTCGTTAAAACGTGTGCTGTTGTGCTATCTGTTAGTTTCCAAGTTAGGTTTTTAGCTAAGCTTCTGACAAACAAAGGCTGGGCATTACTTTTTACGTTCTTTCTAGGCGTGGTTTTTTCACTTAAGGCGGACATATTGATGCTGTCTTGATAAGTTAACCCATAACCATACGCAAACAAGGGATCGTAATTGGCATCACCACGGTTTAAATTAAATTGCTCATCGTATTTAGGCCACGAAAAACTCAACTTACCAGTAAAATCAAACTGGCTGTTACCGTTTTTATCTGTTAGTAATACGTCTGCAACTCCCTCACCCTCAGAGCCTGGTAACCATGCAGCAACAAAGGCATCTGATGCATTGAGCTCTTTATTGACCCAAAGCGGGCGACCACTTAAAAATACGGTAACTACCGGAATATTGTCTGCCTTAAGTTTTTTCAGCAGTGCAAGAGCGTGTTTGCTTTCATGCTGAAACTCTAGCATCTCTATATCACCAAACCACTCAGCATAAGGCTCTTCACCAATAACAACAATGGCTACATCTGGCTTGGTTTTATAGTCACCAGACTCACTTAAGCTTATTTCACCGCCTGCTTTTAATACTTGCGACTTTAAACCTGCATAAATAGAGGTCGCATTTGGAAAGTCGCTATTAGTATTGTCTGTGCCCTGCCAAGAAACGCTCCAGCCACCGGCTTGCATATTGATTGCATTGGCGCCTTTACCGGCAACTAAGATGCGGCTATGCGCTTTAATTGGCAAAACGTTTTCGTTGTTTTTTAATAGAACGAGTGACTTGCGAACCGCTTCTCTTGCCAAAGTGCGATGCTCATTAGCGCCTAACCACTGCGGGTGTTGTGATTCAGGTCGCGCTGATGGTTTACCCTTTGTAAACACCCCCCAGCGGATTTTAGCCCTTAAAAAACGTCTAACAGCATCATCTATTCGTGATTGAGGTATAACACCCGCTTTCACTTGCTCAACAGTATTATGATAAAAGGCTTCAAAATGCTCTGGCACCATTATCACATCAACGCCCGCGTTAATTGCTTGCGCACATTGCTCTAAATCGCAGCCTTCTACAAACTTATGCGCATTCCAATCGCTTACAACAAAGCCATCAAAACCTAACTGGTTTTTAAGTACATCCGTTAATAAATGTTTATCGCCATGTACACGTTTACCATTCCAGCTATTGAAGGATGCCATAACGGATTGCACGCCTTCATTAATCGCTGAAAAGTAACCCGGGCTGTGAATATCTCTTAACCCTTTTTCATCAATTAGCGTATTACCGCGGTCAATACCTCGCTCAGTTCCTCCATCTCCCACAAAGTGCTTAGCGGTGGCAATACGGTTACTGCCTTTTAAAAAGTCAGCGCCTATGTCACCTTGAATACCAGTCACCATGTTACCCGCATAGTATTTAACTAAGTCAGGATCTTCTGAATAGCTTTCATAGGTTCTCCCCCAGCGATCATCTCTGACAACCGCTACTGTGGGTGCAAAACTCCACTCAATACCCGTGGCCGACACTTCCTTTGCTGTTGCTTGCCCTATACGTTTTATTAAATCGCCATCGCGCGCTGCGCCTAAGCCAATATTATGCGGAAATAGCGTAGCACCATACACATTGCTATGCCCATGCATGGCATCGGTCCCCCACAGCGTCGGGATTGCAATACCATCTATGGTCGAATCCATAGAAGCCAGGTACATTTCATCTGCGTATTTTAACCAAGTAGCTTGATCCGCTCGTTTGTTACCATAAGGGGCGGTATTCCCGCCATTTAGATAAGAGCCAAATCCATACTTTTTCATTTGCTCGACAGTTAAATAGCCAATTTCTGGCTGTATCATTTGCGCAACTTTTTGCTCTATAGTCATTGTTTCGAGCAGTTTATCAATCTGTTTTTCAACGCCAGGATCACGCTTAAGTTGTGTGTTCACATAAGGCCAATTAACTTGCTGATTGTCTGCACTCAATACATTTTGGCAGTTAAACATGCCAAAAACAGGCAATAAGCAAAGCAATAATTTAGGGTGTTTTATTTTCGACATTTAAAACCTTCGAGATTAAATACTGTTTTATAAATACGGATTGATTAATTTAGTGTGGAATATATTCAATAAAATCATAATATGCCCATGAAGGGCTGCCGTAGTATTGACCCGGAAAGTAATTTCCTTGAGTCGAGTTGTCACCATTCCACTGGTTAATCATTATTTTTGTTTTATCAATTGGCCACGCATAGCTGGGAATTTCATTATTAGCTATTACGCCATCCCCATTGTCTTTGTACATCACTCTAATTGTTTTCTCGTTTCCTTGTGAGTCAAAGAGATACCAACGAATTGATGAACTAGACCAGTCGAAGCCAATGGTTAATAAGTTTTCTCTGTAATCAAGCCCGAATTGGCTTAAATCAATATCCTCTTCCCAGCTTTGATATGTGCCTCCTTGGGGCTGGTAAATAACATTGGTATGAACGACATTGCCTAAAGAAGGTAATAGTTCGATATCTATCTCTTGCCACGCACGTCCTGGCGAATCCCACCATGAGGTATAAGTAAAAATAGAAGACACGGTACCGGCGATATTGCCCGACTTAACACTGCCTTGTACCTTACCAAAACTATAAAAGTGATTACTTTGCAGCTCAGCACATGCACTTTGTGATAGAGAAAGGGTGATGCCGTGTTGACTTGGATTAATCATTCTTGGGACAAATTCGCAGCCAAAAGGTGAGCCATTATCGCCACTACGTGCACTCCAAAGAGTCGTGTCAAATCCCCACGAAAAATCGTCTTTAAAATAGTTAGCGTGTGTGGCGGGTGAAATAACTATAAGGCCAGCAACCAAGGTTGAAATTAGCTTCGTTTTCATTATTAAATTCCTTATTTAATCAAGCACCTCCTACAGTACTCTAGACTGTAGGAGGGTAACTTTTACTCGGTTATTTAGAATGAAAAACCCGCTCTCATGCCGTAGTATCTCGGCATGCCAAAGCTGCCTTTGGGGATCCCTTTGCCAGTATTATTCCAGTATTGAATAGTTTCATCTGAGGCATTATTAACAAACACTTCTGCAAACCAGTTTTGTCCTTGCGGCTCATACTTAATAGAGGCGTTAAATACGGCAAATGCATCGCGGCTATCATCGATATATTTTGTTGCTTCATCTGGCACTTGAAATTCCATGTCATCTAAATGTTTATCAACATTCCATACCGTTGAGTACGACTCATCTTTCCAACTGGCATTTAACCATGCGTGAACAAAACCATACTCTCCTAAGTTGAGTGTATGTGTGTAACTGATATTGGCGGTAAACTCAGGGGTCATTGCTAAATTATTCCCCTTAAGATTGGTAGCTAACAGGGTATTTTCAGGATTTTTTGATTCTTCATAAGAAATATCAAACAGATACTCCGCGTCGTAATCCCATTTAGTATTCCAATCTTCAGTAACTTTTGCATCAGTCCACGTTACGTAACCACTAATTCGACCATTTGGATACGGCTTCCAATCAAACTCAAGCTCAATCCCTTTTATTGTTGAGCCTGGGACATTTTGTGTGTAGTAAGCTATAACTGGCTTGTTTTGAAAATCGAGTACAGGCTCGCCATTACCGTCTAAAACGGGAGAGCCATCTTCATCTTCTACCACAGATAAACGCTCTACGTTACCAATAGAGCCCACTGATGCGTATTGCATGTCGGTGTAATCTGTGTAGAAAAATGCGGCTTTTAAGTTTAATGAGTTATCAAAAAAGCTCGATTTAGCCCCTAATTCCCAAGTAAGTACTTCTTCTGGATTAAACTTGGTTTCAAAACGAGTAACGTCACCGGTTCTGTCGTTTACCACTTCGTAAACATCACCAATACCACCGGCTTTAAAGCCACTGGCAAGATAGGTATAAACCATGGTTTCAGGTGAAATGTCATAATCTAAACCGACACGAAAATCATGGTGTTTCCAGCTTCCCTTATTGTCGTTTTCAAAGTACGATGCATAAATAGAAGGGTCTTCGTAGTAATCAACAGGAAGGTTATTTAAATCAGTTCTATTTAACCAACCTACGGCGCAGCCATCAGCATTAGAACAGCGATAGGTTTTTCCGCCTTTATCTTCTTTTGTTTCATCACTAAATCGATAGCCAAGTGTTAGGTGTAACTTTTCAGTTAAGTTGTATGTACCTTGGCCAAATAATGCGAGGGCATCGGTAGAACGATCGGGTTGATCCCAAAACGCTTTGTCATCCATAGGGTTATCGTAATAACCTAAGGTTTTTGTTCTTTCATGAAAGTAATTTATACCTGCAATCCAGATAAAGTCGCCATATTCATCAGATTGTATTTGCAGCTCAGTTGAAAAAGATTCTGCGCCAGTGCCGTCTAAAAAGTAAGTTGCGCCATCCCAAGGGTCTAAACCTACTTCACTATCTTGTGCTGAAGAGCGTTCCATATCTTCATAGCCCAATAACCAGACAAGCGAATATTCATCGTTTATGTCGTAGTTAAGGGTATTTCTTAAGTACGTGATGTCTAAATTAAGCTTACCGGGCACATTTACAACCGCCTGATAAGTATTATCGCTGGGTAAAAAGTTGGTGCAGTCACCACCTAGTTCAGCACTTCTGCCGCGAATTTTATCGCAGTTAACTAAATCTAGGTTGTTGTTGCTATCATTTACATACTTTTGAAAAACGGTGTGGTTTGAAAAATTACCATCTAAAGGCTCCCATAGGGTGCTAACTCTAAATGAATATTCATCTGCATTATTGTAAAAATTGCTTTTATCAGCGGGTGTTAGTGCGCGAACTTTTTGCGCTTCTGGATCTGTGCCAGCGCCATCTATCCACCAGTTTTCTCGTTGGGTAATTGTTTGACCCACACCTTGATAAGAATCTTCAGAGATTACTGGCGCATTAAGAATATCGTCGCTTAAGCGTCTTGAATCATATTGGTTAGGATCGTAATACCCTTCTAAATAAGAATCCCGTTTCAAGCCTTTTCCTGAAAACCTAACGGCAAATTCATCATTAATAGGAATATTTAAAACGGCATCAATATTTTTACTATTAAAGTTTCCCGCTTCGATACTAACGTTGCCATATAAGTCGGTAAACTCTGGCTTTGCTGAAATAACATTGATACTACCCACCGTTGAGTTACGACCAAATAGGGTGCCTTGTGGGCCCCTTAGTGCTTCAACTCTGTCTATGTCATACATCAATGCAAGGGCACCTTGCATACGTGGTGAGTAAATACCATCAAGGTGAACACCCACAGCCGGATCGCCAAGCTCAGTAATATTGGTAGAGCGTACACCTCGCATAGAAATAACCGGCGCAGCTTGATCTGTTGCAGTTGAAATATCTAAGCCAGGAACTAAGTTAGCAATATCCTTAACGCTATTAACACCGTTTCTTTTCAGCTCGGCTTCAGTTAATGCTGTAATGGCAACAGGTGTTTCCATTAGTCTTGTTTTGCGCTTAGTTGCTGTTACCGAAATGATTTCTAATGAAACTGTTTCTTTTTCTGACGCTTGCTCTTTATCCGTAGAAGCTTCTTGAGCATTCAATGGCATTGAACAAGCCAGCGCAACGGCTATTGATAGTGCTGTTTTATTTATTGTGTGCATGTTTGACCTTTTGGATGTGTGTGTAAACGTTAAACTTTGTTACTTTTATTTAACAGTCTTATAGTATCCATACGGCTTATTTTTAATACTAGTCAAATACGCCAAGGCGAGTTAGATATAATACAAACCGAAATTGCTCTCTAATTTATGAAGCCAAAACGTATCCGTCCGGTGATCACCGCCTAGCCTTTAAAATTCCACGGTAATAGACTATCGATATCAGGTGTTGATTGGCACAGCTCATCTAAACACGCGGTGATGTAATCGTATGGCGCTAAGCCGTTGGC
>Ga0207889_1000171_pt1 | contig 28613 bp, 29 predicted proteins | sample LinPmetageLP47_FD_184058 | JGI IMG/M metagenome (GOLD analysis project Ga0207889, IMG submission 184058) | Marine viral communities from the Pacific Ocean - LP-47 (SPAdes) | ecosystem: Environmental > Aquatic > Marine > Oceanic | place: Pacific Ocean | collected 2011-06-12 | reverse complement strand
GTATGGTTGAAGCCGCTGCATTTGCGTCTCCGTCAGCCAATAAAGATTGCTCATCATATCCCCCTAATACTGGGGGTCGTGAATCACGACAGCGCCAAAAGCTCAATCAGTTAATGGGTCCTGACCCTAACGAGATCATCCTTATGGCAGTGCGTTGGTATTGCCGGTATCCGCTGTCGTACCGCGATGTCCGCGATCTCCTGGCCGAACGTGGGATTTATGTTGATGCAGCGACGGTTTATCGTTGGGTTCAGAAATTTGGTCCCGAAATCCGAAAGCGGGCTTACGGGCGACATCGCAGCTGGCGTGGCCTGCAATGGCATGTTGACGAGACATATGTCCGGGTGAATGGCCGTTGGTGTTATTTGTGGCGTGCCGTTGATCAGCGTGGCCAACTTATTGACTTCCGCCTGACAGCGCGCAGAAATGCCAACGCGGCAAGGGCCTTCATGCGGCAGGCCAGCGATACAGTTCGCTGCTATCATCCGCTCACCATCATTACCGACAAGGCGCATAGCTATGCTAAGGTTATTGCTGAAATGAACCGCGGTTGCGGGCCTGAAGACGCTATCCGGCACGTCGATCGCAAGCATTTGAACAACCGAATTGAGGGTGATCACGGTGCGTTGAAACAACTTCTCAGGCCCAAACGGGGTTTTCGAAGTCTAAGCGCGGCCAAAAACACATTGAAAGGAATTGAAACACTCAGAGCTATCAAGAAGGGACATTTTGCAAACAACGAAACCGGCGTTCACAACGAAATTGAATTCGTTGCTAACTTGTTCGATGAAGCCGCATAATCTCAAATCCAACGCCGAGCATCTGAAGCTCTCAAATAATGCAACAGAACCGTATTCTCTCTTCGACGGATAACATGATCAGCACTCCCCCCACATTCTAGACGCAATGTCCTGTTCTTCTTTTCCGACCGCGTCGGCGTAGATCGCAGTGGTGCTGAGTTGCGCATGGCCAAGCCAGCGCTGCAACATGTGCAGAGGTACGCCCTGAACTGTCGCATGTACGCCAAATCCATGCCTGAGACCCTTTGGGGAACGATGCGGTGCATCTGGGATACTGGCATCGATCATTATCCGCTTCACGATCTGCCAGATCCGGACACGGCTCAGATCCCAAATGGGTGCGATCGCCTTGCGCCGCGTTTTTTGAGCCTCCCGGATTCCGTGGGCGGTGTTCAAAGTATCGAGGAACTCGGGTGGGACCGGCACGGTCCGGAACACGGTTTTCTGATGTCCTGCAGCGTCTCGCCGTTTCTTCAGGGAGCGGATCGCGATTGTGCCACCGGATAGGTCGATCCTGACCGGTGTGATCTCCAGGAGCTCGGACGGTCGGCACCCGGTCCAGTGCAGGGTCTCGCAAAGGGTGCGGTCGCGGGCGGGCTGTCGCCGGGCCGCGGCGAGGAAGGCGGCGCGCTCCTCAGCATTGAGGTAGAGCCGATTTCCCTGTGTGTCGTGGAGGCGCATTTCGCTCATATTTAACATTATGCAGGAAGACTTTTAAATTTAGAAGCGAGAAAAGGCCCCCTACCCTCCTGATCCAGTGGCCGTGGCACCTGAATATTTAACACTATTACTAATAGTGTTAAATTAGGCTCATTTTTTTAGGGTATCCAAGGCCATGTGCGAGGCTGCCGGCTCCTGACGCGCAGTCCAGCATCAAATGTGGTCTCTTTGGGCGGATTGCGGTCATTCGCTGCGTTGGGCATGAAGGTCTGCTGTGCGGACAGAACCGTCGTTCACTTTTTCGACTTCGCTGACGCAGCATCTTCTCGCAGATGCGGCAGATCTGTCGTTGCGATGCAGCGCGTGTCACCGAAGCAGTCGTTCACTGGTGCCGACCTGACCCAAACCCATACCGCGCTTTCGCTGCTGGCAGCACAGACCATCAAGACGCGGGACAAAGCGCCGATTCGCTGCAGCTACTCCAGCGGCCGATTTGGCGTGATCTAAATTCAAACAGCAAAGCGCCCGATGGATTGCACCGGGCACTTCTTTCTCAAGTCACAAGATTACTTGGTAGCGAGGATGTCGAAATTGTGGACGTTTGCCAACACACCGTCGTCCCATCCGCCAGAGACCAATTCTGGAGCCTTTTCATTCAGGAGACCGGCGACTTGTCCGGCAAAGTGCGCTTCACGGCCAGTGTTGTCGGCAAAGATGTCGAAGATGGCGAAGTTGTTTTCGTCAATCTGCAGCGCCGCCCAGAACAATGTCTTGTGTTCAGTATCTGCGACGATGGGGCCGGCGGCGGTCAGCAAGGCTGCCAATTCGGGGCCTTTGCCTTGAGCAGCTTCGAGCTTGATGTAAGTTGCGGTCGTTGCTGTATAGAGATCAACCGGCGCCTTTACCGACAAGACATCGGAGTTGTTGATATTCGCGACAACACCGTCGTCCCATCCTCCGTCGACCAGCGTGGCGGCGTTTCTGTTCAAAGCCGCAGCAACTGCTCCCGAGAAGTGAGCGTCGCGTGCTTCTCCATCTTCGAAGATGTCAAAGATTGCGAGCGTATCGTTGGCTTGCAGAGCAAACCAAAGGACCGTGCCCGGCTCTGTTTCTCCCACGATAGGTGCGGCACCAGCCAGAAATTCCGCGAAGGCTCCGGTCTGGCCTTCGGCGGCGGGCATGGCGATGTAGCTGGCAGTATGATTTTCCATTGGGTTGTCCTGTGCAGTTGCGGAAGTTGTGAGCAAAGCCAGTGCGGCGCATGTCTGAACGATCTGCGTTTTCATGGTCGTCTCCTGATTTGAAGTGCATCCAGTTCGGTCTCGATGACCAGTTTTACCATGCCGGATGCCTCGGACTCCAATTCCAAAATCCTATTCTTCGATAGACAGGAGCTATCGAAATTGCTTTGATGATCAGAACTGAGATGTGGCGGAGGATGCGGCGATGGAAATGAACCAGATCAGGTATTTTCTCGCTGTCTGCGAGCACCGAAACTTCACCCATGCTGCCGGTGCCTCAAATGTCGCCCAACCGTCCTTGACGACGGCGATCAAGAAGCTTGAAGACGAGCTTGGAGGTGACCTGTTTGTCAGGGACCGTGCTGGATGCAGGCTTACGGCCCTCGGAAAACTCATGCAACCAAGATTGCAGAGGGTTCATGATGAGACGCGACAGGCGAAGGCCGAGGCGGTCCGTCATGTGCGCCTCGAGCGGGTTCCAATCTCTGTCGGTGTCGGTGAAACGATTGGCCACAACAGGATTTCGGCAGCTGTGGAGCATACGCGGAGGCGATTGCCGCAAGCCGAAATTGAATTGATCGTTGCGTCATCCTCCGAGCTTCTTGCCGGGTTGCGCGATGGTAAATTTGACGTTGTTGTCACAGCGGAAAAGGTCAGCGAAGACCTCTATCGTATAGACCCTCTCTATGAAGAGGACTACAAGGTCGTGGTGGCAAAGTCGCATCCTTTATCTGAACTAAATGCAATTTCTCTTTCGACACTTGCTAAAACTGACATGCTTGACCGACTAAACTGCGAAATGCGGGATGCTTTGCATGAGATATGCGCGGATCAGGGTCACGAACTCTACGCGGCCTATCGGTCAAATCGCGTGGATTGGTTAGTTGAGCTTGCTCGACAAGGGTCAGGTGCGGTGATCCTGCCAGCCACCGCTATTCCTTCGGACATGGGCCTGGTGTCGAAACCCATCGAGGGCCTTGAAATATCAAGAACTGTTTTTGCCCTTCGATATCGGCACCAAACGACGAGACCAGAGACAAATGATCTGATCCGTGAGATGGCGCGCACGCCGAGGTAGTGAGGTCAGTAACCAAAATTCGCGGATCGTGCAGCATCTGGAATTTCGGGCTCTGAGCCAGCATTAGGGGGCACGCCGCCGCGCGTCCGGTCTTGGATGGCGAACGGCATGAGCCCGCAAAACCTAGCTTCCGGCGATCCAAGATTGGGGAGGGGAGCAGTGCAACACCAGTTCAACAGGATCACGGCAGCTACAAAGAATACATACTTAGGGGCGACAGTTCTATAACTGCCGCCCCCATTTAGTCGATCTGACAGTCCAGCGCCGTTCTTTAAGACGCGGCAGTGCCATCAGCCGGGGACTTGACGACTCGCTCATTCAGCACCGAAACTGCAGCCCCCGCCACCAGTGCCCAAAACGGCGCGCTGATGCTCAGGAACGACACGTTCGACATCGCCACGATCAGGGCGACGAAGGCTCCGATCTGGTAGCCCGCATTGCGGTCGAAGGCGGATTGGAACGCGCTCAGCAGGACGGTGATCATCGCCAAACCCGCCACCGCGCCGATCAGCGGTCCGGGCAGCGCCATGATGAGCGGCACCGCAACTCCGGCGAAGACCCCAAAGGCGGCGAAAAGCACGCCGTTCAGCACCGTGGCCGCATAGCGCCCCTCGGGATTTTCGCCCGCTTGATCGGACGAACAGATCGCCGTCATGGGTCCCGCGATATTGGCGTTATGCCCACCGATGACCCCCGCCAGCATGCCGCCGATGCCCGAGATCACGGTCATGGCGTTGATCGGCGGGCGGTAACCCTCGGCGTAGAGAACCCCAATAGCCTGAGCATTCTCGGCCCCGATCACCAGCACGGCAAGCGGCACGGCGATGGCGAGGAAGGCATCGATCGTAAAGACGGGTGCGGTGAATTCCGGCGCGACGAAGCTGATTGCCGCCTCGCCTCCCTGGAAGCCTCCGGTCAGGGCCACCGCAACAAGGCCCACAATCAGTGCGGTCAGAACCGGTGGGACGGCCCGCAGGAACCGCATCGACAGGAAGAAGGCGATGGTTGCCGCGCCAACGACGATGGGCAGCTTTTCGATCGAGGTGACTGCGCCGATGCCGAAGCGAATGAGCGCCCCCGCGATCATCGCCATGACGATGGGCATCGGAAGCCAGCGCATCACCTTGCCGATGAGCCCGGTGATGCCGAGCACGAAGACCATCGCGCCGGCCATCAGGAAGGCGCCGACCGCCTGTTCGAACGGGAAGGTGCCGAGCGCGCCGGCGACGAGCGCCGCGCCTGGGATGGAATAGGCCCCCGTCACCGGCAGCTTGTAGTAGAGCGCCATGATCAGGCTTATCAGCCCGCCGAGGCCGTAGATCGCCAGAAGCCAGGCCACGGTCTGGCCTTCGGAGAGGCCGCCATTGTTGGCCGCGCCGATCACGATCAGCGCCGGCCCCGAGCATCCGAAGATCGCCGCGACCAGTCCCGCGCTCGCGGTCTTGATACCCAGCGCCTCGCGCAGGCCCGACAGGCCCGCGCCGAAGCCCGGTCCTTTCTCGATCCAGTTTGTCTTTTCCGTCCGTTCCATCAGGGTCTCCTCCCTTGAATGGGGTTGCATGGCCATCTCAGCGTCCGGTGAAAGCGGGCTTGCGCTTGGCGTGGAAGGCCTCGACGCCCTCGCGGAAATCCTCCGATTGCCGCAGGCGGCTGTAGTTCAGCCCCTCCATCTCGATTGCTGTGCTGAGAAGCGCGTCGTCGGTGTCGTTCAGCAGCTTCTTCGCGGTGCGCTGCGCCATCGGGGAAAATTCGCGCAGCTCGGTGACCAGGTCGGTCACCGCCTGTTCGAGATCGCCGTCGGGCACGCATTCGGTGGCGATACCCCAATCGAGTGCTCGTTGACCCGGGATGCGCTTAGATCGCATGACGATGTCTTTAGTGCGGGTGACGCCCACGATTTTCTGCAGCCGGGCAGAACCGCCCGAGCCGGGGATCTGACCCAGCTTCTGTTCGGGCAGCGCGTAGCGACAGGTCTCGGACACGATTCGGAAATCGCAGGCCAGCGACAGCTCGAAGCCAACGCCGAACGTGTAGCCACGATTGGCCGCGATCACCGGCTTGGTGCAGCGCGAAGGCGCGGCAATGTTCCAGGCCAGATGCGAGACATGCTCGGGGCTTGCCTCAAGGAAGCCTTTGATATTGCCACCCGACGAGAAATGCTCGCCTTCGCCCGAGATCACGATGATGCGCACGCGATCATCGGCATCGAGAGCCTCGAAGACAAGGCGCAGCTGATCGCGTGCGCCCATCGAGATGACGTTGTAGGGCGGTCGCGCGAGGATGATGTCGGCGCGTTCATTGCTCGCATTGAGCTGCACGTGGAAGCCGTCGAGTTCAGCGAGGCGCGGATCGGTGAAGGTAAGGGTTTCGGTCATGTTAGCGTCTTTCATGTCAGTTTCTTTCCTTGGATTCATGCGGGTGTGGTCTCGGTCGGCTCGGCCTCGTATTCGCCTGCGACGAGCAGACGGCGGAGGAGCTTTCCGACCGGGGATTTCGGGATTTCGCGAACGAAAACGTAGCGGCGCGGACGGCGGAAATTGGACAGGTCCGAGGTGCGACAATGGGCGTCGAGATCGTCTTCAGTAACATCGCCGGCGCGCTTGACGAAGGCAGTCACGACTTTGCCCCAGCGCGCATCCGGCAGGCCAACCACCGCAACCTCGGCCACAGCGGGGTGCAGCGAGAGGCAGCTTTCCACCTCGACGGGTGAGACGTTCTCGCCTCCAGTGATGATCATGTCGTCGGCGCGGCCCGTGACGAATAGATCACCCTCGTCGTCGAAATGGCCGCAGTCGCCGGTGAAATACCAGCCGTCGCGGATCGCCTTGCGGTCCGCCTCGGGGCGGTTCCAGTAACCCTCGAAGGCCTCGTCGCCCTGCATGCAGGCAACGATTTCACCTTCCTCTCCTGGCGCGCAGGTCTCGCTGGCATCCGCCGCGCCGAGCGGCACGACGCGCAAACGCTGGTTGATCGCCGCGCGGCCCGCCGATCCGGGTTTGGCCGCAGCGTCCTGGCAGATGGAGAAGGTGTAGATCTCGGACGAGCCGTAATGGTTCACGAAAAGATCGGGCTGAAAAGCCTCCGCGAGTTTCTGCAACAGGCCATCGGTCATCGACGCGCCTGCAAAGCCCAGCTTGCGCACGCATGCAACCCGGTCCGGCGTGAACGCGGCGTGGTGGACGATGTCGTGATAGAGTGTCGGCACGAGATAGAGGTTGCTGACACGATGCTGCTCGATCGCAGCAAGCGCGCCCGGTACGTCGAAACGCGGCAGGCAAACGAAGGCACCGCCGATCACGCTGGCCGACAGGAGCGAGCGGATCCCCATCGTATGATAGAGCGGCATGACGCCAAGCGTGCGCTCGCCATGTCCGTACATGTTTTGCGCCACATGGGCGATGGCCGCGGCCCGTTCGGCCCGGTGGCGGCGCGGCACGCCCTTGGGCTTCGAAGTCGTGCCGGATGTGTAGAGCATGACCGACAGATCGTCGGCCCCCGCCTGTGGCACCGCATCGGTGGCGCGCCCCGCCAGCATCGTGGATAGTCCCTGATCGCCGCTGAGCGACAGCACATGAAGGCCCGGCGCAAGTGCCGAACCGGCCACCGCCTCGGACGCGGCATCGTCATGCACCAGAACGCGGGCCGCACTGTCGTGCAGCGCATGGTCCAACTCGTCAGCGGTGACGCGCCAGTTCACGGGCGTGATGACGATCCCGGCGATCTGGCAGGCCCAATGCAGCGACGCATTCTCCCACCGGTTCTGCATCGCCGTGACGAGTGTATCGCCCTTCCGCAGGCCGATCTGGCCAAGCCCATCCACCAACGCGCTGATCCGGCGATACCAGTCACCATAAGTGATTGTCTGTTCCCCTTCGGCGATGGCCATCGCGTCGGGGTCGCGTTCCACGGACGCGAGAAAGCTGGTTCCGAGGTCAAGCATCGATTGGTCCTCCCTTGATGCGGTTGCGGGCGGCAAGCGCCGCCTGAACGATGGGCGCGTAACCCGTGCAGCGGCACAGATGTCCCGAGAGCGCCTCGCGGATCGCCCCTTCATCCGCGTCCGGTTGGCGCAAAAACAGCGCGTCGAGCGTCATCAGGATACCCGCGGTGCAGAAGCCGCATTGCAGCGCGAAATGTTCGCGGAAGGCCTCTTGCAGCGGGGTCAGCGCATCGCTCTCCCCCAGCCCCTCGACCGTGCGGATCTCGCAGCCATCGGCCTGCTGGGCGAGCATCAGGCACGCCCGGGCGGGTTCGCCGTCCACCTGCACCGTGCATGCACCGCAGACACCATGTTCGCAGCCCACATGGGTGCCCGTCGCGCCGATCTCGTGGCGCAGGGCATCTGTCAGCAGCGTGCGCGGGGACACCCGGACAGATACCGGCCGCCCGTTCAGGGTGAAGCGGAGCGCGTGCGTCTCGTCTTGGGTCAGTCGCGGCATGACAAGGCCTCCTTCAGGGTTGCGCGGCCGAGCTTCCGGACCAGGTCGCGGCGATAGCGGGCGGTGGCGTGCAGGTCGTCGCGGGCCTGCAGGTGCCAGGCGAACTCGTTCAGCCGCTCATCGAGACCCTGCGCGTCTGCGGGCAGATCGAGCGTGCGGGGCGTGTCGGCGACGCCGCCCACGCTCAGCGTGGCGGTGCCGTCGGGTCGGGCGATGGCGGCGCAGGCGACGATGGCGAAATCACCATGGCGGCGGGCCACTTCGCGGAACGCGTATCCGGTGCCTGTTTGGTGGGCCGGGAAAGTGACCGAGGTGATCATCTCGCCGGGGGCGAGGTCAGTGGACATCATGCCCTGGAAGAAATCGCGCGCCGCGACGGCTCGTGTCTTGCGACGGCGGCGCAGGGTCACGGTGCCGCCGAGGGCAATTAGGCAAAGCGGCAGCTCGGCACTGGGATCGGCATGTGCGACGGAGCCGCAGATCGTGCCGCGATTGCGCACCTGCGTATGGGCGACCCAAGGAAGTGCCGCGTGTACCAAGGGCAGACGATCTGCCAGCTCCGGCCAGCGCTCCAGCGTGCTCTGGCGCACGGCGGCACCGATGGTAATCCGGTCGCTCTTGGCTTCGATCCGCGACAGTTCCGGGATGCGGGTGATGTCGACCAGCGTGGCAGGGCGCGCGAGGCGCATGTTGAGCATGGGCACCAGCGACTGACCGCCAGCGATGACGCGGGCCTCGGTGCCGCCCTGGTGCAGCGCCTCCAGCGCCTCACTCATGTCGTTGGCCGTTACGAGATCGAACGGGGCGGGTTTCATGATCGGCCTCCCTTGATGACGCGATCAACAAGACCGCGCAGACGAGCCACGGCACCGCTGGACGCGCCGCCGCCGCAATGGCGCGCGAGAGCGCGGAAGAACTCGCCGATCACGACCTTCGCCGCGCCGTCCAGAAGCCGTCCGCCGACCGATGCGACCTTGCCGCCAATCTGGGCCTCGTAGCGATAGGCGATCTCGGTGCCGTCTTCGGTGTCGGTCAGCGTGATGCGGCCTTGTCCACCGCCCGTACCGAGCGCGCCTACGGCCTGCCCTGAGAGGGTGACCGCGTTGGGCGGGTCGAGGTCCGACAAGTCGATATCGGCCTTGTAGCGCCCTCGCACGGGCCCGATGCCCAGCGTCACATCCGCCTCAAAGCGCGTCTCGCCGACCTTCCGGACGCCATGCGAGCCGGGGATGATCGCGTCGAGCGTCGCGGGATCGAGCAGCATCCGCCAGACATCCTCGCGGCTGGCCTGCACCACGGCGCGGCCTTCGCCGGTAAGCGTGCGCCCACCTGCCGTGGCCTCGGTTTTCGTCTCGGACACGGGCTCTTTCGGGGCGGGCTCGTCGCCGAAAATCAGGGCGGCGAGCTTGGACGCAGTCACCGGCAGCACGATCTCGGGTGCATCGCCCTCGGGTGCGAGCGCATCGGCCACGGCGTTGGCGATGCACACGGGCGTGGACATGCAATTGCCTTCGCCCACGCCCTTGGCCCCAAGCGGTGTGAAGGGCGACAGGGTCTCGTGATGCAGGATCACCGGCTCGGGAACCTCCATCACAGTGGGCAAGAGGTAATCGGCCAGCGTTCCCGATTGGAATGAGCCGTCCGCACCGTAGGAATATTCCTCGAGGAACGCCGCGCCGACCGCCTGGGCAAAGCCGCCCCGCACCTGGCCGTCGACCATGGCGGGATGCAGGATGCGCCCGCAATCATGCATGGTCACGTAGCGGTCGATCCGCGGCTCGGCGGTCTCGGGGTCGATCTCAATCCCGCAGAAATCGAAGATGAATCCGTGACAGAGTGAGGAATTGACCCCGTCCTCCGCCGTCGGCGCCTCCAGCTCGGGCGGGGTCCAGTAGACGGTCTCGCGCATGGTCTGGTCCACGCCATCGGGCAGCGTGCCCGGCGACCAATGCGCCGTGGCGGCCACCCGTGCGAAGGACAGGCTGTTGTCGGGATTGCCAGCGGCAACGATGCGGCCCGCCTCGAAGAGCACATCGCTTGCTGAGATGTTCAGCTGCGTGGCCGCGACTTTCGCCAGCTTGTCGCGCAAACGCGCAGCCGCGATCTCAGTCGCACCGGCGACGGCGGGGGCAAAGCGCGAGGCGTAATTGCCCGAGGCGATGGACCACGCGTCGCGCATCGTGTCCACATCGGCCAGAACGCGCACCGCCTCCAGCGGCAGACCGAACTTGTCGGCCACGACCTGCGCCAGCACCGTACGGTGGCCCTGACCCTGTGGGACCGAGGCGACCTTGACTGTGACCGAGCCCAGTGGGTCGATTGAGATGGTTGCCGTGGCCTGCGCGCCGTTTTTCGGCCCAGCCTTAGCGCGCTCTTCGGGCGTCAGAACGGTGGTAATGTAGCCCATGTTGGACACGGAAGGTTCCACCACGCAGGCGAAGCCGATGCCGTAGCGGCGGCCCTCGGCGCGGGCCTTGTCGCGGCGGGCGTAAAGCTCGGCGAGGCCGCCTTCCTCGACCGCGCGGTCCAGCGCCGTGGCGTAGTCGCCCGAGTCATAAAGGGCACCGCTGGCCGAGCGGTAGGGAAACGCCCCAGCGGGGATGAGGTTGCGGCGGATGACTTCCAGCCGGTCCAGCCCCAGACGTCGCGCGATGGTATCCATCAGCCGCTCCAGCGCGAAATAGATCTGCGGGCCACCGAAGCCGCGATTGAGGCCCGTCGGGGTCTTGTTCGTCAGCACGACGCGGTTACGGATCGCCATGTTCTGGATGTCGTAGGCACCGGTCATATTGCCGTGCATCCGGTAGAGTGTGGCAGGCTCCGGCGCGCGCAAATGGGCGCCGCAATCCTCGATCTGGTCCCAATCGAGCGCGGTGATCCGGCCGTCCGCGGCGACTGCCGCCTCGATCCGTGTCTGACGGTTTGTGGCCGAGACGCTGGCCGAAAGATGCTCCAGTCGGTCCTCGATCCACTTGACCGGCGCACCGGCGATCCGCGCGGCAATGCCCGCGAGGATCATGTAGGGAAACACGCCCTGCTTGATCCCGAAGGAGCCGCCTGAATCGGGTGGCGTGCGCAACCGCAGTCGGTTGCCCGGTACGTTCAGCGACCGGGCCACCACCGCGTGAATCGAGAACGGGCCCTGGAAATTCGCGGTAACGTCATAGGCATCCTCGCCGGGCTCGTAGCTGGCGATGACGCCGTAGGTCTCGATGGGCGTGCAAGCGCTGCGCGGATAGGTGATGTCGATGCCGATCCGGTGCGGGGCCGCGTCGAACGCCGCCTCGGGATCGCCGTAGCGGAAGCTGCGTTCGTTGATGAGGTTGCCACCGAGGCTGGGATGCAGGACAGGCGCGTCTGCGGCCAGCGCCGCGACGGGGTCCACGACTGCACTCAGCGGGGCGTAATCGACCGCGACCAGATCGGCGGCATCCTCGGCAAGGTAGCGATCGGTCGCAACGACCATTGCCACCGGCTCACCGACATAGCGAACGCGGTCCACCGCCATTGGCCAGCATTCTACATCAGCCTTCACGCCGACGGTCATGGACCGGGTACGCGCCGCGACATCTTGTCCGGTGATCACGGCAATGACGCCCGGTGCCTGCGCAGCATCGGCGGTGTCCACCGACCGGATCTCCGCATGGCCGTGGGGCGAGCGGATGAAGGCCAAGGCCAAAGTGCCCACAGGAACCGGCAGATCGTCTATGTAACGCCCCCGCCCCGACAGCAGAGTCGGATCCTCGACGCGCAGGGCGGACTGCCCGAGCAGCTTTTCTGTAACGGTATCTTTCATGTCCCCTCCCGGCTTGGCATGAGCAAGCCCCTTGGGAGAGGACGTTAGGCAAGGGTCTGCTGGCCTCGCGATCCCGCCAGGTCTCAGACCTTACCGAGGGGTCTCAAAAAGCGGGGTCAGGCGGTATCGCGCAGGGCTGATACATCGCGGAAGACGCTGGGCGACGAGCCGGCATGGTCGTGGAAGAACCGCGAAAAATGCGCGGGGACAGAGAAACCCAGGTCGTCGGAGATGGCCGAGAAACTACGCGTTTCATTGGCCACGGCCCGCACTGCACGCTCCACCCGCTGGGTGTTCAGGTAGACCCGTGGCGAGATCCCGGTATCGGCCTCGAAGAGCCGGAAGAAATGCGCACGCGACAGGCCGCATTCGCGGGCGAGCCAATCCATCGAGGCGATACCTGCGGGATCCTCGCGCAGCAGGGCCAAGGCCCGTGCGATCCGCCGGTCGGGCGCGCGGGTCGCATTGGCTTTTACCCGGAGGGAGGGCTGCACATCGCGCCAGGGTGCCAGCCGCTCGATAATGGAGACCATCAGCCGCCCGATCAGCCTCTCATGCGTCGCGGCATCTCCGGGTGCTTGGACCATCGCCTCTGCCGTCTCGCCGACCTGTCGCCGGATCTGCGGCGTGATGGCACCGCCCGGATGCGGGAAAAAGTCCGGCCCGGCGCTCGCCTCCCAATTGTCGCGAAACTCGGCCAGCCATTTCGGCTCGATGTATAACGCAAGGATGATGGTTGGCGGCTGGTCTGGGTGATGAACATAGCTGTGATGTTCCCAGGCGTTGATAAGAACTGCACTTTCATCCGTCAGCGCCACATGGCGATCGCCCACGTTGAACTCGGTATCCGCACCTTCGACCTTGAGCAGTACGTGGCATTGCGCATGTGCATGCTTGACCAAAGGCCGATCCATATCCAAGAGAGCGACCCGCCCGAACGACCCGATAGCAATCCTCAGAGCAGACGACATATTACAACCTTATCAGTTTGCCTGGTCAGGCCAATTTTGCTTGCTCGCTTGCGTCGTAAGCAATCCGCGTTCCAGATGCCTGCTGATGCGGAATATGGGCCAAAACCGAAAATTGGATAAGACTGCATTAAAGTCGGCTGAGTCAAGAAACTTGTAGATCCGGGTTCTCTTCCTCGCTGCAATACACATGAACGGCTGCTTTTTAAGCCGCGCAGCAGCACCGAAAAGGATGCGATCGCGGCGATTTTCTTGCTGCGAGCGCGCGCAGCGCGAATTTCGAATTCACAGGATGGGCTCAGACCAGACCTTCGCTGCGGTCCGCATCACGTCAGCTTCAAGTTGTTAGCCCTGCTTCAAGAAAGAACTGTATTCCATTCTTTCAGGTCACTTTAGTTGCGATACCTATCCGACTTCGCAGAAATTAGGTAGACAATAGCCATGAAGCAACTCGCGCCTAACTGGGAATTCGTGTCAGACACGGTCATGGGCGGTGTTTCGAGCGGTGCCGTCGCAGAAGAAATCGTTGCCGGCCGCAGCGCCACGGTTCTTCGTGGTACAGTTTCGCTTGAGAACAACGGTGGCTTTATCCAGATGGCATTTGACCTTCACGAAGGTGGTGCAGATGTAGACGTGAGCGCGTGGGACGGCATCGAGATTGACGCATACGGCGATGGCGGCACCTACGATGTTCGGCTTCGCACGGCGCAACTAACCAGACCTTGGCAATCTTTTCGTTCCTACTTTGTGGGTGAGCCACACTGGACAAAGGTTAAGATTCCTTTCTCCTCACTGGTATCGCATCGGGTGGAAGCAGTATTCGACCCAACTTGCCTTAGACGCATTGGGGTATTGGCGATAGGGCGCGAACGAGATGCCTGTCTTGCAGTATCCAATATCGGGTTTTACTCGGCGAACTAAGCAAAATTCCTGCGTGCGACCCTACAGGGCTGAAGATAGTATCTCAGCTCGCCGCACCGCACGTCAACTATAATGAGGTCCTGGCGAGATACTGGCGCGACCTCTTATCGACATTGCTGTGTATGTCGGCATCAGGCCAGAGGCGTACGGTCAGACTTAGACCTCTACTTCACAAGAAAAGCCCAACCGTTTGGGCCGGTTGACCTCCCCTATCTCACCACCGGCAGGTCTTCCATTCGCGTGGTATAGCGCGGGCTCCGATGATCCGCGCGAAGACGCCACGCCTGCTTCATACCTTCGCTGGCAAGAACCATCGTCTTCTTCCCAAACCTATCATTCACGTCATCCAGAGCCTTCATCAATGCAGGTGATTTCGGACGCGCTTGATCGAAGAGCGTTTGAGGTCGATCTTCGAACCGCACCAGGTCATTCAGCATGATGCCGGCCTTGGTAAAGCCAAAAGCTTCTGCGCCCGACTTAGGCCATCCAGATTCCGTGCAGCGTCGTGCGGCTTCAACAAGGTCGAAGGTATCCGACGACATCGGTGTCATGCGGGTGGTTCTTGATGCTGCATACTGAGGACGGTCTGGCCGGTGCTTGTTGGTGTGGAAAAACACAGTCAGCGTACCAGCCACCAAGCCGTGCTGGCGTAGCTTTTCAGCGCCCCGTGATGCGTGCGCGGTGATCGCCTGGAACAGGGTGTCGAAGTCTGTCATCGGAGTGCCTGCTGACCGTGTTACAGCCATACCTTTGCGCTGCGGCTCTACGTCCTCAAAGGCGAGACAAGCCTCCCCCTGTAGTTCCAATACGATCCTCTCCAGCACCACAGTGCCGACAGCCCGTGCTTGCCGGATTGGCAGATCGCGAAGATCAGCTGCAGTGTGTACACCCAGGGCCTTCAATTTGTCGGTGGATTTCCGACCAACGCCCCAGATGTCCCCGACTGGCACGCGTGGTAGCAGCCAGCTTGCAAGGCTCTCGTCCATCATATCCAAAACCCCGGCAAAGATGGGGTTCTTCTTGGCGATATCGTTCGCACATTTCGCAAGAGTCTTTGTGGGTGCGATACCGATACGAACTGGTACCCCTACCCTTCTAAGAACCGCTGCACGCAGCGCCATGGCATGTGCAGTGCGATCCTTGAACCCGACGAAGTCGAGGAAGCATTCATCGATGGAATAGATTTCGACGTTTGGCGTGAAATCTTCGTAGACCTCAACCACTCTACGAGAGATGTCGCCATAGAGGGTGTAGTTCGAGCTGAAGACACGGATACCATGGGCATCAACCTTATCGCGGATATGATGCAGCGGAGTGCCCATCTTGATCCCCAAGGCCTTGGCCTCATCGCTGCGCGCTATGGCGCAGCCGTCGTTGTTAGATAGCACGATCACCGGGACGTTTTTAAGGGTCGGATCGAATATTCGCTCAGCGCTCACATAGAAGTTGGCGCTGTCGCTGATCGCAACAGGCCGCTTCATGCCAGGTCGTAACGCCGGACAACACCAGCGATGACGCCCCAGATTTCACTATCTTCTGTGAGTTCGACGTCGGGGGAACTGCTCCTGGCTATTCGCAGGCGCGAGGTAGTACCTGTCACCACGCTTACGCAGGATCTTTGCTGTGACGGCACCTTCCACCACGGCCAGCACGGCTCGCCCAATACGGCGTTTGCCAGCACGGTCTACGGCGATGATGTCTCCGTCACGTATCCCAGCGTCCCAAAGGCAATCCCCTTCTACGCGCCACCAAAATGTCGATGCAGGATGGCGCACGACCCATGCCATAGGGTCGATCTCATCTTCAAGATCGTCTCCGGCTGGCGAAGGAAAACCTGCGCTGACTGGTGTGCTGACAATTCGAACAGATTGGGAAGGTATGTGGACGGGGTCATCAACTGGGTAAACTGGCATGAAAATCCTAAATGTTCGCTATCTGTTCTCAGTCTGCGATTCACCTATCCGATGTCAAGTTCGGGTCGTTCACCTCACGAATTTTTTGTGCATTCGCGCAATGATGCGGGACCGCATTCGGTAAGCATGGCTCGAAGCCGACGGTCTTCGCGTCCCATGCAAAAGCTCGGAGTTTAGGAACTTAACACTTCCCATGTTCGGCCACAGTAGCATCGCGTTAAACATATTAGTAATAGTGTTAAGTATGGTGCGGTCTGTGGCTTTCTTGGCGCTCTGGATGAGCAGACTTGCTGGACAACTGCATTGATGTGTTGCGAGAGGGATCGTGAAGTCGCCACATTCTACTCTGGTAAAGTGCTTCCTTCTTTTGGCCACGGTCGCATGTTAACCCGCTTTCATTGTATTGATGAATTCGGAGTAACCGATGCGATTTTTCTGCGCATTCCTGTTTACCCTCAGCCTGCTCACATTCGGCCACCTGCGCACTTTGAGTGCGGCTGAGATCGAATTGGCCCCTGGGCTTACAGATGATCAAAAAGCGATCACCATCCGGGGCCCCATCGAGGCGGGCGATGATGACCGCTTCTTTGACCTTGCTGAGCAGGCGCCCCGCGCGATCGTTTTTCTCGAGTCTCCCGGCGGCCTAGTTACAACCGGCCTGTCGATCGGTGCCAAGATCGCCATCCGCGGCTACACGACCTTGGTCCTGGATGGCACCGGCTGCCATTCAATCTGCGCGATTATCTGGGTGGCTGGTGAGCGACGTTATATGTCACCCGCAGCAAAGATCAGCGTGCATGCCGCCTACCGCATGCGCAACGACGCCAGCGGTGCGCCGCTGACTTCTGAATCCGGTGTCGCAAACGCCCAGATAGGCGCTTTCCTTAATGAGCTTGGGCTGAGCTACGAGGCTATACGCTATTTCACCTTCGCCGGCCCCAGCGAGGATCTTCTGGAGATCACACCAGACATCGCGCAGGCCTTGAGCATAGATGTGTCGATCCAACGCCCCGATGGGGTAACCCCCGCTTCCGCGCGCCCGACGCCGCGGCGCATTACGCGACAGGCGTCACAATACGCAGGTCTCGTGACCCATTGCGCAAGCTTACTCGGGTTGGACGAAGGCTTCCTGAAAGAGCAGTCGCGACTTGTGCTGCGCCATGGCCATGAACTTTTCGGCCCTGACACCTTCGTTCCATTGCTGGGTGAATTTGTGAGCAGAACAAAAGCTGACCTCAACCGGCAAGGGGCAGTGAGGTGGTGCCTGTCCGCAGAGCGCGATCTACGGCACGACGGGCTGACCACGGGCATTGATGGACCAAGCTATAATTGCGCCAAAGCCTCTACGCGCACGGAGTTTGCCATCTGCGCGTCGCCAGACCTCTGGGTCTTGGACCGGGCCATCGCGAGCATCTACGGGTACTTCCGTAGCAATTCAAGCGCGCATCGGGCGCAGGATTTTCTCGCCTCACAACGGTCCTGGCTTGCCAGACGCAATCGTTGTTCCGATGATCAGGGGTGTATCGCCCAAAGATACACATCTCGGATGATGGAATTTGGTTACTGAAACCGCTTTTTGAGGCAACTCAAGCGCAGCTTTGGGATCTTTTCCGCAACCTATACGACATGAGCGCAACAAGAAAATCGCTTAACATAAAACCCGTTCCCGGATTTTAGACCCCTCAGGGTTGATCTGGTAGAGGCTCAGAGGTCGCCGTGAGGCCATGCAGGGGAGCGCTTGCCACGAAACGCTCTACCAGCTCGTCATCTGGATCCGTTGGCTTGAAGGCATTCTTGTGAGCGCGCCAAGCAACGTAGATCGCACCAACGCTACCCGCGATACCAAAAATAACGAACAGCGTTTCCAGTGTCATCGTGTGCTTCCTTCCAGGTGATGGTCGTTGGCGTCCAACCGTGAGGTTATCCACATATTTGCGGAAAGGCACCTCGGTAGTCGTTTTGACGATAGTGTAACGTAGGGGGGCGCGCCTCGCTGACCTGAGCCCCTAAAACTCCTCCAAATTTGTGTAGAGTCCGCCCAACAAAAGGACGGACAAATGAAGGCGAGATTTACGGACGAACAGATCATAGCGATGATCAAGGAACAGGAATCTGGCGAGAAGACTGCCGATGTATGTCGGCGGCATGGGATCAGTTCAGCGACGTTCTACAAATACAAATCGAAGTACGGCGGCATGGAGCCGTCTGACGCGAAGCGGCTGCGAGCGTTGGAAGACGAGAACGGTAAGCTGAAGAAGCTACTGGCCGAACAGATGTTGGACAACGCCATGCTGCGAGACATCAATTCAAAAAAGTGGTGACGCCCGTAGCGAAGCGGAAAGCTGTGGTTCACTTGATGGAAGTTCATCAGGTCAGTCAGCGACGGGCGTGCGATGTGCTGCAAGTTGATCGGTCATCGGTGCGGTATCTGTCGCGTCGTGGTGATGATGCTGAACTGCGAGATGCTATCAAACGGGTTTCGCGAGAACGGCGACGGTTTGGTTGTCGTCGTGTCCACGTGATGATTGCGCGGGAGGGTTTTGTCGTGAACCACAAAAAGGTCAGGCGCATTTACGTCGAAGAGAAGCTTCAGGTACGCCGTAGAGGTGGCCGAAAGCGTGCTTTGGGCACAAGGAAGCCAATGGTGCTGCCGGATGGCCCGAACCAACGCTGGAGCTTGGACTTCGTGTCAGACGCGCTGACAGACGGGCGCAGGTTTCGCATCTTGGCAGTCGTCGATGACTTCAGTCGTGAGAACTTGGTTCTGGTTGCTGATACATCGCTGTCCGGACACCGGGTTGCTCGTGAACTGGACAAGGTGATCGCAGAACGAGGCATGCCGACGACAATAGTTTCAGACAACGGAACTGAGTTCACCAGTATGGCGATCCTCAAATGGGTTCAAGACACGGGTATCGATTGGCATTACATCGCGCCTGGAAAACCCCAGCAGAATGGCTTTATCGAAAGCTTCAACGGCAAGCTACGAGACGAATGTCTCAACGAAACGTTGTTTGGAACACTGGGTGACGCCCGCGAAACGCTTGAAGAATGGCAGGAGGATTACAACTGGCGCAGACCACATTCAGCATTGGGCAACCTGACACCGATGGAATTTTTGCAGAGAAAGACAATGGACAAGATGGCGGCTTAACGCCAAAGATTTAACTCCAAGGACTCCGCCCAAAGCTGGAGGGAACTTGGGGCTCAGGTCAGCTTGATCTTATGACCTCGGACGCTCGTTCTATCGGACGGTCAGGGGCAGGCACCATTCACCACGTCGCTTTCCGGGCGCGGGATGAAGCGGAGCAACTGGCATGGCGTGAGCGGCTCTCGGCAATCGGGCAAGAGGTGACGCCGGTGATCGACCGGCAGTATTTCGACGCGATCTACTTCCAAACACCCGGCGGCGTACTGTTTGAGATTGCCACTGACCCACCCGGATTTGCCGTGGACGAAGACCCGGCGCATCTGGGTGAAGCGTTGAAACTGCCCGAAAAATACGAAGCGCACCGGGCGCGTATTGAGCAGATTCTGCCAGAAATCCGGGTGCCATCATGAGCGGCGTGCAGGCGAAAACCCGCGGCACCGGTCCGCACGCAGGGCAACGGTTGGTGACGTCCGGTGCCTCGCTGGACCGGGCGCGCCTGGCGTTGATGATGGTACACGGCCGCGGCGGCGGGCCTGAGGATATGGTTGGCTTGGCCGATCACCTCGCCCTTCCGGACGTGGCGGTTTTCGCACCGCAGGCGGCGGGGCGGTCGTGGTGGCCGGACAGTTTCCTCGCGCCGCTGGAGGCCAATGAGCCGGGGTTGAGCAGCGGCCTGAGCGTGATCTCCAATCTGCTTGATGACCTGAACGAACAGGGTTTTGGCCCCGAGCAGATCGCACTCGTGGGGTTCTCGCAGGGCGCTTGCCTTGCGCTCGAAGCTGCTGCGCGGCTGGCCCTACCGTTTCGCGCCGTAGCCGCACTGTCAGGTGGTTTGGTCGGGACCGGGGAGGCGGGCGGTGCGTCGCGTGCTGATCTTTATGATCGCCCAGCTAAAACCTTCGATTACGATGGTCAGCTGCCAGGTATCCCTGTGCTGATCGGTTGCCACGAACAAGACCCACATATCCCACTCGCCCGCGTGCACGACAGCGCTAAGGTGTTGGATGCGATGGGTGCCAAGCTAGATACGATGGTGATCCCCGGTGCGGGCCACGGCATCATCGCGGAAGAGGCCGCTTGGCTGCGCAAACATCTGAACAAGGCATGAAGAGAGCATCGATGGAGAACGAGTTCGAGATCACCCGCGAAGAGGGTGACAGCAAAGGCCGCTACTTTACCGTCGTCGATCGTCATGAGGCCGAGATGACCTACTCCCGTATGGGCGAAAGCTTGATCATCATTGACCACACCGGCGTCCCGGACGCTTTGCGCGGGCGCGGTGTCGGTCAAGCTCTGGTCAGACGCGGGGTCGAGGATGCCCGCGCGGAGGGGCGCAAGATCGTCCCGCTTTGCCCCTTTGCCAATGCGCAGATCGCACGTCATCCCGAATGGCAGGACGTGCTGCAACAGGATAACACATAAAGGAGCTATGTCATGAGCTGGAGCCCATGCCCCGATCCCGTCCCGGGTGTTGCAGAAAGCGTTGACGCCATCGAAACCTTGATTGTGCCCCGTGCGGTCGATCTTGGTGAGATGGAGGTTCGCCGCGCTTTGCCGTCCGACAAACGCCAGATGGTTGGCCCCTTCATCTTTTTTGACCAAATGGGCCCGGCGGAATTCCTGACCGAGCAGGGAATCGACGTGCGCCCGCATCCACACATCAACCTCGCGACGCTGACCTATCTGTTTGAAGGGCAAATCCACCACCGTGACAGTCTTGGCACTGATCTGGCGATCGAACCGGGTGCTGTGAATTGGATGAAGGCAGGTAAGGGGATCGTGCATTCGGAGCGCACCTCACCCGAGCGCAAGCAAACAGGGCAAAGGCTTTTCGGTATCCAAACATGGATGGCACTGCCTGAAAACGAGGAAGAATCTGATCCTACCTTCATGCACCACGGTAAGACCGACCTGCCAACAGTCGAGGCCGAAGGGCTCGCGGCTCGGCTCATTGCAGGCTCTGCGTTCGGCGTGACTTCTCCGCTAAAGACAGCATCTGATACTCTTTACGCTGACATAACACTTGCACCGGGGCCAAGGCCCCGATTGTCGCAAATACTGAGGAACGCGCGCTTTACACCATAGGCGGCAGGATCAATGTGTCGGGCGATATCTTCGAACCAGGCCAACTTCTGGTGCTGCGTCCGGGCGATGACGTTACAGTTGAGGGCGTTGATAACGGCACCGGCGATCATGCTCGTTTCATGCTTTTCGGAGGCGCGCCTATGGAAGGCCCTCGATATATCTGGTGGAATTTCGTCTCATCACGGCGCGAACGCATCGAACAAGCCCGTGAAGAATGGCGCCGAGGCCAGTTCGACACGGTGCCAGGCGACGAAGAAGATTTTATTCCGGCACCCGAAGGAAAACCTAAAATCCTGCGTGCCGAAGGGGGCGTATACTACCCCTAGCTCTCCTACGTGTCCGGTGAACTCGGTCCTGATATCCAAATACCAGGACTGGGTTCACGTTTACCTCTGACCAGCGCCGCAGCCTGCTTTGCGTGCCGGTTTTTGACGTTTCGCTCCTATTGAAGCTTTGCGCCGTCGGATTGCTCACACTGTAGATTGGTCTCGTTCAACGTGTTCTCCAGGATTCCCGCGGTGCCCTTGGTGGACCATACATCCGCGCCTGAAACGTAGCGCGCGCCCGAGCCTGAAGTTACGTTGACGAAAATGCGCTGAGCCCCATCGATCTTCAATAGGGCAAGCGAATCTTGACCGGTGTTGACATATTGGACGCGCATGGGATCGCCAGCATCACAATCGTAGTTGATCGTCTCGACGCTATCGGCCGTCCCGAGGGCGATGCCTAGCGTGACTTCAGCCACGACAGGCAGGGCAAGGGTTGAACAAATGATCGCGGTCACCATCGTGAGGGCAAAACGCATCGGAGTCTCCTTTATATTCATGTCTGATGGTTAGATAAGCTGCACCGCTTAGGCGGCAAGTCGGGAAGGACGCTGATTCCGACAGGTAACGCAGGTAAGAGCTGTAGCGCCTTGATGTGGTATGGGAGCATTGCAGCGTCGGCATTTCATCGCGTTCATCGAAAAGCTCTGTGAAAACTGAAACCGGCAGCTTGGACAACGTCCGGCTGCGGCTCGGGGAATTGTGACGCTACAAGATGGACATTTGTGGGGGAGGTGAGGGTGCATGGCATGTCTCCGGTAAAATATTTGATGAGCCGATACGTCGGCAGTGATCATCCCGGACAGTGCGCCATACTATTCAAAGCATGGGACCGCACCCCCCGGGCGGAACATGGTTCTTTGGTTCGCCTAAATTTAGGGTGCCCATGTTAGGCCTCTTGCAGCGCGTCGCGCTCATGCGGATGGACTTTGATGATTTTCAACTCGCGTCGCTGACCGTCTCTCGTCTCCCAATGGAAAACGGCATCCTCAGCCAAACCTATCAACGCGACGCCGATTGGTGTCATGACAGAAATCAGACCACTAGAAATGTCGGCATTTTGTGGAAGAACGAGCGTGACCGTGTGATCCTTGCCAGTCATCGCGTCGTGGTAGGTGACCTTGCGCCCGATATCGACCACATCCGCACGAAGCCGCGACGGGCTGACAATACGCGCACGGCCCAGTTCTTCGACTAGCTGTTCGGCCAAGTCGGGATTGCGGCGCATCATACCCTCTGACAATGCTTCCAGTTCTGCAAGTCTGGTACTGCTAAGCACGATCTTCGGGCGCCGGGGTCTCCGTGCCTTGGTTGAAATAGACATCATAAATCTCCTGAATTTTGAATCGGGTCTGAGTGTTTGGGTAGGGCCGTGAGGTGAAAGAGCTGACGGCGCTTAGACCTTACCCACTTCAAGCACGACGACGGTATCGATGCTGCCGTCTTCGCGCAGCAAGGGGGCTTTTTGCAGCTTTGTCATTCCCAGCATGGTCGCACCTAGAAAAGAGGTTACGGGAATACAGTTCGCATCATCACACTGGACCATGGTTAGCTTGCCCCAGCGGGCCTCTCGTCCCGTTGTCATGAAGGAAATCCAGCGTCCAGCGACGACGAGTGTGGACGGAATTGGCTCGGGTGCGTAGCGTGCCACGCGTAGTTTATGTCGCAAGAAACCCGCGATGAGTGTCGGGTTCGCACATTTCCCTACAAGCCCAAGACTAAGCAACCGTTCGAGTCCGACACGGTCAGAGTGAACCAGTCGGAAACGGCTGGCGAATGGTGGGTTTTTGTAACTGTGCTGACATTCATTGCCCGCAGGCAATCGCATAGGATCGGTGATGTACATGATGGTCCCCCAGAAAGGATTGCAGTCTCAATAAAATGATTTGAGATGGCCCCGGGGGTTGAAGATACGCCTAGGCGTGCGCCACCCGAGGATGGGGGCGGTTCAGAAGCGGAAACCGAAAATGATTGTCATGCGTAACCATGAGAGTAGCATACCCTTTACAAAGAAGGTGTCAATCTGTCGTTCTGGGCGCTAATCGCGCCACGCGGAAATACACTCATTACAGATGTCTTGGACTTCGAAACAACAGACCGAAGATCCGCTGGCTTCGCGCTGCTGCTTCGGTTGGATCCTATCGTTGAAGAAATGCCAAGGTCTTCATCGGTCATGTGTTTCATAACAATCTCGATTTCATCTCGCAAGATCCCGACAGTTCGCAGATCATCGTCGCTCATACGCCTCAGCTCCGCTGATGCCTTGCGCCGCTGTCTCGCGCGCGCGCAATACCTGAACATATCATTAAGCAACCTTCGGTGGCCATTTTGATAATCACATTGAGCATCACGAACAGCGTCATGCAGCATTTTTCGGGTGATGTAGATAGTCATGCCACTCTCCTGTGTAGCGATTAACGCCACAGTAAAAAGCAGTCGCGAACCGAGGTTTAACCCACGGCGCACGACATACTGTAATCAAGACGAATTGGGGGCCCCGAGGTGCGGACAGCATATGTCACGCACGCTCGGGGCTACTGGCGGTTCAGTAAACTTCCTGCGTTTAACAGGAACCATTTATGAAGTATAAACATCAACATGCTTTCAATATGTGCTTGGTCACGTTGTAATACAAGACAGTGCCGATCCGTGGCACATTCTCTGCCCACCGAGCATTATGGGTGTAAGGACATCAAGTTGGTAGAGCGTATCCGTGAATGAAGGGCACGCGCATAGGTCGTACTGCGGACCGAGGCCGATGCTTTGATTTTGGACCATCCGGAAGCGCGCTAGCCGCTCTCATTTCGTTAGACGATCCCACGAGGCCTTGGAATAAGGAAGCTGAAATTGAACATTAAGCTGCACATGCGTCGTTTGATCCTCCCGATCTTAACCGTCGCGATAGGCTTGGGGGTCAAACATTACGAAAATGCACTGCCAGACAAATTGTCGACAAACGAGACATTTTTACTTTTCTCGACCGCATTCGTTTATCTTTCAAGTGCCTGGCTGGTCAGCCGCGTATTTGCCCTGATACTGGATAAATCTGCGGGTAACCGGCCATATCCCCGCTTGCTTCAAGATTTGATCGCTGCCGCCCTTTTTATCATCGCTTTCGCAGCATCCGCGGCCTTGTTTATGGGACAGGGTGCAATCGGGGCGCTTGCCAGTTCCGGCATCATTCTGGCCGTTCTCGGTTTCGCCATCCGCCACGTCGTGGCGGATACGCTGTCCGGCATAGCTTTGGCGATGGAGGCTCCGTTTCGGATTGGCGACTGGGTGGATATTGACACGCTGGCGCAGGCTAAAGTCATCGAGATCGGCTGGCGCACAACTCGGCTGCAGACGCCCGATGCAACCTATATGATCCTACCCAACAGTCAGATTTCACGCCAGCGCATCACAAATTATTCGGCCCCAAAACGTGATTTCCGCTCGCAAGTGAGCATTACTTTGGACCACGTTCTTCCGATTGGAAAAGCACGCGACATCATGTTGTCAGCGCTGAGTAATGCAAAGTTGATCCAGCAAGAGCCCAAGCCTGACATTCGTGTGCAGTCTTACGAGGAAAACGGTATTTGCTACACCGTGCGCTACTGGGTGCCAAAGTTTGAACTGGCGGTTGACTGTCGTGACGAGGTTTTCAGTCTCATTGACGAAGCCTTGCGTGATGCCGGAAGCATTGCACCGTATAGACGGATACAACTGATCAACGCTCCGTTGAGAACGGACGCGGATCAGCCTGAGTAAAAATGCACGTCGTGACTGCACCCATACGCAGTAGAAGCTAAGAGTTTAAAAGAGCCTCAGGCTGACACCTCGGTCGATTGCCAAATTCCGCTGAACCCATCAAGGCCGGTGCCCGCTCGGCCAGCTCGCTTGGGTCGAAAGGGAGTCCGAGAATTTTGCTGAACCGTCAGGCCAGTTTTTCTGCAACTTCCACGAGGCGGCGGGTCTGATGACTGATAGCGGATTTCACGTCGTCAGAGAACTCTGCACCCTGCGTGTGACTATAGCCGTAAGGGTTGCCCCCTGTCTTGAACAGGACCTCATTGGTGTAACCCGGTGCCACAACAAACCCGCCCCAGTGCATGGCGGTCGTGTAAAGTGAGCTGAGGGTCGTTTCCTGACCGCCATGGGCATTCTGCGCGGATGTCATCGCCGAGATCGGTTTGTCGGCGAGGCCACCTTTGGCCCAGAGACCGCCAAGTGTGTCGATAAAAGCGCGCATCTGACTGGCCATGACGCCAAAGCGGGTGCCGGCGGAGATCAGGTAGGCGTTTGCCCATTCCATATCGTCTGCGGTTGCCTCCGGAACATCTGCTGTGGCTTCGTGATGCGCTTTCCATGCGTCCTGGCTGTTGATTGCCTCGTCTGGAGCCGTCTCGCGTGCCTTAAGCAGACGCACCTCGGCCCCGGCGGATTTTGCAGCTTCGGCGGCGATGGTCGCCATCTGATGGTTAGTGCCATAACTGGAATAATAGACGATTGCGAGTTTGACTGTCATTTTGGCCATCCTTCGGCTTAGTGTGTAAAAGTAGATGCAGGACCATGTTCCAAACGTGTTGCTGGTCTTTACCTAGTGCAAATTTGCTACGCGTCACGGGGTCGCCGGTTTTCAGCGTTCAGACACCTAGTCATTGGCGGCCGATGCAGTGCCGCGCGCCGCGCTACGTGCCAAGGCAGCGATCAAATCTGTGCGGGTGACAATACCAACGATTTTACCGTACTCGATGATGGGCACTGCATCTGTGTCACCATCAGCCATCATGGGAAGCAAGGCTCCAATCGGCGTGCTTGTCGTTGCCCGTGGCCCTGCCACGCTCATGATGTATTCCGCTGTTATCGGTTTGTCTCGTTCTCGATCTAGCAGCCTTCGTAGGGCTTCGACATAGCTACGGTTGTGGCGCATTGCAAAAGCGCGAACTTGGTTGATGAGGTGCATTTGAAAAATTACACCAATGAAGGTTCCATCCCCTTTGACTACGGGAAGGGCGGTGAAACGGTGCTTTCGAAATAGGTCGGCGATATCTTTCATCGCTGTTTTCGGGCCGACGGTAACGAGGTTGCGCGACATTATTTCTTGGGCCGTTGACACACCCGAGGTCTGGGCTGCCGCTTGAAGTTCGGCTGCGCCGATCAATCTGGCCAGGTCTTCCACACCCAAGTTAAAGGATTGGCTGTAACGTTCGAGAATATCTTCCAAAGCGTCTTCGGAAAGACCCAGTCGCTCTGTCGGATTGCGATCTGCGGTCCCATGTGCGCTTGGGTCTTCAAACTGCCTAAATGGGTAATGACGACCGGTTAGCCGTGCGTAGATCGCCGCCAGCATGACAAGCGCAACCGTACCAAGCCCTATCGGTGCCAGAGCAAAACAAAAGCCCATATCCGCAATTGCGTCGGGGGACATGGCCGCGGTCATAGCAACCGCACCAGCCGGAGGGTGAACCGCGCGACACAGAATGGTTGCCGTAATTGCCAGCCCTACAGCCAAAGCGACCCGTAATGCGGGGTCACCAACTGAAAGGCAGACAGCGACACCCACAAGTGCGGCGACCATGTTGCCAACAATGGCAGACCAAGGTTGCGCTAGCGGACTATTCGGTACCGCGAATAAAAGTACCGAAGAGGCCCCGAAAGGTGCCACGAGATATAGCCCAAGTTCGGTGTCGATCTGGGGGGACAGCAGAAAAAGCCCTACCAACCCCAGTCCTACAAAAGCGCCAAACCCCGCGCGAAAGGCTTCAACGCTTGAAACCCGTGCGACGGCAGGGGCCAGTGACTTAACTAAATGCAATTTATCGCCTCCGACGGACTATGCGTAACGTCTCAGTACTTCGTCGCAGGATCAACCGGCAGTTTGCACAAAAACGGGCACTGACCCAAAACGGGTGCCAGATATAGAGCGCCGCTTCCGTTTGATATCCCTTTGCATAACACGACCGTTCCGGGCGAGCTTATCTTGACGTAGGGTCGGCGTGTAGCCAAATCCGTCAGACGTTAGGATAACCGACCGGATTATCTACGGATCAGAGGTCGGCATATCGGTTCAGGCTAGCGATCGCGCCGCGTCTGAGTGCGTCGCACAGGCATGTTTGCGCGACGTTCCCGATGAAAGACGTACATGCCGGAGCCAAGAATGACGAACGTACCCAAGATAGTGATTTCATCGGGGACGTCACCAAACGCTAGAAAGCCAATCAATGTTGCGCCGAGAATTTCAAGATACTGGAATGGAGCCAATACGCTCGCTTCAGCTTGACTAAAGGCATAGGCAATTAGCAAGAACGTCGCTGCGGCTAGCACACCAGCGCCGGACAAGCCGAGCGCAATTTGCAGCGTAATCACCTCGATCATCGCGAAAAGGTCTGTTGTTGTCAGCATGATGATCGACAATGTGATGCTGGCGAAAACAGCTGAACCCAGCTGAAAACTAAGTGCAGACGCCACCCTCGTCGCACGGCGCGTGACGATCATGTTCAAGGCATAGGCTACGGCTGCGACCACGGGGAGGAAAACTGATGGCCCGAAGGTGGCAAAGTTCGGCCTTAGAATTAAGAGAACCCCAAGCATACCGACTGCGATGGCGGCATATCGATGCGGGCCAGGTTTTTCCCCCAGCATAAAGCCCCCAAGAAGGGTGAGTAGTAAAGGTTCAACAAAAAAGATCGCAATGGCTGTGGCTATTGGCATAGTTTTGAAAGCTGCAATCAAACCGAGACTGACCACCGCAACACATTGCCCAGACATGAAAGACCATATGGAAAATGCCCGTCCGCTCAAGCGGCGGCGCATCACCAAAAATGCGCTTGCAAGCAATCCTGCCTGAATTATTGCGCGGAAAAATGCGATCTGAGCCGGGGCCAAGGTGCTGGTCAAAGATTTGGTAACCGCATCTCCCATAGGTAGAAGAAGCATTGCCAGCGACATGGCCATCATGCCCACAATCGAGGTGGACGGTTTATGCAGGGTAATCTGAGTAATTGCAGACATCACGAACTCCTTCGACGCAGTTTACGCTGCCTCTAAAGATCCGGGCGTTCAGGAATGGAACAAGAGGACGCATCGCGACGCCATCGCGAGCAGAAGATCACTTAGGATAAGGGAAGTGTAAAACGCGGATCAATAATGGGCCACAGAAGCGGCTGCGCATCGCAGTTGTAGCGGAGTAAAATTCCGCCAGTTTGTGTCCTTCGTTTTGTCGGAGGGCGGGAGATGTATTCTGTGGATATTTA
>Ga0207889_1000170_pt1 | contig 28822 bp, 26 predicted proteins | sample LinPmetageLP47_FD_184058 | JGI IMG/M metagenome (GOLD analysis project Ga0207889, IMG submission 184058) | Marine viral communities from the Pacific Ocean - LP-47 (SPAdes) | ecosystem: Environmental > Aquatic > Marine > Oceanic | place: Pacific Ocean | collected 2011-06-12 | reverse complement strand
ACCCAAGGCGATCGTGGGCGCGAGCATGCGAAAGCTCGTGCATCTGATCTATGGTGTGATCAAGTCAGGACAACCATTCCGGGCCGAAATACCGATGGCAGGGCTTGAAATCCAAGAGGGTATCTGATCCCGATTGCTCGAAATGCTTCGCAGGGCGACATAAGAATGCGTTGCGGCCAACCCCACACGGGCGTATATATCGAGCTAAGTCTTGTTCTAGAGCATCCGCCCCCGCTCGGCTCGGTCTCGAAATGCACCAGCCAAGAACGGGCTCTCCAATTGTCCTTTACCGACAAATCACGAATCGCCGGTGTTCTGGGCGGTGCGCTCAACAAAAACGCACCCACCACATAATAAAAAATGGGGAGACAATGATGAAAAGAACTCACTTGAAGTTGTTGGCGATGTCAGTGTGCGGTATCTCCTGCGCCTTGTTAATAGGCTGCAGCGATGGCGGGGATTCATCTTCGTCAGAGGAGCCTGTAGCCACACAGGAGCCTTTATCTTGCGAACAGCTCGTTGGAATGGAAATTCCATCGAGCGCGATCGACCTGCCCACGTCCGGCGGCGAAGTCACGGATGCACAAGCAGTAGCGGCCAGCGGCAGCGGCGCGGCTGTTGTCCCTGAACACTGCCTGGTGTCCGGCAGCATTGCGCCTGTCGACGCCTCGGCACCAGATATCCAGTTCAACGTGGCGCTGCCAATAGAATGGAACTCGAAGGTGCTCATGTTTGGCGGCGGTGGCTTCAACGGCACCATCCCCGCTATCACCGGCCATGTCGCCCAGGGCGCGGTGGATCAATTAACGCCGCTCGGCCGGGGGTACGCCACTTTCGCCAGCGACTCCGGTCACCAGGCCAATGAGTATGGTTCCCAGGACGGCCGGTGGGGACTCAATGACGAAGCCGTTCGTAATTTCGCCGGAGAGGCCCTCAAGAAAACACGGGATGCTGCTACCTTCGTGATCCAGAAGCGATACGCCAGCCAACCAACCCAGCGCTATTTCGCCGGGGGCTCGACCGGTGGTCGTGAGGCATTGACCAATATCCAGCGCTGGCCCGACGACTGGGACGGCGCCATCGCCTGGTATCCCGCCTGGAACAACGTCGCCGCGCTTCTGGCCGGTCAGCACATAAGCCTTGCCCTGTCACAGCCGGGCGCTTACCCCAACTCCGCCAAGCGTCTGTTGCTTCTGAATGCCGCCCTGGAAAACTGTGATGCACTCGATGGCCTCGAGGACCGTCTTATCAGTGACCAGCGCCAGTGCAACGCCGGCTTCGATCCGGCGACGGCCACTCTAAATGGCAGTCCGCTGCGCTGCCCCAGCGGCGGCGGCGATGGCAACAGCTGTCTGTCTGATGCCCAGATCGACGCACTGAAGACAATAGATGCAGGTGTGGACTTCAACTTCCCACTCGCAAGTGGAGAAACCGGCTACCCCGGCAGCAATGTCTGGGGCGCGGATCTTGGCATCACCTCCATTGACTCGCCGATAGAACCCACGGTGACCTTCCTCGCCCTCGGCACAAGCCAGCCCACCCAACCCATGCCTCGAACCGCCCCCTATCTGAGTGTGCTGGTGGATCAGTGGGTCAAGTACTCGGTGGCCCGCGACGCCGATTTCAACTCGTTTACGCTCGACCCCATCAGCCCCGAGCCGGAATATGCGGAAAGGATCAGCGAACTGAGCGGTCAGCTCAACTCTGGAACAGATATCTCGGAATTCGCGGATCGGGGCGGGAAGTTGCTTCTGGCACACGGGCTATCAGACGTGTTGGTCAGCACCAGAGGGACCGAAATCTACTACGGCCGACTGCTGGATCAGATGGGTGCCGAGAAGGTGGATTCGTTCGTCCGCTACTATGAAGTCCCCGGCTTCGGTCACGCGGCCAGCTCTCAATTCAACGCCACCTGGGATTCTCTGACCGCGCTGGAAAACTGGGTCGAGCAGGACATAGCGCCTGAAGATCAGGTTACAACGGACACCGTCGGCCTACCGGGCCGAACCCGCCCCCTGTGCGACTACCCGGCGTGGCCCAGCTACGTGGACGGCGGCGATCCTCTGTCGGCCGAGTCGTTTGAATGCGTGGAGTAGGCCCGACGTCTCGGCAAGGCGTCTAAACTCTGGCCCCGGCTTCGTTCCTTGAATCGTGGATGGGCTCTACGAGGGAAGAAGTCGGGAACCGCCATTTCCGGCAACGTAGGCAACGGCCTGTCGCTGCTGATCCGTGCTAGCGACTGTGCCGGCCACTGATAAGTTCGATCTCGATAAAAACGAACTCGAATGCATTGGGATTGATGACGTCATGCTCGGTACCTGCCGTACCGGCATATGAGGATCCCTTCGTGAGGGACGCTGTGCGCGTATTTTCGTCTCGGTCCGCCATATGCAACTCGCCGGTCGTCAGCGGCACGACGACGTAATCAAACTCGTGACGATGCCATCCGGTATGCGCGCCTGGCGCAAAGCGCCACTCGGTAGCACGAACAGCGCGATCGTCGACCTGTATCGTACTCTTGGCCATTGTGCGGTCAGCCATGTCGGCTCCTTTCAAGGGTGATCTGACATCTTCGCAGGATTCGAGGATCTGGATCGAGCCATGTGCTGGGGATTCTCGCACTCGTTTTATTCGCTCAGATCGCTGATCGCACGTCCCAGCGCTGTGAAATCGTGTACCCCACTCATTTCTGGCAGCGAAGCGTGATCTTAGACCGCTTCACTTGCCTTACCCTCACGCAAAATCCGAAGATAGACGCGAAAGATCGATCGCTCACATCACCGGCGTCAGCAACGGCTCGCCGCTGAAATGAGCGCGTAAATTATCGACCACGAGCTGCCCCATTGCCAGGCGTGTTTCCACCGTGCCGCTTGCATAGTGCGGTGCCAACACCACCTGATCCATCGTGCGCAGCGCTTGCGGCACGTTCGGCTCGTCGGCAAGCACATCCAGCCCCGCGCCGCGGATACGGCCTTCGGCCAGCGCGGTTACCAGCTCGGGCTCGTCCACCGTCGAGCCCCGGCCGACGTTGATCAGGATGCCCTCCGGCCCCAGCGCATCCAGCACCCGCCGGTCGATCATGTTCTCGGTTGCCACACCGCCCGGCACGACCACGATCAGGAAATCGCTGTCGGCTGCAAGCGAGACAACATCATCGAAATAGCGATACGACACGTCGGCATCGACTCGACGCTGGTGATAACCAATGACCATATCGAAGCCCTCGGCGCGGCGGGCGATAGCGCGGCCGATGCGGCCCAGCCCAAGGATACCGAGCCGCTTGTTGTTGACGCGATGCCCCAGCGGCAGCCCCTTGAGCCAACGGCCGTCGCGGACGTTGCGATCCGCCTGCAGCAGCTGTCTCGATACCGCCAGCATCAGCATGATTGCCGCATCGGCGACGTCATCTGAGAGCACGTCGGGCGTATTGGCGACGACAATCCCACGGCCGCGCGCGTAGTCCACATTCAGCGCGTCCGTACCGATACCCGACGACGCAACCACCTCCAGATTGGGCAAGGCGTCCAGCACCGCGATCGGCGGCGCCTGGACCGCGTTGGTCGCCAGCCCGCGAATAGCAGGTCCGACATCGCGGAGCATGGTTTCGGCTTCGGCTTGCTGTTCCGGCAACACGTGAACCGTGAAAGCCGACGCCAATTGCTCCAGAACGTTCGGTGGCATCCTGCCCACGACCAGAATATCTACTGTCACCTGTCCTCCCTTGGCGGCCACCAGCCGCGGTGAAGCCGTAAACCCTATCGGATACGGCCGGCGATCGTCATGAACAGAACAGCGTCGCCGAGCAGAGCCTGTCGAGCAACGCGCCGATTGATGTTGTCTGGCGTGAAAGCAGCGAACACCGCCAAACCAGCCCTAGGTCGACGACAAGTGCGGGTTGGCCGGGCGGGCGCCATGAGCCGTGGTACGTCCGCTATTCGGACGCGCCAATCGAACGCGCCGTCGATGGCAAGGCGCGCCTCCGTGAGCCGTGCTTCCTGGGTGACGGCGCCACGCCCGGATTGAGCCGCGATCCGGCTCAGCGTTCCGGTATCCGACGCCCCGCACGTCTGCAACCGCCACCGCGATCAAGGCTGCATGACCACCTTGATGCAGTTGTCCCGCCGTGCCTGGAACAGGCGATAGGCTTCGGGCGCCTCGTCCAGACGCATGCGGTGCGTGATCACGAAGCTCGGGTCGATATCGCCACGTTCGACACGTTCCATCAACGGCTTGAGATAGTGCTGCACGTGGGTCTGGCCGGTCTTGATCGTGAGCGCCTTGTTCATCAGCGCGCCCACCGGGATCTTGTCGGCAATACCGCCATAGACACCCGGGATGGATACGGTCCCGGCCTTGCGACAGGCCATGATCGCCTGGCGCAGCACGATCGGGCGCGCGGTCTCCATCTGCAGGGACTGCTTGACGTTGTCGTACCAGTATTCGAGTCCCACGCCGTGGGCTTCCAGGCCCACCGCGTCCACGCAGATATCCGGCCCGCGACCCGCCGTCATGTCGCGCAGCGCCTCGACGATCTGCAGCGTATTGCCGGTCTTGCGCGCGTCGAGCGTTTCCGCGCCGTGCTGGCCTGCGGCCATGTCCAGCCGCTCGGCCACCGTATCGATCGCGATCACCCGGCCCGCGCCCAGCATCTTGGCGCTGGCAATCGCGAATTGACCCACCGGGCCGCAGCCCCAGATCGCGACCGTATCGCCGGCCTGCATATCGCATTGGGCGATCGCCTGATAGCCGGTGGGAAAGATATCGGTGAGGAACAGCGCCTGTTCGTCGGTTACCGAATCCGGCACGACCATCGGCCCGACGTCCGCATACGGCACACGGACATATTCCGCCTGGCCGCCCGCATAGCCGCCCAGGATGTGGGTATAGCCGAACAGCCCGGACGGTGACTGGCCCCACATCTTCTCGGCGACCCCGGCATTGGGGTTGGAGTTGTCGCACAGCGAGTGATAGCCGCTGTCGCAGAAGAAGCAGTGCCCACAGGCGATCGTGAACGGCACGACCACACGCGCGCCGATCGATAGATTGCTCACCGCCGAGCCGAGTTCCACCACTTCGCCCATGAACTCGTGACCAACGATATCGCCGGCCTGCATGCCCGGCATGAAGCCGCCGTAGAGATGCAGATCGGAGCCGCAGATCGCGGTCGAGGTGACCTTGATGATGGCGTCGCGCGGATTGAGAATCTGCGGATCGGCCACGTGGTCCACGCGCATGTCCTGCGCGCCATGCCAGCATACGGCTTTCATCGGCCACCTCCATGGTGCGCTTGTGTATGGATGGCACCGGTGGGCACCTCGCCGGCTTCCATCACCTGTTTGAAATGCCGCAGATCCTCACGCACCGCCTCGCACGACAGCGCGTTGACGAAGCCCAGCGGTGCAGCCGAAAGCAGACCGTGCGGCAACGTATAACGCATGCTCAGCTCGACTTGCGTGCCGCGGTCGGCCTGGCCGGGCACGAAACGAATCTCGCCAGTCTGCGGTACGTCGGCCTCCTCCACGGCACGCCAGCTGATGCGCTCGCCCGGCACGTCCTCGACGATCTCCGCGTCCCATTCATAGACGCCGCCCATCGGCGTTTGTGCCTGCCAGCGGGTACGCCCATCGGGCAGGTTCTCCACCGCCGTGATCGAGGTCATGATCTCAGGCAGACGGGTGAAATCTCGCCAGAAGGCATAGAGCTCGTCCGGCGAGCGCCGTACGGTCACGCTGGCAGACAGTTCGAGCGGGCCGGTGCGGTGGCCCACCAGCGTGCGCTCGGCACCGCGGGCAATCGCACGGCCAGTGCCCTTGAGCCCCCGCCCAGTCGAGGCGCGATAGGCCAGCAGTCCGCTGAAAGCGCCCAGGGCCAGGCCGGACAATCCGCCGCGGCGCATCGCCACCATGAGCGTACCCACGCTGGCAGCCAGAGCGAGCGCGCGTTGTCGCTCCTTCTCCCGCGCACTGTCGAAATACGCCTCGTCGTTACGGTCGATGGGTTTATGTGACGTCATGCGCGCGCTCCGTACCTGGCGAGTAATAGCGCAAATGTAGCGCGCTTGATCCCGCCCGTGCGTCGGTGGAAATCCGGACATGCGTATCGGCCGCCAGCGTTTACACTCGGGAGAGCGTTGATCGAATCGCGCGGGCTCATGGCACGCTCTGAACTGCGATTGCCCCAGCGCGCGTCGGACATCAAAAGCTGGCGCCCTCACGCCACGGCTTATGGAGACAGCATGAATACGAGACTGGATCACCGGAACGACCGCCCGCTGACCGCATCGCGCGTGGTGGACGAAGTCTGCCGCCATCCGGTCATCACCGGTGTGGTGGTCCTCGGCGTGGCAACCGCGCTCGGCGCGTTGCTTCACTACGGCCCGCCACCGCGCAAACGTCGGCGCTCGCTGTTCGAACGTATCGGCGGCTCGCTGCGCGCGCTATTCGACTGAACGCCAAGCGCTCGGAAAAGCTTTGTTCCGGCTTGAGCTGGTTCGCGCTTTGCTGGTCGCCCGGCCTTGCCGGTTGTCACCGGCCGACCCAGCATCCCCTCCACTGCATCCTGAAAGCGCTCGGTCCCAAGCACGTAGTTGCCGTTCGTCGCCGTTCGGATTTCATCGACCAATACAGCCCGGTAAGGCCGCTGCCTTTCGCATAGGCCTCGGCCCATGTTTTCGTGCAAGCCGTGCGGCGTGAGCAACTGGCGGAAACGGATCTTCACGTCTTGCTTTCGGCGCATAACGCAAGACCTGATGCTAATGCTCGCGGGCTATGCTCTCGCCAGTAATGCGCCGTCCCCGATTACTCGGCGGCAGCGTTTGCAAAAGGCCAGTCGATCGCGCTTTGATGCGGTTGGAGTGAAAACCCCCAACCGAGGAATCCAATGTTTCGCGTTTCCGCCCTGATCCTGGCTGTCGTTATAGCGGTAAGTACGCTGTGGTGGCTGAGCCGGGATATCCTCCCGCCATCCACGGTTCGCTTCGCGGCCGGGGCCGAGGGCGGCGGCTACTGGCGGATCGCCACGCAGTATCGCGAGATACTGGCGAGAGACGACATCGACCTGAAGCTCATCGCGACCGCAGGCTCGGTCGAGAACGCGCGGCTGATGGTCGATGGCGAAGCCGACGCCGCGCTGCTGCAGGGCGGCATTGCCGCCGGCGACGGGATCCAGACCCTGGGCGCGGTCTTCACCGAGCCGTTCCTGATCTTCGCACGGCCGACCGCCGGCGTGGACGTGCCGCGCAACCCGGCGCGATGGTCCGAACTGCGGATTGCCGCAGGTGACGAAGGCTCGGGCACACGGGCCGCGGCGCAGGCATTTCTAAACGCGGCAGGTCTGGCCGACAACGCGAATACCCTGCTGCCGCTCGGCGGCGCCGATGCCGCCCAGGCGTTGACGTCCGGCGATGCGGATGTGGCGTTGTTCGTCGCCCCTCTCTCGGCGCCCTATCTCGCACCTCTTCTAGCCGACGAAGACGCGACCCTGCTGCAACTCGACCATATCGTCGCGCTGTCCCGACGGATGCCGCAATCGATACTGGTCGACGTGCCCTCCGGCGCCTTCGCCCTCGATCCGCCCCTGCCCGCGCGCGAACGCCGGCTGTTGGGTCTCGTGGCCCGGATCGTCGCACAACCAGAGCTGCATCCAGCGATCGTCGATAGACTGGTCGAGGCCGCACGGGAAGTCCACGAGCCCGGCGACGTCATCACGCCCGAAGGCCAGTTTCCGTCGATGGACAACACCTCACTGCCGCAGGACGCCTATGCCCGCGATCTGATTGCCGACGGCCCGAGCCCGCTGAACGCTTTCCTACCGTATTGGGTGGTGGCTCAGATCAGCCGCTTCGCGATCCTGCTTCTGCCCATCGTGTTTCTTTTGCTGCCGCTGCTGCGAACGCTACCCGGGCTCTACAAATGGAGCATCCGCAACCGCGTGTTTCGCCACTACGCCCGCATCCGCGAAATCGACGAAGCCGCCTCCGAAACCGACGATCCACAACAACTGCGCGAACTGGAATCCGAACTCGCCGAGCTGGATCGAGAGATCGCGCACCTGCATCTACCGCTGACGTACCGCGGGTACGCCTACGATGCACGGCTGCATATCGATCTGTTGCGGAAACGGATTGCTAATCGTGCGGGCTGAATAGAACGAACCGCGTGCACAACACGAGAGCCGGTCAATACTTGGTAGCCACCAGCCCGGGATGAAAAACCTGGGCTGCCCCTATTATTCGTACTCGTGTTCGGATCGCCCGCCCATGGTCTGATGGCGGTTACTGCCCTAAGCGCGGCACCGGCAGGTGCCAGCCGCGCCGCATCGCCATGTAGCGGACAAAGAAACACAGCAAGGCGGCGCCAATCATCGTCGGCGCGAACGGCCAGCCGAGCGTGATGCCGGTGACCGCGATCGTGGATCCCAGCAGCGCAGCGGTCGCGTAGAGTTCGGTCGGCGCGAGCACCATGGGCAAGCGGTCGATGAGCACATCACGCATGATGCCGCCGCCGATGCCCGTGATCATGCCCATCACCGCAGCCATGACCGGCGAGATACCGTACTCCAGCGCCCGGATCGAGCCGCCAACGGCGAACAGCGACAGCCCGGCGGCATCGAAGATCGCCACCGGCCGGCTGATGCGATCGACCTGGCGATGGCCGAAGAAGACAACGAGCGCCGCCACCATCGTCATCAACCCGTAGCGCACGTCCTCGATCGCCAGCGGCGGCGACGCGCCGATGAGCAGATCGCGCGTGATCCCGCCTACCGTGCCGGTCGCGAAGGCAAGCACCGCGAGCCCGAAGATATCGAGCCGCTTCTGTACCGCCGCCATCGCGCCACTGAGCCCGAATACGAAGGTGCCGGCCAGTTCCAGCGCGGAAAGTAACAAGTGCATAGCAATCGAACCGGTGGGGTGCATGGCGGGTGCGCGACCCGTGACATGTTAATCGTGGGGCCTGCCCGAGGCCATGACGACTACCACTGCGTAACTACAGGCAGCGCCGCGCCGGGGTTCTACACCGCCTGCGATCGTAGGCTGACCAGTGGGCGAAAACGTGGTCTGTCCCAGTTATTCCACAGTTCACAGTTATTCACATGTCCCAGTTATTCAAGACGTGACCCCGGCCCGCTCGAAGGACGACGAAAATCACGCCGCTACCTCCAGGCCAAATGTCTCCACATAATCGACCACTTTGTCATACACACGTTGGCGCGTAGGGCGACGTTCAGCGAGTTTTAATGGGCGGGTGATCAGCTCCACAATATCCGGGTCGGGAAGTGGCTTTTTGCCTGTGTAAACATACCGATCGATCACTTGGCGTAACTTGTCCGCATCCAACTGCTCTTCTTTCACAAGCTGATCAAAAGCGGCCAGACGCTCCTGCTCCCAGAAGTCTTCGAAACAGTCGGGTATTTCAGCTGCGCTGCCGGCTGAGGGCAGCTGTTGGTCGATGAATTTTTCGATCAGTTCGCGCTTGCTGCGTAGCTCGATATCGCTGGCTACCGTATCCAGTATCAGTGCGCGAATCTCGGGCTGTTTTGCCTCGTCGGCATCATAGAGTTGTGCCAGCAGGGTGAGAATGTACTGCACGTTGATCACGTCGCGGTGGATCAGTTCCAGCTCGAAATCCACGTCTTCAAGTATCGACGCCTTCTCTACCTGAGTATCGGTTTTTACCTTGTCGAACAGATCCAGATAGGCACTGCGGAAATCGGCAAACCGCTGCGCGGAGAGGGTTAGGTCATCGGCGTCAAATTCGGCAAAGGATTCCAGCACATTGCGCAGCCGCATCAGTTCGCGAAAGATTTTCACGAACTGTAGTTCGGCTTCTTCATCCGGCAGTTCTTTGACCTTGCTCGGCCTGGCGGTCAGCGCCAGCAGTTCGATAACGGCCTCGTTAAACGTGTCGACATACTCTTCGTAAGGCGGCACGAAGATATCTTCCTTGGCCTTCACGTTGGAGAACAGTGCTATCGCTTCGTCGGTGGCCTTCTTCAGGTTGCGGAACACCACGATATTGCCCTGGCTTTTTAGCCCATCCAGTATCCGGTTGGTACGCGAATAAGCCTGCAGCAGACCGTGATAGCGCAGGTTTTTATCTACATACAGTGTGTTCAGCGGTTTGCTGTCGAACCCGGTGAGGAACATGTTCACCACCAGCAGAATATCGATTTCGCGGGCCTTTACCCGTTTGGCGATGTCCTTGTAGTAGCCATAATACGACTTGCTATCGCGGGTGGAAAAGCGGGTGCCGAACTGGGCGTTGTATTCCGCGATAAAGCCTTCGAGCTTGTCGCGGGTGTGAGGGTTGCCGCCGTCGCCGCCGACGATTTCACCGCCGCCGTCGCGGTTGCCGTCGGCGTCCGGGTCTTCTTCGTTGGCGGTATAGCTGAAGATGGTGGCGATCTTCAAATTGTGCTGGCCGGCCGCTTTCTTCGCCGCGAACAGCTCGTAATACTGGATCAGCACATCCACCGAGCTCACGCAGAACATGGCGGTAAAGGTCTGGCTGCGGGTCTTCAAGGCGTGATGATCGATGATGTAATCGGTAATCCGGTCCAGCCGCTGCGGCGATTCCATCAACTCCCGGGTATCAATGCCCTCGACTTCTATGTCGATATTCGTGGCACTGCTGTCCTTCTGTTTAAAGCGGCCGACGTATTCCACCGCAAAGCGCAGCACGTTCTCGTCCTTGATGGCGTCGGTGATGACATAGCTGTGCAGCTTTTCGTGGAACAGATCCTTAGTGGTTTGTTTCTTGCCGCTTATACCCGCCGCGTTGTCACTAAAAATCGGCGTGCCGGTAAAACCGAATAACTGATGATTGCGGAAGAACGCACAGATACGCTGATGCGTGTCGCCAAACTGGCTGCGGTGGCATTCGTCGAAGATGAATACGATCCGCTTGTCCCGCAGCGCCGCCATCTGTTCCAGATAACGCGGCTTGCTGATCGCGGTGTTCAGCTTCTGCAGCGTGGTGACAATCAGTCGGGTGTCGTCACCGAACTGCTGCACTAACGTTTTGGTGTTGTCCGTGCCATCGACAGAGCCCTTGCTGAAGCTATTGAACTCGTCGATGGTCTGGGCATCCAGATCGCGCCGGTCCACACAGAACACCACCTTGTGTACTTCGGGCAGGCCGGTGATGATTTGCGCCGCCTTGAAAGAGGTGAGCGTCTTGCCCGAGCCGGTGGTATGCCAGATGTAGCCGTTGGGTTTGTCCGCAGGCGGTTTCTTCACCCGCGCTACAATCGCCTCGGTGGCGTAGTACTGATACGGCCGCAGCACCATCAGTGCCTTGTCGGTTTCGTTCAGCACGATGTACTGGCCGATCATGCGTCCCAGATGGGCGCGGTCGAGAAAGGCCGCCGCAAAATCCGGCAGTGGCCGTATGGTGTTGTTGTCTTCCTGCGCCCAGTAAAACGTCTGCTTGAAGGACTGTGTGCGGGCATTGGCGTAGTACTTGCTGTTCACGCCATTGCTGATTAAGAATAACTGCACATACTGGTAAAACGCCCGCCCGGCCCAGAAGCTGTGTTTCTGATAACGCTGAATCTGGTTGAAGGCCTCTTTCATCTCCAGCCCGCGCCGCTTCAGCTCGATCTGCACCAGCGGCAGACCATTGACCAGAATCGTCACGTCATAGCGATTGCGATAGCTGCCCTCGATGGTGACCTGCTGGGTAACCTGATAGCGATTGCGCAGCGGGTTGTCTGAATCAAAGAATTCCAGCCAGGTCGCCGAACCGTCGTCGCGATCCAGCTTCATGCGGTCGCGCAGTGTGTGCGCCTTGGCAAACACCCCGGCAGCCCGCGTTAGATGATGCTCCACCTGTCGGAACTCACCCGCCGATAACCGAACGTCGTTGAAGGCTTCGATCTGGGTTTTCAGATTCGCCAGCAGTGCCGCCTCGTCCCGAACCGCCGCGCGTTTATAGCCTTGGCCGATAAGCTGGGCGACCAACTCATTTTCCAGTCGTTGTTCGGCCTGGGTGAAATGCGGTTTGGCGTCGTAGCGGTCGCCGGCGTCCTGAATACCGTCGGTCATGGCTCAATCACCGCGCAGGCGTCGAAATGCCACGTCATAGACGTCATTACGGTTTCGCTTGCCAACCGCTACCACCGTCACCGTAACGCGCTCATCCGACACGCTGTAGACCAGCCGATACCCGAGCTGGCGTAATTTGATCTTGTAAATATTTGCCGCACCAGACAGCGCCGCACTGGCCACATGCGGATTCACAAGCCGCTCGGCCAGTTTTTTCTTGAAACGCGTTTGCACCGTCGCATCGAGCTTGCGCCACTCCTTCAGCGCCGAAGGCTTGAACGCCAGCTCATAGGTCATCCAGCGCAACCTTCACTGCCACCTCTGCTTCCCGGCTGCGTACGATTTTCAGCAGCTCGATATCTTCAATCATGTCCAACATGGCCTCGTAGGCCTTGGCAGGCACGCAGTAAAAGGCCGTTTCGTTACGATTCAATACCGCCACCGGCAAACCTTCGCCGCTGGCCACGACCTTCATCGGGTTGGTTTTCAACTCCGAAATGCTGGCAGCCGTTTCCGTCAGGATTTGGGTAGGCATGGTTTCCACCTCCGTTTGAAACCTTATTATAGGTCTCTAAACCGGTCTTTTCAATGAGCGCAAACGGCGTGTCAGACGAACATCTGTTGCAACAAACCCTGTTTGAACGTCCGGGTGTGGATGATCTGGCTGGCGACGGCTTCGATTTTGCTGTCGATGGTGGATAGGAAATTGGCGATTTTGGTTTGTTCATCGGGGTGCGGCAGATGCATATCCAAGTTTTTCATTTCATCGGTATCCAATTTGCCAGCACCGATTCCAGTGCCAACGACTTTGTGCAGCAACACATTCTCAGATGCAATAAACCATTGAAGCAAAAACAGGACTGAAACAGCTTTACTTGCTTCTAAAGACTTTACGTCTTGATTAAAAGCCACGTCGCGACCCGTTATTCCTACCGGAATACGGTTCCACAACATACTGCCGCGAACTAACAGCAGCAAAGTGCCTTTCTTTGCGAGGCGTGATCCTTTTAATAACCCCTCAGTGCTGATCATTGTTGGAGAGTCGAAATAAAGTCGCTCATGCATCGACGCGGCTGATATCCATGGAATATCCCCAACCCAAAAGTCCGGATTGTCTTTAGGTGGTGTACCGCCAGATGACCACTTGGTAATCGACCCCAGTTTTGTTTCCTCCCAATCTGGAAAATCATCCCCGTCATCGTCCTTGAAGCGAATGGCCTGACTAAAGAGCTGCTGCATCACGCCTTTTTTGTAGTCTTCCAGTAGCGCCTTCTTCTGGATCAGTTGCTGAATCCGCTGATCCACCGCAGTCAGGAAATCGGCGATTTGTTGTTGTTCCTCAATGGGCGGAAGCGCCACTTGGAAACTCTTGAGGCGCTCTTTAGTTATTGTTTTTATCGTGCCGCCGGGCGCGCTTCTTTTCTCGATTTCGAAGAGCAGAAACAGGGCATTAACGAAGAAGCCTTCTGCTAAAGGCACTTTGAATCGCTGGAAAATCAAGAGCGTCCTGTCACAACAAGCATCATATTGTGTGATCGCGATGCGACCAATCGAACCCTGAATTGTTAGCACTATCGTGCCCTTCGGGATAAAAACGCTGAGTTCTCTGGCAGCAGCTGATATTTTTCTTTTTGTATCTGGTTTTAGTTTGTAATTGTTGTCCACATCAAATACTTGAACAAATGGGAAACCACTAATATCGTCGTACCATTTATCTAATCCGTAGGGCTGCGGAAAACTACCGCGACGAAATTCTGCGATTTGGTCAAGTGTTTTTAACGGTATATCTTTATTGAAGCCAAAAAAGCGCAGTGAAGGTTGCCTGCGAACAAGTTTGTTTTCTTTACCCATCAAACCGGCGCCCCAATCCCCAACTCATCACAAAAGCCCTGAATAACCCAATCCGTCGCCTCCATCTCCTCTTCCAACTCTTTCAACTCCGCTGCCACCGCAGCCAAATTCACAGCCTCCTCTTCCTCAAAAGTATCCACATACCGGGGAATGTTCAGGTTGTAGTCGTTCTCCGCCACCTCAGACAACTGTGCAACATGGCTGAACTTATCGCTGCTCTCCCGGTTGCGATAGGTGCTGATAATGCGGTCAATATCCTCTGTCCGTAACCGATTCTGATTGCCCACCTTTTCAAAGTGGATGCTGGCATCTATAAACAGAATATCTTTGGCATGCTCGCGCTGTTTCTTCAGCACCAGAACACAGGTAGGAATACCGGTGCCGTAAAAGATATTCGGCGGCAGGCCAATCACCGCATCCAGTACATTGCGGTCTTCTATCAGATAACGGCGGATATGGCCTTCGGCGGCGCCGCGAAACAGCACGCCGTGAGGTAGCACACAGGCCATCGTGCCGTTGTCGTCCAGGTGATGAACCATGTGCTGCACGAAGGCGAAGTCGGCCTTGGTTTTGGGCGCGAGTTTGCCGTAGGCGGAAAAGCGGTCGTCGTTTTCCAGCACGGTGCTGGCGGACCAGTGGGCCGAGAACGGCGGATTGGCGACGACGGCCTCGAAGCGTAGATCGGCATGTTCCGGGGCGGGGTGTTCCAGGGTGTCTTCATTGCGCAGGTCAAAGCGCTGGTAGTGCACGCCGTGCAGAATCATGTTCATGCGGGCGAGGTTGTAGGTGGTGGAGTTCATTTCCTGGCCGTAGTAACCGCCCACGCTGTCTACTTCTTTCGCCACCCGCAGCAGTAGCGAGCCAGAACCACAGGTGGGGTCGTACACACTCTTCAAGCTGGTCTTGCCGGTGGTGACCAGCTTGGCGAGGATGCTGCTGACCTGCTGCGGGGTATAAAACTCGCCGGCCTTCTTGCCCGCGCCGCTGGCGAACTGGCCTATTAGATATTCATAGGCGTCGCCCAGCACATCGGATTCGGCATCGTCCAGCTTGAAGTCGATCTGGTCCAGATGCACCAACACTTTGGCAATGAGTGTGTTCTTGGCGTTTTCGGTTTTGCCGAGCCGGGAGGAGCCCAGGTCCAGGTCTTCGAACAGGCCCTCGAAGTCTTCCTCGCTGGCGTGGCCCATGGTGCTGCCCTCGATATGCTGGAGGACATTGGTGAGCTCTTCGAGGATAAAGTTGTCGTTTTGCCGTGCGCCCTTCTTCGCCAGACAGTGAAACAGCTCGGCGGGCTTTAGGAAGTAGCCGAGGCGTTCGATAGATTCCTCGGCCACAGCGGCGAGCATTTCCTTGCCCTGGGCACTGGCCTCATCGATCTGATCGAAGCGGATGCCATCGTGTTGCAGAATATCGTCGGCAAATAGCTGCATCCGCTCGGACAGGTATTTGTAGAAGATGAAGCCAAGGATGTAGTCCCGAAACTCGTCTGCGCCCATCTTGCCGCGCAGGGTGTTGGCGATATTCCAGAGCTGGGATTCCAGTTGCTTTTTTTGTTCTTCGGTCATGATCTAAACACTTAATGCTTCCTCGTGATCTACCTGATTGCCGTCAACCCGCCTAACGACACCTAAATTGTTGGTGGCCAGCGAGAATCAATCGGGGACAGAGAATCAATCGGGGACAGACTACGGTTTAATCGCCGCGTTGCACTTGCAACTTGAATCCACCCCACTTCAAAACGCAGCACCCCTAAGCCATCAAGGCCTCAAGTTCACGCGATCGATCAGCTGTCAGACTGCTCGCCTGTATCGCAATATTGAATTCACGAGCGGCCACGCTGATTTCCAGGGTTGTCACGTCCACCGGGTAGCCGTGCTGATCGAGCCATAGCAACGCGTCCGACAGATGCCAGATAGACGAATTGCCGTCGTGAATAGCAGCGGGAAAGGTTTCGGCGTGCTTCATGACGATCTTGCGTAGGTTCTGCCGTGACATTCCGACCTGCTCGGCAATATCGGTTAGCCCGACGTAATCCGGCAAGATCTCGATCAGCTCCGCGCTGTCGAGCGCGCACCGCACGTCCTCTATCGCACTTTCGAGAGCTTCCTCACCGTTTGGCGATTCCCGCGTAAATTCCAATGCTAGCCGGCCAGTTTGACCGATGCCCGGCAGCGCATCGTCACAGCCGGCTTCGAACAAGCGATTTGCAAGCGACTCCTGGTTGCCGCCGTGGCCATGCAAACGGTATTTCAGCGTGAATATATATTCCATATCAGCCTCCGCTTGGTTCGCCCGCGCGTAATCGGAGACACGCGTAATCGGGGACAGACCACGGTTTAATGCGTAGTAACCCGCCCTAGCGGCTATCAAAAAGAAACTCTTCCGGCGTCAAAGCCAGCACCGGTGAGTCGCTAAAATCTCGGACGTTGCGCGTCACGATCTGCGTACACGAATGCGATTCGGCCGCGGCTGCCACAACCGCGTCTTCGAAATCGGGCCAATCCAACGTTCTTGCTCTTCTCAACTCGCGATGCGTGGTGCCGGCAACCTCGAAATAGCGGAGCAGCCAATCCACGACACGATTCGCGGTCTTCTCGTTCTGGTGTCGTGACACAAGATAATGAAGTGTTGTAAATGCGTGCGGGGGTAGACAGGCCGCCGTATGGTCGTCTGTCACACGACCAATAACCGCCGCCGACGCGTTGTAGTGCGGTTCCCGTTTCTGGACCACGTCGAGGACGACGTTCAGATCGATAAGAATCACTGGCCGTGCTTGGTGGACTGACGCTCGCGCATTTCCGCCTCGGCATCCATATCCGCCGGTAGCAGCCCCGTGATTTCATCCAGGGCGGCCGGCGGCAATTCACTATCCAGCAACCGCATACGCCTAAGATAGCGGTCAATAACTTCGGTCACGCTCAGGCCGTTGGCTTTTGCATACCGTTTGACGAAGTCTACGTCCTCGACAGGCAATCGAATCGTGAGCTTGGATGTTTCTATCGCCATCGCCAATCCCGTACGGCTTATTTAAATAAACTGTACGGCTTTTTACTGCCGGGGTAAAACACGTTACGGGCCGTAGCTCGATACCGCGCAGTGCAGAACGCCAAACGCGTTATTTCGTATTTCCGTTGGCCGGCAGAGCTCTGCCCTACTCCCACTCAATAGTCCCCGGCGGCTTCCCGGTCACGTCGTAGACGACCCGCGAAATCCCATCCACCTCGTTGACGATCCGTGACGACACCTTGCCGAGCAGCGCGTACGGCAGGTGCGCCCAGCGGGCAGTCATGAAGTCGATGGTTTCGACGGCGCGAATGGCGATGACGTGTTCGTAGCGGCGGCCGTCGCCCATGACGCCGACGCTGGAGACGGGCAAATAGACGGCGAAGGCCTGGCTGACCTTGTCGTACCAGCCGGAGTTGCGCAGTTCTTCGATGAAGATGGCGTCGGCGGCGCGCAGCTTGTAGGCGTATGCCTTCTTGACCTCACCGAGGATGCGCACGCCCAGGCCCGGCCCTGGGAACGGGTGGCGCATGAGCATGTCGCGCGGCAGGCCGAGGGCGAGGCCGAGTTCGCGGACTTCGTCCTTGAACAGCTCGCGTAGCGGCTCGACGAGGCCGAGCTTCATGTCTTCCGGCAGGCCGCCGACGTTGTGGTGGCTCTTGATGACGTGGGCCTTGCCGGTGGCAGAGCCGGCGGATTCGATCACGTCCGGGTAGATGGTGCCCTGGGCGAGCCAGTCGATGTTCTTGAGTTCTCCGGCGTGGGCGTCGAAGACTTCGATAAACATGTTGCCGATAATCTTGCGCTTCTTCTCCGGGTCCGCCTCGCCCTTGAGGGCGTTCATGAACTGGTCTTCGGCGTCGGCACGGATGACGTTGAGGCCCATATGCTCGGCAAAGGTCGCCATGACTTCGTCGCCTTCGTTTAGGCGCAGCAGGCCGTTGTCGACAAACACGCAGATCAGCCGGTCGCCGATCGCCTGATGAAGCAGCGCGGCGGTAACGGATGAATCCACGCCGCCGGACAGGCCAAGCAGCACGCGGTCTTCCCCGACCTGCTCGCGGATGCGGGCGACCAGATCGTCGATGATGTGTTCGGACTGCCACAGCTCGCCGCAGCCGCAGATCTCGTGCACAAAGCGCGCGAGGATGCGCGTGCCCTGCGTGGTGTGGGTGACTTCCGGATGGAACTGGATGCCGTAGTAGCGGCGTTCCTCGTCGGCCATGCCGGCCAGCGGCGCGCCGTCGGTGGTGGCGATGGGCTTGAAGCCGTCGGGCAGGGATTTCACGCGGTCGCCGTGGCTCATCCAGACGTCGAGCAGGCCGTGGCCTTCGTCGTTGACGTGATCCTGGATATCGGTGAACAGCTGCGAGTGGCCGCGGGCGCGGACCTGCGCGTAGCCGAATTCGCGGATGGTCGAGGTTTCCACTTCGCCGCCGAGCTGGGCGGCGATGGTCTGCATGCCGTAGCAGATGCCCAGCACCGGCACGCCGAGATCGAACACGGCCTGCGGAGCGCGCGGGCCTTCATCCACGGTGACCGATTCCGGGCCGCCGGAGAGGATGATGCCGTTGGGGTTGAAGGCGCGCACCTGTTCGTCGGTGACATCCCAGGCGTAGATCTCGCAGTAGACGTTGGCCTCGCGCACGCGCCGGGCGATGAGCTGGGTGTACTGACTGCCGAAGTCGAGGATGAGGATCTTTTCGGCGTGGATGTCCTGGGTCATGGGTTATCCGTGGCTCAGTGGCTTTTCGTTGTAGACGTTATCCGCAGATGAACGCAGATTAAATACAGAAAGGAGACGGATCTGCGAATAGACACACAGAAGCGCAAATGAAAAGCCGGCACCTGAGACGCTAGCAAGCGCTCTGGCGCCTCTTGCATGCGGCTGTTTATTCATCGGCGTCAATCTGCGTTCATCTGCGGAAAGTGCTTTCCTAAATGAAAAAGGCGCAGACCGATGCCGACCTGCGCCCGTAGCTCGCTCGGTTAAACAATGCTTATTCGACGCGGTAGTTCGGTGCTTCCTTGACGATATTCACGTCATGGACATGGCTTTCCTTCATGCCGGCCGATGTGATCTGGACAAACGTCGGCTGGGTGCGCATTTCGGTGATGTCGTGGCAGCCGGTATAGCCCATGGCTGCGCGCAGGCCGCCGATCAGCTGATGCACGATGCCGCCAAGCGGACCCTTGTAGGGCACACGGCCTTCAATGCCTTCCGGCACCAGCTTCTGGATTTCTTCGGACGGATCCTGGAAGTAGCGATCGGCCGAGCCGGAGTCGCCGCTCATGGCGCCCAGCGAGCCCATGCCGCGATAGGCCTTGAACGAACGCCCCTGATAAAGCTCGATGTCGCCCGGCGCTTCTTCAGTGCCGGCGAACATGCCGCCGATCATCACCGCGTGGGCGCCGGCGACCAGCGCCTTTGCCAGATCGCCCGAGTAGCGGATGCCGCCATCGGCAATCACCGGTACGTCGGTGTCCTTGAGCGCATCGGCGACGTTGGCCACCGCCGATATCTGGGGCATGCCGATGCCAGCCACGATGCGCGTGGTGCAGATCGAACCGGGGCCGATACCCACTTTCACGGCATCCACGCCTGCGTCGACCAGCGCCCTTGCGCCTTCGCCGGTGCCGACGTTGCCGCCGATCAACTGCAGATCAGGAAAACGTTTCTTCAACTGCGCGACAGTCTCGAGCACGCCCGAGGAATGGCCGTGCGCAGTATCGACCACCACCACGTCGACGCCGGCTTCCACCAATGCCGCAACACGGGCAAAGGTTTCCGGGCCGGGACCGACCGCTGCACCCACGCGCAGACTGCCGTTGACGTCCTTGCAGGCGTTGGGGAAATCGGACGACTTCTGGATATCCTTGACCGTGATCATGCCGCGCAGTTCGAACGCGTCGTTGACCACGAGCACCTTCTCGATACGGTGCTGGTGGAACAGCCCGAGAATTTCCTCGCGGTCGGCGCCTTCGCGCACGGTCACGAGCTTTTCCCTGGGCGTCATCACGCTGGTCACCGCGGCATCGAAACGCGTCTCGAAGCGCAGATCGCGGCTGGTGACGATACCGATGGGCGAGCCGTTATCCACCACCGGCACGCCGGAGATCCCGCGCGAACGGGTCAGTTCCAGCACTTCGCGGATGGTCGCGTCCGAACCGACCGTGATCGGGTCGAAGATGACGCCGGATTCGTATTTCTTCACGGTGCGCACGTGCTGGGCCTGTACGTGCGCCGGCATCGATTTGTGGATGATGCCGATGCCGCCTTCCTGCGCAAGCGCTATCGCAAGACGGGCTTCGGTGACCGTATCCATTGCCGCGGAAACCAGCGGCAGATTGAGTGTGATGCCGCGCGTCAGGCGTGTCGACAAGTCGACGTGGCGCGGCAGAACGTTGGAATAGGCAGGCTGGAGCAGGACGTCGTCGAACGTCAGGGCTTGCTCGCTGATTCTCAGAGTCATAGGCTCGCCGGCAGTGGACGGCCGTTGCGCGTGCTCGAAACCTGCACACGATAGCCGCCGCAAAGACTGCAAATTATAAACCAACGTCTGTCCTATTCATATACTGGCCGTGCCAGCATGGCCACGCGCTCCACGGCTGCACCCCCGCTCCCTACAGGTTGTCACTTGATGCCCGACTTGCCGCCCGCCCGCAGCGACCGCGTTGTTTTCTCGGTCAGCGAACTCAACGGCGCGGTGCGCGATCTGCTGGAACACAGCTTTGGCCTGCTCTGGGTCGAGGGCGAGATATCCAACCTGGCACGGCCGCGCTCGGGGCATCTGTATTTCAGCCTCAAAGACGGCGATTCCCAGGTGCGCTGCGCGCTGTTTCGCAACAAGGCCCGGCTGATTCGCGGGCCGCTCGCCGACGGCGATCAGCTGCGCGTTCGGGCACGGGTGAGCCTGTATGCGGCCCGCGGTGATTATCAGCTGATCGTCGAACACGTCGAAGCCGCCGGCGACGGCGCCTTGCAGCGCGCGTTCGAGGCGCTCAAGGCTCGCCTGGAAGCCGAAGGCCTGTTCGCGGCCGAGCGCAAGCGCGCCCTGCCTGCAGCACCGCGCCGTATCGGCGTCATCACATCAGCCACGGGCGCGGCGATCCGTGACGTACTGAGCGTGGTCGCGCGTCGCTTCCCGCTGGGGGCAGTGCGGGTGTATCCCGTGCCGGTTCAGGGCGATGCAGCACCGGCCGCCATCGTGCGTGCACTCACGCGGGCCAGCGACCGCCAGGACTGTGACGTATTGCTGCTGGTGCGCGGCGGCGGCTCGCTCGAGGATCTATGGGCCTTCAACGACGAAGCCGTGGCGCGCGCGATTGTGGCCTCGCGCGTACCTGTGGTCTCGGGCGTCGGCCATGAGGTAGACGTCACCATTGCCGATTTCGCCGCCGATATGCGCGCAGCGACGCCGTCGGCCGCGGCAGAACTCGTGTGCCCGGACATGAGCACGCACACTCGGGCGCTGCCAGTCGCAGTCGCCCGGCTCGGTTCGCGCATGAAGACACGGCTCGCAGCAGATCGGACCCAACTTGACAGCCTGCATGCGCGACTGCTCCGACAGCATCCGAGGCGCCGACTGGAGGTGCCCATGCAGCGGCTCGACGAGGCCGAGCAGCGCCTCCAGCGCGTATTTCGTGCGCAGTTGGCGCGGCGAACACAGCAGGTATCGGCGCTGAGTCGTCGTTGCCAGCAGACGTCGCCATCGCGCCGAATAGCCCTACATGAGAAAACCAATAAAGCACTTTATAGGCAATTGGTTGTAGCAATGCGCTCAACAATTGCTTCAGCAGAGCAGCGATTCACGCTGGCCGCTCGCACGCTGCACGGCGTCAGCCCGCTACAAACGCTGGAACGCGGTTATGCTATCGCCCGTGACAGGGATGGACACATCCTGCGCGCGGCCGATAACGTCGTGGCGGGCCAGCATGTGGCCGTGCATCTTGCACAAGGCCGGCTCGACTGCGAAGTTCGCGTTACGCATCAGGAATCGGGTCTCGATACCAGTTAAATACGAACAACGGCGTGACACTGCATCAGCATTGCCCAGCCGGCCCATCAAACATCGACAGGGGTTTCCTCCGCTAATGACCAAGGTTTACACGACGGCCGTCACGCGCCGCACGCCATTGCTTGCCCTGAGTTTTGTGGTCCTGCTCGCCGCAGGCTGCGTCACCGGGCCACGCCTGGTCACCCCGGAACCACCGCCTATCCCCGAAGCCGGCGCGGCGGTGCCCGAAAAGAACGAGATCGTGCTGTCGGAGAACACACAGCTTGTAGCCAACACCGCGTTTGGCGATATCAAGATCGAGGCCGGCCCCGGTCTGCGCCGGGTGTTCAATTGGAACGACGTGCGACGCGGCGCAATCATGGAACCGCGTACCAACCGCTTCGCCGGCAGTCTCGGCATTAAGTACGATGGCACACCGCCGGTATGGGCGCCGGCCCAGGGCGTGACCGAGCTAAAGTACGAAGAAGGCCAGCGGCGCTTCGAGAATGCCGACGATGCTCTGATCTGGATGCAGATCCGCCGCTTGAACTACACCTATAACAACAGTGGAATCGTGGTGGGCTGGCAGCAGACCGGCAGCGAACTCCACGTAGAACTGTGGCAGTTCTATATCGACGGTCAGCAGCCACAGAGCATGCCCAACGCCGACGACGCAGCCATCACGATCTCGCCGCTGCAAGTTACGCCACAGAAGATGGCGCCACAGCTTGTATTTGCGGACGGTCGCACCCTGCCCTACACCGAAGAAAACGCCGATCAGTACAAGTCCGGTGGGGCCTCGAAGGGCGCCTCCTGCAACTGGTTCCAGCAGCTACTCAAGCAATGCAGCAAAACCGCTACCGACGACGACAGTGCAGCGAGTAGCACGCCGGCAACCACAACGCCTGCTGCCGCCACACCCGGCGGTGCCGCGTCGCAGAGCAGCGATACAGCCAGTTCTACGGCTGCCGAACCAACGCCGCCTGCGCCGACTGAAAGCGCTGTCCCGGCCACGATAGACGGCAGTTCAGTCAATATCCGCAGTAGCTCAAGCACGAAGTCCGACGTCCTTTTCCAGGCCAAGAAAGGTGACAAGGTCGAGATATTGAAAGAGGAAAGCGATTGGCGCTACGTGAAATTCGCCGATGGGCGCAAGGGCTGGGTTGCCGACTTCTTGCTCAAGCACTAGGCCGCCTCTGATCAGAACGCCGACGGTCGCATCTTGGCCGTTGGCGTCGGGGCCCCGCTCCTGACGCGGGTAGGGCCCCGGCCCTAGCGGGCTCGTTTGGAAATCAGCTGGAGGCGCCGCGACTGCGGCGCCTCATCAGGCTTCGGCGTGTTTTCATCTGTTGGGCCGGACGCCTTACGCCGACGCCCTGTCTCAACGGCTGTTGCGGCTAGAGCGCGATCCGCAGATAGTGTCGAGGCGCTTCAACCATCCGCTTGATCGCCGACAAAGCCCAGCAGCCGCTGCAGGGTGTGCGGGCCACAAGCGCTTGTCTTGTATTCCCCTGTTGCTGTGCCGAGCCACGTAACCAGTCGGGGATGAGGCGGCGGCGAGTCGCCGATTGCAACCGGCATGGCGAGCGGCGTACACGGCTGCGCTGGGTGGGCTGCCTCGTATCAACGCGCTGCAGTGTGCTATTCGGCTTTGACTGTTGGTCTAGGCACGCCGACGAACGGCTCTCGCGCATAGGCGCGAGACTCCCTCTTCAGTGCATATGACACTGGAGTAGTCATGCCGCCGACCATTGCCCCTATCAAGCGGCGCCTGGCGTCGGCTGAACTCGAGAGATAATCGGGAGCCGCGCTGGGTCGGAGCTAATTCGCCAGCAACGCCTGGGGCTGGTCTGGGGCTGGTCTGGGTCCGCAACGCCAAACAGGCGCGCCTGGATAGGCTGCGTCGGGTTTATCGGCGGCGGGTGCGGGCGTTTCCAACATAGGGATTGTCGCTGTTCTTGAAGGCAAGCTGGATCGGCGTGCCGAACAGGTTGAACTTCTCGCGGAAGCGACGCATGAGATAGCGCTTGTATTCGTCGGACAGCCGCTGGGTCTGGTTGCCGTGGATGACGATCGTGGGCGGATTACGCCCGCCCTGATGCGCATAGCGCAGCTTGATTCGCCGCCCGTGGATGGCCGGCGGCGCGTGCGCTTCCACCGCTTGTTCCAGCTCGCGCGACAACTGCGATGTATTGAGTTCGGCAAAGGCCGCCCGATGCGACGCCCGTATCGCATCGATCAGTTCGCGCAGTCCCGAGCCGTGCAGCGCCGAGATGAACAGCAGCGGCAGATAGTTGAAGGCGCCGATTCGCTCTACCAGTTCGGCGTGCAGCTTTTCACGCGCCTTTGCCGACAGACCGTCCCATTTGTTCACCGCGATGACAGCGGCACGGCCGCGCTCCACGGCGAGACTCAGCAAGCGCACATCCTGTACCGACAGGCCGCTGGCGCCGTCGAGCATCAGAATGACCACCTGCGCGGCCTCCGCCGCCTGCATGGCCTTGACGACGCTGAGTTTCTCCACCGCGTCGTCGATACGCGCGCGGCGGCGCACACCGGCCGTATCGACGATCACATACGGCTTGTCGTCGAAGACGAATTCGCTGGCAACCGCATCCCGCGTAGTGCCGGGCGAATCCTGGGTGAGCATGCGCGTCTCGCCTACCAGGCGATTGACCAGCGTTGATTTGCCGGCGTTCGGACGCCCGAGCAGCGCCAGCCGAATAGCGTCCGGCGGATACGCCGACATGTCGGCGCGCGGTTCGGGCAGGGTCTCGAATACTCGTGCGAGCAGCGCGTTGATCCGGTCGCCGTGGGTGGCCGATATCGCCCACGGCTCGCCGAGCGCAAGCGCATGGAACTCGGCGGTCGCACTCACGCCCACCTGCCCTTCGCTCTTGTTCACCACGACGTGCACCGGCCGCTCGAGACGGCGCAGCTGCTCGGCGATGATCTGGTCGCCGGCCAGCAGGCCCTGACGAGAGTCGGTCACCAGCAGTACGACATCGGCCTCTTCGAGCGCGGCCTGCGTCTGGGCGAACGCCTGGGTATCGATGTCTTCGTCGTCCTGGCCGATGCCGCCGGTATCGATAACGATATAGCGACGGCCGTCGTGTACGGCGAATCCGTAGTGACGATCGCGGGTTACGCCCGGCTGATCGGCTACCAGCGCATCGCGCGTACGCGTGAGCCGGTTGAACAGCGTGGACTTGCCCACGTTCGGGCGGCCCACAAGGGCTATCACCGGCAGCACGTTATGCATTGTCGCTCGCGTCGTTTGGGGCAGCGGTACGCTTATTCAGCGCGCGTCGGTACGAAGCGCAGAGCCGCCACTTCGCCGTCGGCACCAAGTACGATCACTCGGTCGCCGGCCACGACAGGCCGGCTGCGGATCGCTTCGCCGAAAGGCTGTCCGCGCGTGATGATGCTGCCATCATCAGCCGACAGCCAGTGCACATAGCCTTCGAAGTCGCCTACGACGAGATCGCCCTCGAACACGGTGGGCCCGGTGGTTTTCCGATATTTGAGCGCTTCCTGCTGCCAGCTTCTGGCACCCGTAATGCGGTTGAGCGCCAGTACATCGCCGTCCATGTCGGCGGCGAAGATATGATCATCGTCGTAGCCGAGATCGCGCTCGACCGAGGCATCATGCTGCCAGCGCACGCGCCCGGACGTCAGTGACAGGGAAGCGACCTTGTCGCCGACGCTGGCGGCATACAACTCGTTGTCGACGATCAACGGATTGGCGTCGACATCGACGATGCGCTCAAGCTCGGAGCGGCCGGTGGGCAGGGCCACCACCTGTTCCCAACGCTGCTCGCCTGTGGCCAGGTCCAGCGCGATCACCTTGCCGCTGTCGAGTCCCGCATAGACCGTCGACCCGTCGATGACCGGTGAAGAGGCGCCGCGAAGCGTAAGCGTTGGCACCGTACGTTCGATGGTCCAGCGGCGATCGCCCGTGGCCAGGTCCATTGCAACCAGGCGGCCATCGAGCGTACGCGCGACCGCGGTCTGCGCGTTGCCCGTGGGCGCGGAGATCACTTCGCTGGACAATTCGGTGGTCCAGGCGCGCTTGCCGCTGGCCAGGTCCAGCGCAACGATCCGGCCGTCGCGACTGCCCAGCAGCAGCTTGTCGCCGGCGATCGATGGGCCCGAGACCAGACTATCGCCGGTGCGCGAGCGCCAGATACGACGTCCGTCATCAAGACTGAGTGCCTCGACGTAGCCATCGCGGTTGGCCACATAGACTCGATCACCCGAAACCGCCGGCCGGAATCCGCTGACGTACGGTCCGGCGCCTTCGCCGGCGTCAGTGCTCCAGATACGCTCCATGCGATAGGCAGGCGCAGGCAGTTCAACAAGGGGCGTCGGCTCGGCAATATTGGAACCGCCGCCACAGGCGCTCAGCGCCAACGTCGCGACGGCCAGAATGCCGGTCAGGCCCAGGTTGAGACTCAGGCTCGCCAGATGGGTGCGTCGATTGTTCATGATGCGTTGGCACTCTCGGAATCTTCAGCCGGCGCGACATCCGCGTCAGCTGGCGCGTTGTCGTCGCGCTTGGTCTGCAGGGAATCAGCCGGCATGTTCGGTGGCAGGCTCTCGAGTGCGACCTGATAGGACTTGAAGGCCGCCTGGCGATCGCCCTGGGCCGCGTGAATATCGCCGGCAACCTCGGCATAAAGTGCGTTGAAGCTGGCCGGATGATCGACCGCCAGCAGCTCCAGCGCATCGTCAGGCCGATCCTGTGTCCACAGCAGGCGCGCCGCGCGTACACGAGCCACGTGCTGAAGGCCTTCATTGCTGGCGTTATCGACAACCCACTGGATCTGCTCCAGCGCCTTGTCGTACTGCTCCTGGCCGACGTAGTAGCCGGCCAGTCGCAGCGACGCATCGCCCGCATACGGCGTACCGGCGTAATCGTCCTGCAACTGCGACACCACGCCCACGACCGTGTCGTTGACCTGGTTCGTGGCCACGCCGTGTTCGACCTGCTGATAGATGTTGGCGGCCTCGGTCGCCTGATTGCTGGCATGCCAGTGCCATCCCTGCCAGCCCACGATCACGACAATCCCGATCAGGCCGCCGATCAATACCGACGTGCCGTTGGCAGACCACCAGTGTCGGAAGCGGGTGAGTTCTTCGTTGTCGTCGAATTCGGCCATGCGTTGTCTTTCTGGTTGATGTTTCTAGTTTGTGTCAGCGCTTATGCATCGTCCGACCACGCGGGGCGGCAAGAGTTGCGCCGTACCGGGCTTCAGTCCAGCAGTGCAGCGATGCGTTCTGCCAGCTGCTCAAGACCTACCTGCTCCTGCGGGCGACGATCAGTCAGCGGCTTGATCTGAATCTCGTCCGCCGCGGCTTCATCATCGCCAAACACCAGTGCAAGGCGCGCGCCGCTCTTGTCTGCTCGTTTGAACTGCGACTTCAGGCTGCCGCCGCCGGCATGGACGCGCAGGCGCAGATGCGGCAACGCATCCCTGAGCTGCTCCGCCAGCACGGGCACTCTCGCCTGTGCGGCATCGCCCTTGTAGACGAGATAGACCTGCGGCGCAAGATCGACGAGCGCGGCGTCCTGTGCCTGCATCAGCGCGATCACGCGCTCGACACCCAGCGCAAAGCCCATGGCCGGCGTCGTGCTGCCGCCAAGCTGCTCGACCAGGCCATCGAAACGACCACCGGAACACACGGCATCCTGCGCGCCGAGATCGCGCGTGATCCACTCGAACACCGTGCGCGTGTAGTAGTCCAGACCGCGCACCAGACGCGGGTTGATGGTGTAGGCAACGCCCAGGCGATCGAGACCGTCACACAAGCCCTGAAAGTGGGCGTTCGATTCGGGGCCCAGGTATTCCCGCAGGGTCGGTGCGCCCTCGATGAGGGCCGCCATGTCAGGGTTCTTGCTGTCGAGAATCCGGAGCGGATTCCGATCCAGTCGACGCTGGCTGTCGGCATCGAGCGCGTCGGCACGGGCGCTGAAATAGGCGTGCAGGGCGTCGCGATACTCGGCGCGTTCTTCAGGCGTGCCGAGCGTGTTGATCTGAAGCTGCAGACCCGTCACGCCCAGTGTCCGAAACAGGCGCGCCGACAGCGCAACCTGCTCGATATCCACATCCGGCCCGACCTGCCCGAACGCCTCGACGCCGAACTGATGAAACTGCCGGTAGCGGCCTTTCTGCGGGCGCTCGTAGCGAAACATCGGGCCGACGTACCACAGCCGCTGAGTAGCGTTGTGCAGCAGCCCGTGTTCGATGCCTGCACGCACCGCGCCGGCTGTGCCCTCGGGGCGCAACGACATCGAATCACCGCCGCGATCCTCGAAGGTATACATCTCCTTCTCGACGATATCGGTGACTTCGCCCACGGCCCGCTTGAACAGCGCGGTCCGCTCCATGATCGGCAGGCGGATCTGTTCGTAGCCGTATCCGGCGAAGATACGCGCGGCGACCCGTTCGAGCGTGGTCCAGGCCGCGTTGTCGTCGGGCAGCACGTCGTTCATGCCGCGAATGGACTGAATACGATCACTCATGGGCAGACCAATCAGTCGTCGCGCGCGTCGACGGTCAGACGCGCGGTGGCATTGCCGGTGGTGCTCGCATCGATATCCACGGCCTGCCCGCCGATGGTCATCTCTACGCCGGGCGCATAGCCCAGCGTGATCTTGTATGGCGGCTTGCCGTCGAGCGCGTGGGTCTCGCCCGTTTCGTAGATGCCGGTCAGCAGCCGGGCACCGCTCGCGTCGCGCACGTCGACCCAGGACCGGCCGGTGAACGTGAGCACGAGATGCGCCGGATCAACCTCCGGCGTAGCTGGCTCGCTTGGCGCGGCGTCGTCGTCCTGCGCGGCATTCCGGCCCAGCGTGTCGTTGACATTGCGACCACCGGTCCGGCGGGTGCTGCTCTCCGCAGCCGTTTGCCCGGAGGCGTTC
>Ga0207889_1000166_pt1 | contig 29944 bp, 36 predicted proteins | sample LinPmetageLP47_FD_184058 | JGI IMG/M metagenome (GOLD analysis project Ga0207889, IMG submission 184058) | Marine viral communities from the Pacific Ocean - LP-47 (SPAdes) | ecosystem: Environmental > Aquatic > Marine > Oceanic | place: Pacific Ocean | collected 2011-06-12 | reverse complement strand
GTACCTTGCGCATTCCGGCCCAGATCGTCTTCGACAATCCCAACTTGGCCCTGCGTCAGGTCGAAATAGCCAGGGCCCGGATACGGAGATAGGTTTCGAATCTAAGGTGCTCCTCATAGGTTTGTGCCGATAGGTAATCCCTGAAATCCATCAAAGCTAAGGCGATTTTTCTCGCTGCAACAACCATGATCAAGCTACAGTCCACTGTGCGGTTCATAAACGATGGCTTTGGGCTGGGACCGGTCGTCCGATGCGCCCGGCGCGAAGGTCGGCTCAGGGCCGTTCGCGTCGCGTGCAAAAACTTTGTGGATAGGAATTTAACACTTTCCGTATGCGACCACAGTAGCGTCGCGCTAACCCATATTAACAATAGTGTTAAGTGGCATTCTGTGGGGTACTCCCCATTACTTGTCAGAACGCAGTTCCACCCTTTGATCCGAGACACTAATTAAATAAAAACTACTTGACTGATTTATGCAATTAGATTACTGTTTCTTTGAATTAGTTGCAAGTTACATCTTCGGTAAGGAATTTTCCATGACTGAACACCTCAAACGCTATGGCCTAACTATTACACAGGCTGCTTTTTGGCTGGATGTCGAGCCCGCTTACCTCGCTGATGCTCTCGACGAAGAGGAATACCCACAATGGTTGACCTATTGTTTCGCTTCAATGGATGAAGAGTTCGAAGAAGATCCAGAAGTCTTCGAGTACTTTCGGCTTGGTTCACAACTTCATGAGGGGACTTGGAGCGCGGCCACTGCGCGTGAGGCAATTCCTATACTCATTGATTGCGCGAAGAAGGGCGAGATCATCTCATATAAGGATCTTGATAGCGAACTGCGAAGGCTGGATCCGACTCGGAAAAGCGCAGGTACTCTACAAAAATACGGAAAGCCTCTCGGCATCGTCGGAGATGTCATCGAAGAAATTCGCAAGGAGGCTAAGGATGGGAGCTCAACTGTAAGCGGCAGAAATGCCAAATTGCCGCCGATAGAAGCGTTGGTCGTTCGCGGGCGCGAGAAACTCCCAGGCAAAGGCATTAACGGCTTTATGATCACGTACCTTTCTCTCTTTGGAGAAAGCCACGCAGAGGACATTATGCTTCGGGAGCATGACAGAAAGAAAGCCGTAGAAATAATCCAAGCTGACATTTTTGCATGGGGTGATTGGTCTGTTCTTGAACGCCTTGCAAAGTGAGCACTTGATCTGCTCGCAGTTAGCCACACGAACAAGTATCAGGAGAGCGGTATGCTAAATGCAGTTGAGAATGACATCCCAGTTCAAACAGCGCGTCGTGCCTTGATAACCTTTGGACCGTTGGCCGCTCTTGCATTGATTGTCACGTCATGTGCCGAGAGCCGCGTTCCGCATGGATCAGGAAGAGGCACGATCGGTCGAAAAGGTAGAGGATTCACAAAAGGGTCTTACAAAGGTAAGTAATTTACCGTTTGAAGTGGTCTCAGATATTCGGGCGGTGTGCGGCGTAGCTAAGATGTAATTGCGTTGGGTTTATACGGCCTGCTGGGGTATCTACTGACGCCCAACCGTTCCGAAACCTCGCGAACGGCATACCCCCGCACTGTTATCTGATGGACTGCATCGCGCTTGAAATCTTCACTGAAATTTGGCTTCCCCATAACGGCCTCCTTGCCTCAAAGTTAGGGAAGAAAGCGTCTACAAATCTAGGGGCTATTCAGGTGTATGTCCCGAGCATAATCCGCAGCCCAAGCTGATTGATTGTGTCGATAATCTCACCTGCCGTGATCATCTGCTCGAATATACCTGCATGCGAGGGCGGCTCGTTCCTCTCATAGAGAGCTTTCCATAGGATCGTCCCAGATCTGGTCCATAAATTATCCCAGTTGCCTCAGGCCTCCCCGATGTTGAGCCCTTGGCTCAAAGTCATTCTCTACAGTCAAGAAATCGGTTTTCGACAAGTAGCGATGAAACTCCCTCCCCGATGTGCTGGGAGAAGAACCACCTCATATTTGCGGTCACCATCGGCGACAGCCGAGAGATCCTCTTGCCGCGGGATGAGGCGGTCGAGGCTTACTTCGAGCGCTTGCGCAATGCATGCGGCAGCTTGGTTAAGAACAGGCGTGCCGGCTTCTGCCCGTTGAATAGTGCGTGTGTCGTAACCAGAATCCTTCGCAAGCTGGGCCTGGGTCATTCCCTGGGCGACGCGGTGGCGCCGAATAAGGTCTCCGTCGAGTTGCATAGATCGCTTCCTTTGATGTCGATGTCTCGAAACCATGGCTCAATCCTCCCCGACAGCGTGACGACGGGCTGACGACAGAAGCACGTCAGCTACGCGACAGAATGAGAAAGGTGAAGGATTCGGACATACGTTAAGGAGCCCCCAGCATCTGCTGGGGGCTGATCATGATGTATATTTGATGGAGTATGCCCCTTGGGCGAGCGTCACGACGGAAGGGTTAGTTTGCCACCATGTCGGCATGCGCATCTAGAAAATTCTGCAATGCGTCAGGCGCGCTCACCAATGCTCTGACGCGCTGAGATCCGATCAAATTGCGTGCCTCGTTAAAAGACCATTCGGGAGGCAATCGCACATGGTCTCCATAGTATTCTGTTGTGAGGACATCAGTCTCGCTATTGATCCTGAAAGTTTCCACATAGAAGCTTCCATCGACAAGATATCTGTTGTTCTTGGTCACAGCGGTCCATTCCCCCTCGCTCCACCCAAATCCAGGTGCAGAGGTATGAGCTGTGATGAGGTATTCATTGGGCCCGTCAGGTTCGACCACAAAGTAACTGGCTGGACCATACCATGTTCCGACAATGGGATCAGGTTCAGACGCAGACGAGTCGCATGCCGTCAAGCTGGCCAGGGAACCAATGACAAATGCAAACTGAGTAATCTTTTTCAGCATAATTTTCCTTACTTTAAGTCAAGCAGCCAAGCACTGGCTGGACAACGCACGTTCCATTTAACGATGAGTTATTCAACTCAGAAGTGTGGCCTTAGTATGTCGCCGGTCGGCATTTATGGTGTGGATGCCCCACCCCGAAACCGGCATCAAACTGTGCCATAGTGGTGATTGAAGTGGTCCCAGAAAACTGGACAGTCATCTAAGGTGTATCCTAAACCTCTGAAGGGATACGGAAATGGCGAAGCGCCGGAAGTTTACAGATCAGTTTAAGGCCAAGGTGGCGTTTGAAGCACTGAGAGGCGACAGGACGATCCAAGAGATCGCAGCGAAGCACCAAGTACATCCGAACCAGGTCAGCACGTGGAAACGTCAGGCAGTCGAAGGCATGGCGGATGTGTTTTCACGCGGGGGCAAGCCCGAGGGTCCGACAGAGGCGGAGGTCAAGGAACTGCATGCCAAGATCGGGAGGTTGGCTGTCGAAAACGATTTTTTGTCCGAAGGGCTGAAGCGGTGAGCCCTCAGAAGAAACGCGCGATGATCAAACGGGATCACCCTGAACTGAGCATCAGCCAGCAGTGCAAACTGGTGCGGCTATCGCGGTCGGCGTTCTACTACACGCCAGATGGCATCGACGGGGACACGCTGTCGATGATGAAAGAGATCGACCGGGTGTTCACGAAGTATCCGTTCTTCGGGTCACGACAGATTGTAGCCTACCTGAGTCGGGAAGGCACGGTTGTCGGGCGTCATCGCGTCAGGCGATTGATGGCAAGAGTGGGCTTGGAGGCGATCTACAAACGACCCAGAACCAGCCAGCCGCACCCCCAGCATCCGGTCTTCCCGTACGTACTGAGAAAGATGGTGATAGAGCGCGCGAACCAGGTCTAGTGTGCCGATATCACCTTCGTGCCGGTGCGGAACGGGTTCTTGTATCTCGTGGCGATCATGGACTGGGCCACACGCAAGGTCCTGAGTTGGCGGTTGAGTAACACGATGCACGCGGACTTCTGCGTCGATGCTTTGAACGAAGCCATCGCCAAATACGGCCCTCCAGAGATCATGAACACAGATAGTCATATGATGGTAACCAGTTCTCGGGTGGTTTGACTCAAACACCGATCGACCGTTCGCTGGGTTGGTGCCGCTTCGCTTTCCGGTTTGGTTTGACCCAAACAGCGACCGACCAGACACGTGTCTTTCCCTAGACCTGTCAACCGCCCGGGAATGCCTTGCGGTGAGGCTTTGTCTCGAAGATGCCGTGTGACCCAAGAAGGGCCTGATCATTTGGTCTCATGACTGTCCTGTCCGTGCATTTTGTCGACGAAGCAAGTTTCGACATTGCCGGAAAGGATGATCCAATGGCCAAATCCAAACAAACTACCCCAGTTGTTGGCGGGGTTGATACGCACAAAGACCTCCATGTCGCAGCTGTTGTCGACGACAACGATCAGGTGCTGGGAACGCAGAGTTTCGCCACAACGCGGCAGGGCTGCAAGTTGATGCTGACATGGATGCGCTCATTCGGAGACTTGCAACGGATTGGGGTCGAATGCACCGGCAGTTATGGCGCGGGTCTTTTGCGATATATACCGGGCGCTGGTGTAGACGTTCTTGAAGTGACCACACCTGACAAGCAAGATCGTAGACGGCGCGCCAAGAACGATGACTTTGACGCACAGAGTGCTGCCCATGCGGCCTATGCGAGGCGGCGCACGGTCACCCCGTGCAGCCGGGATGAAATGGTGGAATCCCTTCGTGTGCTCAAGGTCTGCCGCAAAACTGCCGCTCAAGCTCGGCGGATCGCATTGCAGATCATCCAAACTACAATTGTCTGTGCCCCTGACCGGCCGCGTGAACTTAACGCAACAGTCCCCTATGAAAGCTCTTCCAAGATTGGCACTGTCTTCATGTGGGTTCCTACGGCCGATCTGACTTCATCACTCATCGGCAAATTTGGCGCTTCTGCATCCCAATGCTCCCGAAAAAGCTGAACGGTCTCTTTAGCAGCATCGATCGCCATCTTTTTCGGTATGGAAGCTTTCACCGCGAGATGCGTTAGCTCATCCAATGAGAACGCCGAGAACACTTTGGCGCGGCTGATCTTCATGTTGGTTGCATCGCCCGGAATGTAGGGCACGGTCGCCACAAAATCATAAGCGGGTGCCAGCGATACATACCGCCTGTCCGGGTAGATCAACGACCAGTTCTTCATGTGCATATCTGCATTGCCGATCAGCATGTTGAAGGTCAGACGCCGGATATATTCGATGATGTCGGCATCATTACCTTCAGCGGCGATTACCTGAGCGATGTTCCGGAATGTGCCATTGCCGTACTTGTCTTCAGGATAGAGCCCATAGACCTGTGCGAAATCCTCGATATGGACGCTCGATCCGTCGGATAGCCGATCAAAGCGCTCAATCACAAAGGCATGGATGCCGATCTTATCGATGCCTTCGGGCAAGTTCTTGATCGCATTGATGCTGACCAGATCAATGGCAGGCACGTTCATCCCGATAAGGCTGGCCAGCTTCATCATCGAGTATTCATTTTCAGGGACACCGGAGAATTCGCGGGAGGGGAGCTTTACGATCCAAGAGCCCCCGACGCCAGAGGCGGGGATGGTCAGTCCGCCGCTTGCTTCCATCACGGCGGAAAACTTGAGCTGAACACCGGCCAGCGAGAAGCGCAGCGCGTTTTCGCGTTGATCATCGCCATAATCATCGGCACCGTCGGCAGCATCCGGCGGCCAGGCTTCACCATCGGAAGGGGTTATTGTGATCGCGCCGGGCAGGTCATGGCCAAGTGCCCAGAGTAGATAGAATTCCCGTTCGGGATTCACGCCCACCCGTTCGGCCAAGTATTTGCGCAGATGACCTTCGGGCAGAAGGTTTGAGAAGAAGGGCATGACGCGCTTTTGATAGGGCCTAAAGTCCGTATAAAGCTCCCCGAATTCATCCTTGAAGGCGAGGCCGAGGGTAGGCCTGTCAGGATTTTTGATATACTCTTCAGTGAAGGCAAAGATGGTGCGATCACCGCCGAGATTAGTGAGCGTGCCGATCGGCTCGCCATACAGGTTCACGTTGAGAACGGAGACACTACTCATCGTTTTCTCCATCAAGACGATAGGCAGGACGCGGCAAGCGCGCGCGATCCTCGTTAGCTATGCCGTGAGCAAGCGTGTTCCGGAAACTTTTCATCTGCTTTGACGCGTCTTGCAGCGCTGCAACGCCACCCGCGCCCTCCACGGCTTTGAGCGCTTCACGGATGCTGCGCAATGTGTCGGTGTTCCGGATCAGGTTCCCGAATTGTCGCATCTCTCGAAACTGCCTCTGCAGGTTTTCGAAAGCGGGACTATCGATTTTGAGCGACTGGATGTGCTCAAGCTGCTTGGCGAGCCGGGCAATCTCTTTGCGCGTTTCCGGCGTGGCCTTCGGTGCCTCGCTTAGGTTACGAGTGATTGTCCTAACGGCGGGTGCCGCCTTGCGCGGCACAAGCGCCAGCTCCAGATCGAGGGCATTGGCAATGGCGGTCAGGCTTGAGACAGTGAGGTTGACCGCGCCGCTCTCGATCTTGGAGATGTGCGACTGCGGCACACCTGCACGAGCGCTTAGCGCGCGCTGGCTAAGCCCCTTGTTCTCGCGCGCAGCCTTCAGTGTCGCCGCCAGTTTTTCGCTCTCATAGCTCATCTTGATATAATCCTACATATCAAGAAAAATGGTTGATATGCTTTAATGTATCATATTTGGTGTGGGCATTCAAGTCTTGATCTATTTTCGTATATATCTTTCATACTTCGATCTGTCTATATAGATCGAAACATGATGGCGCATCTCCAAGATGGATCGGGGAGCGCGCATAACTTCCTCTTCAGAGCGACTGATACCGGAGGGGCCAGAATAGTACGCTACAAGCTGACCTTGGCTCCTGTGCGTTGGCCACTTATTCATAATCTTGATTAGATCTTGGGGTGGATTCGCTCATCGATCTTTGTCCATATCGTTGTCGCGCGGGCTTCCAAAAATGCCCTGTAGTCGTCTTCATCGATGCCCATTCCATGTCTATCGATCATGTGCGTTGCGAGCGTGTCTGGCATCGCATGGTTCGACGCTTGGAACTTCGGAATGTAGACTTTAGGCGGCTTGGCGTTGATCTGACGCTTGTTCAAATCGGCTCCGATCAAAGTGATGTTCACGACTGAGTTTTCATCGCTAACACCCTGCGTTCGCAGATGATCTTTCGGGAAAAAATGATGAAAGTTCTTTGACGATGCTATCTTAAGATAGCTGTTATCTAGGAGGACCGTCCCATCGTTATGGAAATTTCGGGGCTGCTCAAAGGCGAGCAAGCAAAGAATTCCCTTACAAAGTGAGTTGCCTGTCGCGAAGTTCGTTCCAATCAAGCCTTCCGCGCCGCCTATATTAACCGGGATGTCCCAGGTCCCCGGTCCGCCGGCAATGATGTCGTCAATCGCCCGCTTATCAGCCGCGAGCTTCGACTCCACAGCTGACGAATAGCGATAGCTGAGCGCAGACCGCCAGAAGAATTGACGCATACGAAGATGATCATTTCCCGACGGTTCATAGTGTTTCATGAAGAACCAGTAAGCGAATGGGACAATCAAAGAATCGTAAGGAAGCAGCGCGGACACGGGAATTCGATATGCCGTGCGGAAATGGTCAACGGCGCTCTTAATAGCGCTCACCGCCTTTGGCCATGTCTCGATGACCTTCAGCTTGTCCAGACCGAGGATCGTTGCCCGTTTGGCTTCCCCTCCGAGGACAAGAGCCAACAGTTGAAGGATCGTTGAGGGTGAGACCCCATCGTAACCCACCTCTCCTAATTCGCTTTCAACCTTCAACCATTCGACCTGCATGTCGAATTTTTTTTCTTCGTCATAGGTTTTTGCGACCATAATCTCGAAGAGAGTGAGCACGGAGCCACCTGTGTTGATGCGCGTGAAGACCTCAATCGCGCTGTCGATGTCCTCCCGTGTCAAAGTGACAAGGCTAAAGTCGTATGTTGCGAAAGCCTGTTTGAACTTATCCGCGATATCCAGATCATCATCGGTCAATTCGAGTTCTGCGACGAGCCGCTTTTCAACCTCGCGATTCAAGGACAGGACATCCTTGAGAGACACGCATTTATGTGGATCATCGGGGAGTTCATGCACCACGATCTGGGCATCGTCTGAAAGCGTAGGATCAAGGTTCACATAGATTTCGCCGAAATCGGTGACCCTTTTCGATCCCGCCCGCGGTATCTTTGCGCCTCGATAAGCAGCAAAAAGAGAGGTCATCCGCTGCTGGCCATCGAGGACGTATTCGATTTGCCGATCATCAGGCGTGGCGGGTAGTGGGATATTTCCTACATTCTTCACGTCCGCCATCCGCTGGTTCGTCTTCCAGAGAATGAAGGTGCCAATTGGATAGCCCTTCACAATGCTGTCGAGGAGTGCTGCGGTCTTCTCGATCGGCCACACAAACTCGCGTTGAAATTTTGGAATTTTGATGACGCCCTTCTCAATGTCGGTAATGAGATCCTGATATTTACGGCTATCGGGCTTCGGCTGTGGGCGCGGTGTCGTCATCAAAAAATCCTAAAATACTGTGCTTTGCATCGAGCGCACCATGATTTACAGCTTCTACTACGATGCCGGGAAGGCGCGTAAAGCAACACCAATGCACAACCTATACGAGACCAGCGCAACCGAAAAATCGCTCAACATAAAACCTGTTTTGAGATTCAGAACCACTCCAGGTTGAGGTAACATGAATAAAAAAAGAGGCCGGAGCACAAAATGGCGAACGAAAACTTAGGTCTAAACCAGGCTCAAAGGAACAAGAAAGACGAGTTTTATACGCAGCTACCAGATATCGAAAGGGAGATGCGCCATTACCGAAAGCACTTCCAAGGTAAGACCGTGTATTGCAACTGCGACGATCCTCGGATTTCCGCATTTTTCGAGTTCTTTACCAAGAATTTCGAGTTCCTCGGACTAAAGCGACTTGTCACGACATGCTATAAGAGCCGAGAGATAAACCTTTTTAGCCAGAACGACTCCGACAGAGCTATAAAGCTGGTCTATGAAGGGGGCGCACCAAACAGCATGCCTACTGCCGAGGATATAGGTGTTACCCTTCTCGACGGGGATGGAGACTTTGCAAGTAATGAGTGCCAAGAGCTCTTGAGAGATGCCGATATAGTTGTGACCAATCCTCCCTTCTCCTTATTCAATGACTACGTGCGGCAGCTCGATCAGCTAGATAAAAAATTCATCATCATCGGGCATCAGAACGCGATCACCTACACTACAATTTTTCCGCTTCTACGAGATAACCGGATGTGGCTGGGATACGGTTTCAAGCGGAATATGGCACATTTTGTCGCGCCACACTATGAGGACACGGCCTCTGATGCCGACCATCGTGAAGGGATGATCCGTGTATCTGGGGTGGTCTGGTATACGAACCTCGACATCGATAAGCGCCACGAGGAGATGATCCTTGTACGCCGTTATGCCGGTAATGAAGACGCATATCCCAAATATGATAACTATGACGCAATAGAGGTCTCACGAACACAAGAGATCCCCTGTGATTATGACGGAGTAATGGGAGTCCCGATCACATTTATGACGAAGTATAACCCTGACCAATTCGAGATTTTAGGGTGCAATCGTGGAGTGGGCCAGGACCCAAACGGGATTTACGGCCGAAGCAGCTTTATAGGTGGAAAGGAAACCTTCAAAAGGCTCTTCATTCGGAACCGAAACCTTATAAGGAACGACTAATGGATATCGAGCTTCACAATATTACGGTCCGAGAGCTGGTCAAAGGGTATCAAGACAATCAAGAAAGCGGTGTTTCAGGGTTCGACGGTAAGCTCAACATCCGCCCTCCGTATCAACGTGAATTCGTATACAGCGAGAAACAGCGAGAAGCCGTGATTGACACCGTAACGCGCGGTTTCCCATTGAACACTATGTATTGGGCGGTCATTCCAAATGGGTTCGAAATCATCGACGGGCAACAACGCACAATTTCGCTATGTCAGTATGTGGACGGGGTATTTTCCTACAAGGATCGGTATTTTCATAACCTTCAAGCTGATGAGCGGGATCAGATACTGGATTACAGCCTCACGGTTTATCAATGCCAAGGGAGTGACAGCGAAAAGTTGGACTGGTTCAGAACCATCAACATCGCAGGAGAAAAACTTACGGATCAAGAGCTACGAAATGCAGTCTATGCAGGTTCTTGGACAGCCGATGCAAAGCGGTATTTCTCGAAAACCCAGTGCGCGGCAGCACAACTAGGCGACAAATATATGCATGGTGCTCCAATCCGGCAGGACTACCTCGAGACAGTCATATACTGGATAAGCGGTGGAAGAATAGAAGACTACATGGCTCAGCATCATCACGAGCCGACAGCCAACCCGCTTTGGCTCTATTTTCAGGCGGTTATAGGCTGGGTCGAGGCAACTTTTCCAAAATATCGCAGGGAAATGAAGGGGCTACCCTGGGGAATTATGTATAATCAGCATCACGGCGATAAACTGGACCCAAAAGCTTTAGAAGCTGAAATCTCGGCGCTTATGATCGATGATGAGGTGAATAAAAAGAAAGGGATATACGAGTATATCCTCACGCGGGATTCAAAATTTCTGAGCTTGAGAGCGTTCACAGAAGCACAGCGGCGATCCATGTTCGAGTCTCAGGCTGGAGAATGTAATACCTGCAAAAAGACCTTTGAATACAGCCAAATGGAAGCTGATCACATTACGCCATGGTCAGAGGGTGGAAAGACCATTCTCGAAAACGGACAGATGCTTTGTAAGGACTGTAACCGCCGTAAGTCGAACAAATGAAGTGGTCCCACTTATTTGGACAGTTTTGCGGCTCACCTAAGATGTAATCGGGTTGGTGTTATGCCGCCTTTTGGGTTCGTTCCGTGTCGAAGAATGTGTCGTTGGGGGGATTACCTTACCACCGCGTGGCATGCCTCGCTGATCCGTCCAAAGCTCCGGCGCGTCACCAGCGTGACCGAGCGCTTTGCCCGGAGATCCAGCGGGTCTGGGATGAGAATTACCAGGTCTACGGCGTCCGTAAGGCATGGCATCAACTGAAGCGCGAGGGCTTTGAGCTGGCGCGCTGCACGGTGGAGCGACTGATGAAACAGATAGGCATCCGTGGTGCGGTGCGTGGAAAGGTTGTCAAAACAACGATCCCGGACACATCTGCTCCCTGTCCGCGTGACAAGGTGAACCGGATCTTCAGGGCACCAGCGCCGAACCTGCTGTGGGTCAGCGATTTTACGTACGTGTCCACATGGCAGGGTTTTATCTACGTGGCTTTTGTCATCGATACGTTCGCTGATCGCATCGTCGGGTGGTGGGTCTCGCGATCCGCCAAAACGGACTTTGTTCTCGACGCTTTGGAGCAGGCCCAGCACGATCGACGCCCCGTCCAGAAAAGTGGACTGGTTCACCATTCGGACCGCCCCTCTCGGGACATTGTTGCACAATGCCCTGCCGGGCAGTGGGCGGGCAATATTTGTCCATTCGCTACACGGAACGTTTGGCTGAGGCTGGCATCGAACCGTCGGTCGGCAGCGTCGGCGATTTCTATGACAATGCACTCGCTGAGACTATAAACGGCCTCTACAAAACTGAGCTGGTCCATCGTCAGGGGCCCTTGGCGCAGCATGCAGGATCTGGAAATGGCGACACTCGGCTGGGTCGATTGGTTCAATTACCGGCGCCTGCTTGGCCCCATCGGAAATATCCCGACAGCCGAGGCCGAAGAGAACTTCTATGCACAGCGTGACGTGCTCGATATGGTCGCGTGAAATGAAGCTATAGGTCTCCGACAAACCCGGGGCGATTCAGATCTCTATCTCAGCCTGCCGCCGTGTTTTCCATGACCGTCGCCACCCCAGCCTTCTGCTCGTCGCCTCTGTTAAGTGGCTTTCTTCATTCTTGGGATAGTTTGCGGTTGGGGTGCATACTACAATAGAATGACTGATTGCACTCAATACAGGTCAGATATGATACATTAGGGTACCATACTCTACCTAATGGTATTGTTTAGTACGGCACGGTGCTATATTATAGCCATTCCAATCCATGCGTACTTGTGCATACTATAAGAAAAATGAAGGAAGCAGGCATGCCCGTAATTTCATTCGCGACATCGAAGGGCGGAGCTGGCAAGACGACATCGGCAATTGTACTTGGAACCGAGCTAGCAGAAGGCACCCAAGTTATTATAATCGATGCGGATCCCGCGAAACGGCTGACGCGATGGTCGACGCTTGCGGCACTTCCATCGTCTTTGAAAGTAGTCACCAGTCAAGGTGAACGGTTCATTCAGGACGAGATTTCGAACGCTCAGAGCAAGGCAACATTCGTTCTGATTGACTTGGAAGGTTCTGCGAGCCGACTGACCTCCTTTGCGATAGCAGAGTCCGACCTTGTCATCATACCTTCTGGTGAAGAACAACAGGATGCCGACGCAGCTATCGAGACCTTATCAGAGATTGAAATGGAGGCTAGAGCGCGTCGACGCGCAATCCCGGCCGCCATACTCTTTGCACGGACCGCAGCTGCAGTCAAAAGCAAGCTTGAAAAGCATATTCATGCTGAACTTTCGAAAGTGGGACGGGTTATGAACACTGAGCTGCACCGTCGAACGGCGTTTTCATCTCTGCATAATGCTGGTGGAGGCCTTCGTCAGTTGGATGCGTCTGATGTGAACGGCATTGATAAAGCCCTTATAAATGCACAGGCTTTTGCATCCGAAATTATCGATATTCTTGAGGAGACCCGTCGTGCCTAAACCACTTGATTATGATCGACTAAAGCAATTTGAAGCACGACCTGGGACAAAGGTTAAACCTGATCTGAGTACTGGAAGGGAGGGGGCCTCTGCGACACGTTGGCCAAGCCGTGAGCCAGTTATGGATGGCCAGATTAGCATTAAAGCGCCACTCGATATCTTAGATCGCTTCAAAAAAATCTGTAAGGATGATCGTCGCACTTACGCTGATATGTTGAGTATTCTCATGGACGGTTATGAACGGAAATAGTTGGTTACCGTCGTGCGAGCCCAGTGATTAGAATACCGTGGTGTTTATATGTGTTTAATTCAGTGTTACACTACCTGAAACCCGCCGTAAAACATTGATTATGAACGGAAAAGATATACCGCCGGTTCCTGATACCCCGAATATAAGTTCCTGATACCCCGAACTTTGGTTCCTGATGTCCGCATTTGCACAGGCTGGAAAAAAAAGTGGTTGGTATGAAGTGAAATCGTTTAGGGTTCCTAATACCCCGAACTTGTAGCTTGACGACGGTTCCTAATACCCCGAATATCTTCTCATGTTAGTTCCCGATACCCCGAATCTACTGGATCAGTTACTTCCTGATCGTCATCCTCAGGCGGATTTCTTCATCTGTGATGTCGCGGATGCCGTACTCAAAGACCTTATGCCTAGCATGGAGCATCCGTTTTATGCACTGAGCAAGAAGCCTGACACAGCGATCCGTCGATATGAACACGAAGGCAAATGGCTTGAGGTGGTTCCAAGCGTCAAAGGCCAGGCGACCATCTACGACAAGGACATTCTCATCTACGTCGTGTCTCAGATCATGCACAGACTAAATCGCGGTGAACATGTCGAACGCCGACTTCGATTCAATCCGCGCGATCTGCTCATTTTTGTGAACCGTGGTACTGGCGGCAAAGACTACGGCGCATTTTGTGAGGCGATTGACCGTCTCATGGGGACTGTCATCAAGACGAACATCACGACTGAAGGTTCGGGTGACGATCTGCCGCTCGGTGATGAAGAGCGGCTAGGATGGTTTCACCTTATTGAAAAAGCTCACATTCAGCGGAAAAATAACACTGAGGATGGCCGTATCATGTGGGCTGAAATCGAAATCAGTGAGTGGATATTCAATAGCATCCGCCGCAAGTCAGTTTTGACCCTTCACCGGGATTATTTCAGGCTGAGAAAACCCATCGAGCGACGAGTGTATGAGATCGCTCGTAAGATGTGCGGTTCCCAGACGTCATTCGAGATCGGGTTGAGTAAGCTTTTGAAGCGGACAGGTGCCCGAACAGAGTTGAAGCGCTTCCGTCATACACTCAAAGAAATTGCGACGCATAACCATCTTCCTGATTATGTAGTCAGGTTCGACGAAGAGCGAGATGTTGTTGTATTTCAGAGCCGAGGAACGGTGGTGCCAGCTAATGGCAAAGAACGCCCTGAGATACGTGCTCTCAAACCCGAGACGTATGACAAGGCACGGGTTGCCGCGCCTGGCTGGGATGTGCGTGTGCTCGAGCAAGAATGGCGTAATTGGGCTGGTGAAGCTCCCAAAAGTCCCGATGCGGCATTCGTTGGATTCTGCAAAAAGCGGTTCGCTGAGAAGGGGCATCCGTGAATTCGGGGTATCAGGAACTTAGCGTTGACCAAACAGTTCGTTGGTTGTGACTTGGCCCGAGGTCGAGCGGGTGTGGATTACCTGTTTCTAAATCAGAACAGAGGCCAAGAGTGTTCTTTGTGGCGAGAGCTGACCCTGAACGTAGGCTACGCATATGCCTGCGAACGAAGGAGGCACAATGAAAGGGTCTTTTCTTAAAGCAATTCAAGTTGCTAACGTTGGTCAAACTGCATTCCTCCCTGAGGTGCCCGGAGTATACATTCTGTTGGGCGGGACTAGGGTATACTGCGGGTGCGCATGGCGGGACCTTCGCACAAGGACGATTCAAAGCATAACAGAACAGAAATTTGGCAAAGATATTCTGCTATTCCCCGACACGTTTTTAAGCCAGCCGGATCAGTTTTCAGACAGAAAAACTTTAGAAAATTTCGAGGCCCAGTGCATATCGTCTTTATTCACAATAATTTGGGGGAATGGACTGCCAGTGTCGCTGACAAATCACCGTCATGCAGTCCCTCTTCCGGAGGAGGCTTGGAGTGCTGAGGAAGCTTCTGCAACAGGCCTTGCAATCAAAATTGCCCAATCAACGTTGTATTTGATGGGGTTTCCAATGCATATGGTAGGGTTGCCATATTACGGATTTCTCTTCAGCACGATGCGATGGAAACTGATGGCTTCGGTCAAAGAGGATCTAACAAATATTCTTGAAAAAGAGCGGATATCTCGCTGTAATCCTGATAATCCGCGCATCCCATTGCGCCCTATGAGCGTTATTTGATGGTTGGATACAACCTACCGAACCGGCCCGATCGGTTTTGGCATTAGCCCTGAAGTAGCCACTTCCGGGATCTCGCGCAACTCGTCAAAAGCCGCCAGATGCCCCGCCAGTGTCTTAGCGAGATCGGCGCGCCCATGGGGCCCATTCAAGAGCGTCGAACGCAATTCGCGGTCAAGCTTCTGTGCCCACTCTCGTGTCACCGTCCGGGGAGAGGGGCCGGGGTCCCATGACAAAAGCTTCGGCACGGGGTTTTTCAACAAGCCAAACCCAGACTCCCTTACGAGCTGCTGCAGGGTTTTCCAGTCCTTGGTCCACGGCAGGCCGACATATTTCTGCAATTGAGAAACCTTAAGAGAATAGGTTTTCGCCTTGGATGAGGGACAGCCCCACTCGACGGTCTCTAGGTCGATATTGCAGATGTCCTGAAGCCCTGCTGTGTCATCGAGATGAAGGCGATCTGCGAGAACGCCTACCGCGAGTTTGACCTGTCTCGATGAGGTAGGCGCGGCGCCCATCTCCGTCAGAACTTTCTCCAGATCCTGAACCAGCCCGGCCGGCAGGCCCCCGTGCCGCTGCTTGCGTGTCCTGAGCGGTTTGAGATGTTGGAAACCTGAGATTTTCCGCAGATTTTCGATGCCGCCATATACCGCGGAACGACGGTCACTGGGGCATGTTTCCTGCAGTTTCAGAAGCCAATCTTGCGTGATTTCTTGGGGCGGTAGAGAAGCCGTGATCGCCTTACTTCGGATGTACCAAAGGTGCTTATACTCTTTTCTCAGCAGGGCGTTCTGCTTGATATCATTATAGAGCAGGTCCCATGCAGCAACGACTGGATCCTTGGGTTGAGGAGGCTGCTTCACGCGAGGTGGTGTACGGCGAATTCCAAGAGGTTCAGCCGGGAAGTTCTCCTTTGGCAAAATTCTCCGCAAGGCATCGAACTGCTCGCAGCCTACCCGGCATTGCGTAGGGGTAGCGCGACAGCCGCGTTTCTTGTGGTACGTGATCAAGCCTTCGACCCATGATGGGGTAATTTCAGAGGGCATCATACCCTGTGCTGCGGCTGGCATCGACAAATTGTAGAGGGCGCTCGTTTTGCACCCTGCGGCCCGCGCCGCTTTCCGCAGATCGGACCATGCCTGTTCGGTTTCCGAAAGCCGATAGTCTCGCCCCCCGATCTCAAGCAGGATGAAGTTTACATAGTTGTGTAAGGTTTGGGGCTCGACCGGTGGGACACCAACATCGTCGGGAACTGGTAGCTTTACCAGGGCCCGACGCAGATCCTCTAATGTGTCATCCTGCGCATTCAGCAGACCGCCGGTGAATGCCAGTCGATGGATGTAATCGAAACTTTTAAGAGCATTTTCCCGGGTCAAAGAACCCCGCGCGGCTTCAATTTCGGGCGCCATTGGCGCATGAGCGTGGTGGTCACGCAATCCAAGGAAGGGGCTAGGCCGCAGCGGTGGCAGCAAGCCGGACTGGCGTGCCATCTCGAAATCGAACAGCCGACGGAGTGCGTATACCGACGCCCGAAACCGCAGTCGCTCGGAGCCCTGCAGTCTCTCATACGTCGCGCGGATAAGAGCGTCTGTTACGTCTGTCGGATGCGTTTGCGCCGGAAGGTACAGCGCCATGTCTGTCTGGACAGCGTTAGAACTCTTGGTGGCAAACTGCTCGATTCTACAGATTGACCGCCAGGGATCGCCATCAATGTCGCCTGGGGCAGCCAACATCTGTACATTAAGAATGCAGGCACGCCATGCTAGGTAGTGCGCTACGCCCCGCCATCCCCGAATGTCTCTTTTCTCAAAGTGGTACGCTAAGGCAAAAGAGGGGGCCGCGAGGTCCAGCGCAAGGACAGGAACGCCTTCAACGCGCGCCAAGAGTTCAATCGCGCACATAGCGACATAGCCCTCATCCCCGTCGAGAAGATTCCCCGCCTCAATAGTGGTATAGATTTCAGAAATCTTCATAGGGGGTGTCCTCTTCTGTGCTGAGCGCGCGAAGCTGCTTCATAAGGTCAGTCGTCACGAGCTTGGCGCGCCGGTCTGCGGCGGCGGCCTGGACCCGGCGAACGGCCACCTGCCGTACACGCTTGGCCTGATATCTCTGCGCAGTTTCTGACCTGCGTTGTTGAGCCATGCACATCGTATCCCGAGTGCCAGCTTCTCCTCGGCTTGTAGCCTGGTCCGTGTGCAGCATGGTCCGGGTGGTCGTAAACGATGTGCCCGCGTAGGTTTTGAACAGCCTTGGGATGTATGTGGGGCTGGTATATTTGCCCTTGTCGCGCACGAAGAGCGCACCACCAGATTTCATGGCGCGGGCCCTTAGGTCCGGAAGATGACGGGCAGCATAATCCCCCTGCACAACTGCATCGACGTATTTTGAAAACTCCGGTTCCAATGGCACTACGAGACGCTCTGGGTTGTGCTGACTGGTCTTCTGGATTTCGGTGTCAATCACCCAGGTTCCGGCGTCCCAGAAGAGGGTGTCGCCAAAGATCAGGTCCGCATCGGCGTTGCGCAGGGGTACGATGCTGTAGAGGCCGAGGATGGCGCCTGCGTTGCGCAGCAGGTGACGCCGCCATACAACAGTCTCTTCGGCGGCTTGGAGGAGCAGCGCGTCTGCTTTGTTCAGCAGGCCCAGGGTTGTATTCCCCGTCTCAAGAAGCGCTGAAAATTTCAGAGCATCCTGACCTTTCTCGTAGAGGGTATAACGCGACAGGCGCTTGCCAAGGGAACTGGTATCCTCCTGGGAAACGAGACCACTGTAGCGAGCGAAACGGTGAAGCTCTTCGACTGTGGCGCGCATTGTCGCCCAGCGGATGCCGTGGGTGCGCTGGCGCAGACGTGTTTCCAGATCTGTGAGGTAACGATCCACGACCTCTTTTGAAAGTTCCACGGTGAGGCCTGCTTCCCGTGCGGACCATGCACATTGGCACAGCTTGTCCCGCATGCGCTTCAGAATATCACGGGAGGGGGCGGCCGCGCGGATTCCGGGAAGCCCTTGGGCGGCACGACGCAAAGCGTCCTGCCAACCGACTGGCAGATCCCAGGGATAAATCGATACTTTACGGACACGAGCGTTGCTGTCGTATTCACAAGGGTCCCACGCCCCCATCTCTTCGGAACGGTTAGACGCTGAGGGGGGAGGAGGGGCAGAGGTTGATACCAACAAACGTTTGGCATCGGTCACCTTGGCAACCTCCGATGGGACGAGTGTGGTCACTGCTGTGCGCAGATGTTCCAGCCACGAAACCGGGTCGCTGCCTGTCGCTGCCTGGGCCCAGGAGGCGTAATCCGACGGCGCAGGGGTGGTTGTTCCAGAGGCACGAATATGCTCCCATAGCTGATCGGCCGCCAGCAAGGCAGGCAGGGGGAGGTCATGGATACCTTCGATGCCCAAGAAATGTTTCCAAGCAGGCTTAGACAGGAGCTGAAACTTGTTCATGCTGCGGTACCCCGTGCCTTGAGGATTTCTGCGCGACGCTTGGCGGCATCTTGCTGGACGTTCAGGACGGATTTTTTGGCGTTGATCCAAGCGTAGTTGCGCTGCACCACCGCGACAGTATCCCCGAGAAGTTTGGCCAGGTCTTCGATCGACCGACGCCCGTCGTTGATATCAATCGAGCAGAACCCATGCCGGTAATTATGCGAGTTCAGCGGCAGGCCGATCGCGGCAGAGGCTTCCGCGAGCCAATTGTAGAATGTGCCTTTCACAAAACATGAATTCGGATTGGCGGCGCGCTCAAGAGGTGGAAAAAGGGCATGCGTTTCTCCTGCTTCGGGAAACAGGGGGCGGATTTCACGGAGGTAAAACTTGATGATCTCGATGGCACGGTCGCCCGCCCCGCGACTTTCAATTGTGATGGGCTCGAGCTCTTCGCCGCGTTCAGAAAGATACACGCCGTTCTTGAGCTCCTCATTTGGGATCTTGATGACGACATGTGGGGCACGTGTCTTGAGATGCAGAAACATCGTTTTGTTCGGGCCAGTATGCCGCATGGAGAGCATGTTCGCGCGGCGGTATGGCGCTCCCTCCAACGCGATGGCAGAGTAGGCGGCCATCAAGCCGAACATGCGCACTGTGCGTAGCGCTGCCTTGACCTGCGCGCGATCCTTATCAGGCAAGCTGGCCAATACCTCGGGTTTTGAAATCGGGAGGAGGTCAATTCCGGCCGTTTTTGCCGCCGCGAGGGCTTCGAGCGCGCGCCGGTAATATTCAAGGTGCTGAATCTGGAAGAGGGTCGTCTTCTTAGGATCGCGCAGAAGCGTTTCGCACCACCGTTTAACTTTCGGGCTCATTACCCTGCCTGCCGAACGCCCCTTCTTAAGGTGGGGGAGGGTTTTCGCGAGGCCGATGACGTATGATCCCATTTCAGGAAGGCCATTCCGCGTCAGCATGCTCCCGATATTATTGGCGTAATCCGCTTGGGTCCGCTCTGACTGAGAGGCGCTATGGCCCCACGAGCTCAAAACAAAATCAACGTTCGCTTTGGTGAACAGGAAATCCAGCCGTGTCTCGTCGGCAAAGCCACAGTCCAACTCCAACAGTGTCTGGATGTAGAGTGTCGTGGCCGCACTGTAGACGCCACGGGTCGGGCGCGACAAAGCTTCCGCGAGATGCCGGTGGTCTTCGCTTTCAATTTGCTCGCGTGCCGCAACATCAATCCAGGTGTTAATAACATTCTGCAAAGGCAGAGGGAGTGTTCCGATACGGCTGGCGGGTTTTGCTTCGGGTGTCACAGGGTGAGGTGGCAGCAGAGGGCGCAGGCGATCTACGTCACGCAGATCATCCAAAGCCTTGAGACCGTTCCGGAGGCTTTTCCGCTTTGCAGTATGTGCATTGGACAGCCAAACCTGAATTTGTTCCGCAGTCAGTTCCTGCGGCGGGATATCAGCGGCACGGCAGGTATCGGCCAAAGCGGCCAGTGAAACACGGTGGAAAGGCTTCGCAAAGCCGGCCTGCACCAAGAGGGTGACCTGGTTCAGCAGGTCCGCCCATTCATCCTCGCGGGTTTTGCGTTCAAGCTTGGCGGTGTTTGCTCCTGTGAACATTTCAATCAGCCGACGACCGGCACGCTGGTGCTGTTTGTAACTGCCATCCGAAATCCCGGCGGCCTCAATCAGAGACTGCAGGGCCGGCATGCTGCCACGAAGCTTGGGAACGGCTTTCTCATAGGCCGTCAGATCAGCCGGGAAGCCATCGAACTCCGGCCCCTCAAGGCCATGGATCGCGAAGGCGGCCTTTGCCTTCCGGATGTCCTGCTTCTGACTCTTAGTGCCAATGGCCTCAACAAACGCAACCGCGTCTTGCATGGTCGGGGAGGATGGTGTTTCTTTCGTCAAAGGCTTTTCCTTAAAAGATTGGCGTTACAGGGATTTTGGGGCGCTATCGGGTGGCCGGTAACGAATAGTGCTAAATTTCCCAACACCGGAAATTTAGCACTGTCCGTTACAACTGGCGTTATGGGGAAGCCGCAGCGTTATCGGAGCAAATTGCCTCGAATGCGTTACGGAACGTGGGTTTCAACCGCGATTTTGAAGCTGGACGAGGCACCCGTTCCGTCTGGAACGGGATCGGATCGTTGCGGATATAGGCTTCGATCTGAGCGGGAACCCAACGCCTCCCACGCGCTGCTGTGCGGCCAGGTTGCGTGGGGGTCACCTCGATCGGCGCGGGCAGCAACAAACGATTTTCGCAAATTGCTGCATTGATAGAAGAGACGCCCAAGCCCGTGCGCTCAGATACCCATGTGGCTTTCTGGAGCGGATAGAGGAAAGCCTTGATCTCCGCGTCGCCGAGGGGTGTCACCCCGATGATTTTTCGCATGACCTCATGCACGCCAAACCGATGGTTTTTCGCAGCGCCAGACAGTTCGTTGAGACCGAAGTAGCTGACGATGTGCGGGACGGTATTTTTCCCGATTTGACACCAAGCAGACAGTTCCGCGCTCGTCATGACCACGGGAAAGCGGAGTTCGATTGGGTCGAGAGGAGGCGTGTAGGCGACGAAAGACATGTGGTTTCCCATAACTAAGTAGGTTGCTAACTAATTAGTTATGAGGCCAAGATCGCAATACAAGAAGTTTTTTGCGGCCTTGCGGGCGGTCATCAGTAAAATCTGAGGTTATTTACGTGTTCGACTCTGCGCAGCGTTGATGCTCGAGTAGCGGAATGATAGGAAGCAACCAAAGTTTTTGACGGGAAGCTTTGTCTAGGTTTGTGCCCATAGGGGCGCGATCATTGATGGTACTGGGAAGGTACTTCTTGAATGATTGATTATGGAACGCCAAATACAGTGGCCCCTGGTCGCCGCATCCATGAACTCTGCTCTGCGATTTCCAGATCAATGGCGAAGAAAAGTCAGGCAAAGCTTGGAGCGGTCGGGCTTTCGGTCGGCGCTGCCGGTTTTATACGTGCAGTCGGTGACCGTGACGACATGACCTTATCCGACGTCGCGAAAGTCCTGCGTGTAGAAACCGCCACATTGAGTTCCCTTGCTGTGCGCCTAGAGCGGGATGGTCTTCTTGTGCGCGAACCATCCCCCAAAGACAAAAGAGCGATGCTATTGCACCTGACGCCACGCGCCCGAGAGCTCGGAGAGCAGGCGGAGCAGATTACGCGATCAGAGCTGATGAAACTGACAGAAGGAGTAGCGGAAGCTGATCGGGTGCGATTGGTGGAATTGCTCCAACGGGTCCTCAAAAACCTCGATGACAACTCTCTTTGAAAGTACCCATAAATGGTACTGTCATCGGCTTCGATAAATGGTACTTGGCGTGACTTAATAGTACCATTTCTGCCGCTCAGACGAATGGTACGAATTTTAAACTTAAGTACCTTTGCCCACGGCGGTTTTAGCGGTACCATTACCATACCGGAGTACCAATCATGGCGGTGCAAGATGAACTATTGGCGTTGTGTACTGAGCTTCATTCGTCGGGTATCAAGCTAAGTTACGATACGATCCTCAACGCGCGGGGGCGGGGGTCCCGCCGGGATATTGCGGCTGCTCTACGGGAATGGCATCGGCGGCGCGCTCAGCAAGCTGCGGCAGCAGAGTTGAAGATGCCTGATCATATTGCTGCGACAGGTATGGAACTCACCACAGCTCTATGGAAAGCGATGGAACACGAATTCTCGGAGATGCGACAGGAAGTCACAATCGAGGTCGACTTGCTCGAACATCATGCCCAGGAAGAAATTGAGCACCTTCATCAGATCATCGGAGATCAACATGAAGAAATTCAGCGTCTAAAGAGCGAGGTCGAGAGGATGTCAGCGGCTCGGCCATGAGAGGTGCGATCCCAAAAGTTATCGACGGTCCGGTGTTGAAGTGCTTGCCTCAAAGCAACCCATCCTTTGACAAGAATTTAGTATATTGAAATAGTAGATACAGGCGGGCTGACTTAGAAGTCGCCGTCATGTCAACCAAGAGATGATCTTGGTCTCGCACACCACGGTAATGGACGTCTTTTGCTGGCCCATGCTGACCCTGCTGTATTGTTAAGTGGACAATAGCGACATGAAGGGTTTGATACGGAAAAGGTGTCAGTACTGCCTTTAATCGTTGCCCTACGGGATGGGGGCATGCGGAGGTGCGAAAGCCAGATGATGTACCGGTCTGTCAGCAAATGCGGGACCGGCTGGCTTCAGGCGACACAATATCCGCGCAAGCAATCAACATCGATGTGAGTTACGCTGATTTCAAAAACTGCTATCATCAGTCATGGATGCAGATGATGTACTCGCAAAAATCAAGCCCCGCGTTGGGAGCGAAGCGCTAGCTTACGCATGGTACTTCTCAGAGCCTTTGCTAGGCTTTGGTGGCAATACGGCGATGCAGATGGTGGAAGCAAGCAACGCCCAGCAAGTCATTAATTACATTCCCGATTATCCACGAAAAGAAGCGATGGCTGAGCCACACCTATGAAAACCATGGATTAACCCCGATCCTGCCACGATGTCGCGCGAAATGACCCGTCTACTTCCGAAAACTGGAAGCTGGCCAATATTGTCGGCTCCCAGCTATTGGAGTGCCGACATGATCACCGAACTGAAATCCGTCAGGGACATCTGGAAGAAGATGCCGAGCGAACATCACGGGCGCATCTTCCTCGAACAAATGATCTGGCCCACGGGCCGGTATTGTCCACACTGCGGCAGTGTGCGTTCTGTGGCGCTGCGCTGTCAGTCTGCGCGTGCCGGGCTGTATCAATGTTCCGAGCAGGAATGCGGCCGGCAGTTCACCGTCACCACAAAAACGCCATTGCATTCGACCAAACTGGATCTTCGAGTATGGATAGCTGCGATCTTTCTCGTGCTGACATCCAGCAAGGGGATCTCCTCGGTCGTCATGTCACGAATCCTGGGCGTGAACCAAAAAACTGCCTGGAAGCTCGGTCACGCCATCCGTGAACTGATGGACGACAGAGAGATGACCGCCAGTCAGTTGAGTGGAATAGTTGAGGTAGATGAATCCTTCGTCGGAGGTGCCCCCAAGTTCAGGAAAGGGGTCAAAAACAAGAGGGGGCGAGGCACCAAAAAGCCTATATTGCTTGTTGCCGCTGACCGCAATGGTCAAGCCAAGGCGAGCCTGGTTCCCAACGCCCAAGGCGCAACGCTTGGGCCAATCATGACAGAATGGATGGAACCGCATTCTATTCTGATGACAGACGGCAACAGTGCTTATCGCAAAATCGGCAAGCCATTTGCTGCACATCATACGGTAAATCATGGTGTCTGACAATATTCTCGCCCCAGTCTCGGGGCGCACATCAATACAGTGGAAGCCGTCAATTCTCAGGTCCAGCGTGCCCTTGTTGGAGTGTATCATCGCCTTGGACGGAAGCACCTTCAGCGTTACCTCGACGAGATACTCTGGCGATGGAACCATCGTCAGCCATCAGTGAAGGTTCGGCAAAAATCAACAAAATCGGGCACCCGGACAGTTGCGACCACGACATGGAAGCCAATCCCAGTCGTGAAACAGATGCGCGGGCTTCTCTGCTGTGCGGTTGGGCGGCAAATGCGTCGCACTCCTGAATGGGGCCTGACCTGGCCATAAGGTCGGCGGAGACTCAACGGCAGCTTCGAGCCCTAAGTCACTGCCCTGTCACCAAGTAGTTGACTGAACCTGAGCAGGAACCCATCAGGGTCTTGCACTAAGAACTCGGATACCCCGCGTTCGATCTGATCAACGCGATACCATGATGTTTTTAGGCTTTCAAAGAGCGGAAAACCAAAGGCTTCAATCCGTTCTGACAACCCCAAAGCATCCGCGACAGTGATCTGAAAATTGATACCCCGCCCATACGGATTTTGCATTTCCCCAGTGGTCCAAAACTGGTTTTCCTGCTTTATCATCACTTGCGCTTGGCCAAGGGCGATGCAGGCAAACTTTCGCTCGAGCCGTTCGAACAAAAGCTCGAAGCCCAATACTCTCAGGTAGAAATCCAAGGAAACCGCAAAATCGGAGCAAGAAAGCTCAGGAACCAACGCTACGTCTTGATTTAAGCTCACTGGTTCGCTCCGATATTTAGGATCTTGGCAGATGGAGCCAGTTTATCGGGCACCCTTGCGTTATTAACAAAGGCCAGCCGATTTCTCAACGGCAGCAAATTCCCGAATTGCGATCCTTACTGGACGTTACCTAGGGTCGGCGCGCTTGGCCCAGGCTTCGTTTGGTGGATAATCGGGATTACATTTATGCGGTTGATGCTGGCGCTTTCGTATGATGCCGCTAGCTCTGAAGGGCCGAGGGTATGTGTAAATCGACTGATATCATCCAATTCAGATCCGCCAGTCGCCATGAGACAGCGCTGTCGGCGTGGTATGTAATCAGGTCAAAACTTCAAGCTGCAGGTCTGGAAGCAAAACTGTTCGGCTCCTTGGCCAAGGGGGACTTTCGGACCCATTCCGATATCGATCTGATGGTTAGGCTGGGGGGCAGCGGGATGTCGAGGTCCGCTGTCGAACGTATCGTTAACGAGGTATCACCGGATATCTTAGTTGATCTGTTGTTCGAAGAAGACTTGACGCAGTCTGACCTAGAGACCCTCTTTGCTACTTGGATGCAGTGATAGAGCACTCCCAGTGCAAAGGACGTAGGCCCAAACGAATCTATATTACTATACCACTTTCGGACGTCCAAGATGTAACAGACGACATGACTGAGGTGTCGTCGCCTGTGAGAAATCATCTACATTATACATGCGGTTAGACGGACCAATGCCATAGGCACCTCACGAACATGGGTCTTTTGGTTCTTTGGCACCCTCACCCTCAGTGCGCTGAAGGGCTCTTAAGCGCCAAATCGGTGCGGACTCGACGAACCGCTTGATGTGTTCATCATCGATCTCTGTTGCTTTGAATGATTGGTGATACGCGCGTCTCGCAACTAGGACAGTTCCAATGCAAAAAATCGCTCCGATGATCGCAATCGTAGCCTGCGCAGCATCGTTGAGAGAAGGAGAGCAAGAATGGACAGGTGACAGAGCGGGGAAGTCAAACATTACTCAGCCCTGCGGAAACCCGATCAGTTGCAATATCTTGTTGGACTTCCGGTAAAGTGAGCCCAAGAGCGGTGAGACATGATGTATACTGTTCGGACAATCTCCCTAGATCGGAAGGCTCTGCGCGCTCGCCGAGCTGATACCAACGTGTTGCACTGCGCGCCCATTTCCCTTCTGAGCACATACCGCAAATCCGGGAAGTATTGATGAGATTACCTTCTAAAATTGGGTGCCCTGTTTGAATGCCGATAAGGATTACGCCGCCAAATTTGGGATCTCTGAGAGGGTACCAAGGCGAGAGAAAGGGTGCTTCGGACAGGTCGAATGGTTCAGGGCCACGCAGGCCAAGACGGAGAGATCGCAAAGTCATCCGTGTCATTAACATCGATATCAGTTGCCCTCTGCACTGAAGCCAATCCAGCCAAGCCAAACACGGGTATCCTCCGATTTCTACATACGGGAAACTGGAAGACAAAGCGTCAACTGCTACGAGCACTGCAGGTGGTATCGATGCGACAAGGACGTAAGAGGTACTGTCGGCATCCCGAACCACATTCGGTTCAATTTGCTCTGCTGCGTCCAGTATATTGAGATCATCTTCGTTCGGGTCCATGTCAGCTCTCCCAGACACAAGTTTTGATGAAATTTCCGTTCTCTGACCGATAGAACTCATTGCAGTATCCAACGCTCACATTGCGCAGGTCTGTTTGCCCTACGGTGCCGCGCAGCCGCCGATGCGAATGACCGTAGAACCAGGCGGCGGGTGCAAACTTCTCAATCAAGCTGGTCATGTCGGAATGGAACGCTGGCGTAAGATCATCGACAGAGCCCGCAGTGGAAAGGTGAGGCCCATGATGCGTCACGATTACAGTCTGCCCTGCATCCCCTGCGGGGTGCCGTCTTATCAAATTCTCTTCGAGCCAAGCTTTATGGGCGCGATGAATGGTCACCGTATCTGACGGTTCGATCAGCGGCCTATAGGATCGCAACTGTGACCCGGAACCGAGGGGTGCAGGACGACCTTTTCGGATCCGCTCGTAGTCTCGCATGGTACGATGCGAGATATTCATTACTCTCTCTTGGTCGCCAAGGAGGTTGAAGTCTGTCCACAGGGTGCAGCACAGAAACCGAGTGTTACCGTGGTATAACTCCTGTCTCTGGGCCCAATGGGCGCCGACGGAATGAGCCTGTTGTGCAAGCAGATTGTCGTCTTCGAGCATGCCGCCGAAATAGTCGTGATTTCCCGGGAATATGTAAATTTTGTCGGGCGCTATGTGTGGCGCCAGCTGGCCTAACGCAGCCCCCCACCTAACAGCGGGGCCATCACTAAGGTCTCCTGCAATAATCAGCGCATCGAGATCGTCGTCAATGACACTCTCAAACCCAAGCGAGGTGATCACATCACGACCGGCGCTCATGTAGCTGTCGATATGCAAATCTGATAAAATTGCGATCCGGCCGGTCCGGTAGGGTATTTTGTAGGTCATTCCGTCGCCCTTCACGCATCCAATATCCGTCCCTACTTAGAAGAAAATTGGGTGAGAAGGTCAACCTAACCTTTTGTTTATAAAGGACCTTACCTTTTGGTCATAGAGGTTTTTGCGAGAAAGGAACTTTGAGATGACTTTGCGCCATACGGGATCGGCGGAAGCTGAACTTTAAGCGCTTAGAAAAGCCAAAGTAGTTTTGTTTTTCGCAAATTAGCCTCATCGCCCCCCCCCGTTGAATTGGGGCCACGGATTCAGTGGGTTCGGTGAAGTTACTACAAGGTATCTAATCTCAAATACTTTGAAGTAACTTCTGGTAACTTTTTCTGGGAGCTTGCCAAGGAGCGCGATTACAAGGACTTTGACGTATGGTCTACCACCTGATCATGACCCACATCTACTTTCTAATACTTGGCTAATTAACCAGTATATTCGGGAATATGTCCTTTTAAGCCGATTACTGTTGATCCGAGAGATCCGAGGAAGACACATGATTCAAGCGATTGCACTAGCAGCCGTACAAGATGTGATTTCTCGGAAGCACCCTGACAGATCAATTCAGCTTGTCGCCCAAGTCCATTACATAAAGCCCAATGAAGTCGCGCATGTTGATGTCTACGGCTGTGGTGATGTGGGCACGCGGCGGTCCATCCGATCGGAGGCTGTGATGCTGTTGCAAGAACTTGGCATCCGCGTCGAGTTGATCAGCGGGCATGACGTATTTACCCTTGCGCCAGACTACTCCGATCTTGCAACACAGCGAGAGTACGACATTAAACTGGGGGGCATCGTATGATGTTTGACGACCTGCCAACCAAAGAACAAACATATATTCCAAAGTTCTACTAAGGCAGGCGCATATGTCTATCATCAGACCTTCAACGCTATCTCGGGTGTGCGTCGAGGCCAAAGTCCTGTGTCCGCGACTTGGGATCGGTGGCGATAAATACCACTACGCAATCGACGTGATGAACGAGCTTGGCTGAGGAGCTGTTCTCACCCGGCATTACTCATATTGAGGTCAGATGTTGGGACTGTGGGCGCACAGTGACCCGAAGGTCGTGTGACGTGCCAACCGGGATCTCCCAGCATGAGTATGAGCGCAGATCGGTCGCAGGTGCGGCACTGGCTGGCCGCAGGTGTCGCGGTACCCTCGCAGAGCTTCTACATCGATGTAGCCTCCTCAACTTTACCTACCGCCCATACTAGAAATACGCTATTATAAGCCCATGCACATGAACGATGTAATCAAGATGATGGCGCCGCGATTTGGGTCAGAGGCGCTGGCTCACGCGTGGTATCGCTTAGAGCCTTTGCCGGGGTTTGACGGCCGGGCTGCAATGCAGCTCGTGAATGACGGTGAGGCACAGCAGGTCCTCGATTATCTAGCCGCAGTAGATGCAGGCGTTTACGCATGATGACGGCTCGCGGCACGTAAGGCGGACCTACTCCTTTAGTAGGGGGGGGGCGCCATTCCGCCCCTCGCAAAGACGGTCTTTTGTGACGCATAGTGCCAACGTTGATGATGTAATCGCCTCCGCCTGACGGTATCAATGCCCAATCAAACACCTAGTAATTTAGTGAAGAACCCATGCCGGTCGCGTAGACCAGTCCTCGGGGAATCCCATAGCTCCTTTCTGCTCCTCGTTTCGTGTTTCTATAAGGTTACACAACCGCTCTGGAAACGTAGTGTCCGGGGCCTGATGGCGTATCAACAGCACTAGCAGTGTCAAGACATTGTATATGCGATTAGAGAGTTGAAGCTGTCCTTCTTTGGCCTCTTCATCCCACGCCAGACTGTCTCGGAACCGTTTTATGTTCGGTGCCCTTTTAACGCTCTTGCGGTTCCAAAGGCGGCCATGATGAGCACAAATATTGCGTGTGTAAGCGAGCAACTGGAGTGTTCCAGTAAGGGTTTCCTGAGTTGGCAAACCGATGTCCCGCGCCACGGCACTACGCAGTCTCGCATCGCCCGTCGCCTCCACCCACTTTGAAAGCTCGCCGAAAGTCATCAACTCAGTGATCGCCCAGAGCGGCGGCAAGTAGGGAGCACAATACTTCTCCCTGTAGTGCTCTATGAACACCTCGCGGCTTTCACTGGCTCGATCGGCTAGAGCCGCAATCATGCGGGCGTGCTTCCAGCCGGATACAAAGAGTTCCGGGTTCATGTGAGCATGGGCGCCATGTGCCAGAGTGAGCCGGTTGGTCCAACGAGACCGGACGGATATTTCAATCCGTTCGACCGCTTCAGTCACCAAGAGCCGTAGTTTTCGGTCAAAGGTATAAATATCAACCACTTCTTCGAAACTCACGCCCTGCCGAAATTGCTTGGATCGCGTCTGAACTGTTTCAGGCACCTTCTCGAAGGGAAGCCAGTAGGCGCTGAGGCGATAATAGCCCACCGTCACAAGCCATCGCCGCGCGAGGTCTTCTGAAGCGATCATCAGCCCGCGCTCCCGCAACAGCGCGATCTGTTCATCTATCGTAGTCGGAGTTTTGGTGAAACGCATAAGCCTTCCATAACAGTAAGGCCCTAAAATAAGTAACCCCCCGGTGTTGAGCATCGTCGAGAGGCCTGGGGGGTGTTGTCGACCTATAGATACGCGTCACGGACTTTTGGTCAACCACCTATGCGCTCGCATCGTTAAATTTTTGGAGGTGTCCGCAAGTCGTGTTGGTCCGCTATGCGGACAAACCCGGCTTTCGCCGCAGCTGCACCAATGTCCGGTTCTCAGAATCGGCATCTTCATTCGGTTACCACCGAAGCGTTCGTTCTGGCGGATCTCAGGTTCTGCAGATAGTTTGACCAGCATGA
>Ga0207889_1000165_pt1 | contig 29967 bp, 29 predicted proteins | sample LinPmetageLP47_FD_184058 | JGI IMG/M metagenome (GOLD analysis project Ga0207889, IMG submission 184058) | Marine viral communities from the Pacific Ocean - LP-47 (SPAdes) | ecosystem: Environmental > Aquatic > Marine > Oceanic | place: Pacific Ocean | collected 2011-06-12 | reverse complement strand
TTCAAAGAATAATAATAGCAACAGAAAAATATCGCGATCGCAGCCTTCGGCTGCTCAAAAATAATAAACCCTGCAAAAAAGCAGGGTTTATCGTCAATCTGGGGCGCTAAGCGCCTTTTTTTATTTTTTACATCAAGCTATTTAATTCTCTAATTATCCCACTCTTTTAGCGCATCTTTAACAAAATCATATCGCCATGAGCTGAGTAAATCTGGTTTTATGTGTTTTTCTTTTTGCTGAGCAGTTAACTTCCAGTTCCAACTAATTAGCTGATTTATTTGCTTTTTAGAGGCCATAACGTCTTCTGGAATGTTATGCTCTTTAGCAACTTTAGTAATTTTTTGTTTGATCTCCTTCGCTACTTTTTTATAGGTAGGAAAATCAATTAACCGCTTTAATACTTGCGGGTGTTGCTCAGCTGGAATGGCTTTGGCCTGCTCAATACACTTTAAAATTTCAACCCCAGAACGATTCACTTCAATGGGTTCTACCCCAGGAATTTGTCTCAGAGCATTTAAACTTGAAGGGCCTCGTTTGGCAATTTCGGTCATATTATGCTCTTTAAGCACAAAATTAAGCGCTAGATTTTTACGAATAGCTTTATTTCGACGCCATACTGCTAACTCTTTAAGTACCGCTAATTCATGCGGCTTAAGCTGCCATGCATTTTTAATCTCTTTATAAAGTAACTCATCTGGTGTTTGAAAAGCACGTTTATTGGCAACTAATTCACTTTCATTTATCACAATATCAAATAAATCAGCGGCTTTAATGCTATCTATAATTAACTCAAAACAAGGCAGCAGGTGATACGTATCAGCAGCAGCGTATTCAAGTTGCTTTTGAGTAAGGGGGCGTTGTAACCAATTAGTGCGCGATTCGCTTTTATCAATCTCAATATTCAAAAATGTTTTCACCATTAAGGCAAACCCCATACAGTTGCCCTCACCTAATAGCTGAAGTGCAAACTGGGTATCGAATAAAGGATAAGGAACAAACCCTGCGTACTTTTGAAAAACTTCAATATCTTCTGAGGGTGAATGGAGTACTTTTAGCACTTTAGGATCTTTAAGTATTTGCCAAAAATCAAACAAGGAAAGCTCGGCAAGCGGGTCAATAAGCGCTAAATGTTCGCCATCATAAACTTGAATAAGTGCAACTTCTGGATACAAAGTACGGCGGCGCATAAACTCGGTATCAATAGCAAGAATGGGTTTGTTTTTAATTTGTTCTACAAACGTATTAAGCTCATTTTGGGTTTGGATCAATTGGTAGTGCACTGAGTCTCCTACAATAAAAAAGCCGACTGATGTCGGCTTTTTTATAGTTGCTAATCTTTTAAGGCTCTTCTGAGAATTTTACCCACGTTAGTTTTGGGTAACTCATCCTTAAACTCAACGAGTTTAGGAACCTTGTAATTAGTTAAATTATCACGACAATGTTTTATTATATCTTTTTCAGTTAAAGAAGGGTCTTTTTTCACAACAAAAACTTTAACTTGTTCACCACTAATGTCATGAGGGATACCAACCGCAGCCACTTCAAGCACGCCTTCGTGCATGGCAACCACTTCTTCTATTTCATTTGGGAAAACATTAAAGCCTGAAACAATAATCATGTCTTTTTTACGATCAACAATGTAGAAAAAACCTTCGTCATCGTAAGTGGCAATATCACCAGTTGCAAACCAGCCATCTTTTAAACATTCAGCCGTTGCATCAGGGCGATTATAATAACCAAGCATTACTTGCGGACCTTTTACCCACAGTTCACCCGGCTCACCTTTAGCAGCTTCTTCACCGTTATCGAGCATTAATTTAATGTCAGTACTTGGCGCAGGTAGACCGATAGAGCCATTATAAGCTTCTAAATCATACGGGCTAATTGTGACTAAAGGAGAACATTCTGTCAGGCCATAGCCTTCCATTAGTTTGCTGTTAGTGACCTTTTGCCATTTTTCTGCAACAGGGCGTTGTACTGCCATGCCGCCGCCTAATGACATTTTAAGGTGACTAAAATCAAGCTCAGAGAAACCAGGGGTATTTAATAAGCCATTAAATAAAGTGTTCACCCCTGTGATAGCAGTAAATTTATGCTGACTAAGCTCTTTTACAAATCCAGGCATATCACGTGGATTAGTAATTAAAACGTTTAAGCCGCCGTATTTCATAAATGTTAAACAGTTCGCTGTTAATGCAAATATATGATAGAGCGGTAGCGCGGTAATAACCACTTCTCTACCACGCTCAAGCACGTTATCTAAACAACCAGATACTTGCTCAAGGTTACCCACCATATTACCGTGGCTCAACATTGCCCCTTTAGATACACCGGTTGTACCACCGGTGTATTGTAAAAATGCTAAATCGCTTAAGTTAACCTCTGGGCGCTTATAGCCATTCACATCAGCTTTTAATAAATCACAAAAGTTAATCGTGTTAGGCAACGTATAGCTTGGTACCATTTTTTTGAAATGCTTAACAACAAAATTGACTAAATGCTTTTTGAGTCCGCCCATCATGTCACCAACCTGCGTAACCACAATGTGTTTAACGTCAGTATTAGGCAGTGCTTTTTCAAGCGTGACAGCAAAGTTAGCAAGAATAAATATTGCTGATGTTTCAGAATCTTTTAATTGGTGCTCTAGCTCACGAACGGTATATAGCGGATTAACGTTAACCACCACACACCCTGCGCGTAAAATACCTAATATAGCAATTGGGGTTTGCAACAAGTTAGGCATCATAACAGCGACTTTATCGCCCTTTTTTAACCCTAAATCGTTTTGAATATAAGCTGCAACACGTTTTGTTGCCGCGTCAATTTCGTTATATGACAATGTTTTACCCATATTAGTAAATGCAGGTAAATCTTTGTAATCATTAAAACTTTTTTCAAACACTTCGAGTAACGAGTTGTAGTGCTCAGGATCGATTGTTTCAGGCATACCTTCTGGGTAGCGCTTAAGCCAGATTTTTTCCACTCTTAGCCCCTGTTTATAATTATATTTTTATTAACCTTAATCTAAGTAAGGCACTTTCACAATTGAGCAAATACTCTAATCTAGAGATAATCCCACATTTATCGGTAATATACAATTAACATGCACTACTTTGCACCATAAATGCGTGAATGTGTTCAAAACATAGTCCACTACTTTGCATATGGCAATGATGCCCACCAGGCACATCTATTACACTCAAGTTATTGTAATATTTACTATACTTGTCTAGATTTTGTTTTACAAATGGATAACCTTTATCACCTAATATTAATTGACATGGTGCAATTAATTCTTTTATTGCACCAATACATTGCGCTTCATCAAATCGAAAACCTGAGTGATTTTTAAGCTTAGGATCAGTCGTTAACTCAAACCCACTGTGCATTTGTTTTATGTTTCTGTCCATCAACAACGCGATTAGTTCATCATTTAAATCAGTTGTTTTTGCACGCGCTTGATAAATTTGTTGTTTTGAAGTGTATACCCGTGATTTTTTTGTACTAAACCTTGCTCGGTTTAGTATGGCATTTCTTAGTTGAGAACACACTTCATCGCTATCGGTGGTAACACAGCCTATACCTTCAATAAAAGAAACCGATTTTACGTACTCACTAAAACAACTAGCAAACAGCCCTGCTACCATAGCCCCCATAGAATGACCAACCAAGTGTACCTTCTTTAACTTAAGCGCTGTGATTAATGCATACACATCATCCACATAATCAATAAAGTAGTAATGTGCTTGAGGGCTTCGCCAAGATGACAGTCCATGCCCTGGAAAGTCAATGCAATACCATGTTTGCGAAGGTGCAGCACGACTCAGCATAGGAACGAAGCTAGCACAATTATCTAGCCAGCCATGCAGAGCGATAACGACGTCTTCACCGTCTCCAAATTTAATACCGTGTATATCTAAGTCATTAGCTTTTACCGAAAATGGTTGCAACGCAAACCTCAACTTTTTTATTTGGTTATGGCCATAACATACAAGAGTTAATACACAAATAATAGAACTGAACTAATAGAACACACACTTAAATTTCGAGATTTCATAACATATTCATTTATTTATCTTGCTATCGGTATACAATAATAGTCGCTATTAAAATTAGTACACTTAAAGGGTACGCACAATGAAAAAACAGTTCGGCTTATTAGCGCTTTTATGTACAACAGGAGCATTCGCTCAAACAGCGCCTAAAAATGTTATTTATATGATTGGTGATGGCATGGGTCCCGCTTTCACTACCGCTTATCGTTATTACAAAGATGACCCTACAACAAAAGAAATAGAAACAACCGTTTTCGACACTATGTTAAAAGGCATGGCGCACACTTATCCTGATGACCATACTTATGTAACAGACAGCGCAGCAGGTGCAACTGCACTTAGCAGCGGTCATAAAAGTTATAATGGCGCAATCGCTGTCGATACGGCAAAAAAACCGGTTAAGACCATGCTAGAAATTGCAAAAGAGCAAGGAATGACAACAGCGTTAGTCGCTACTTCACAAATTAACCATGCAACACCTGCAAGCTTTGCCGCGCATAATGAATCAAGAAGAAATTATGATGACATCGCAAACGACTACATTGACAATAAAATTGCTGGTAAATTACCGGTTGATTTAATGTTAGGCGGTGGAACTCAATATTTTATTCGTGATGACAGAAACTTAGTCGACGAATTTAAAAAAGCAGGTTATCAATACGCTGACGATATTAAAAACTTAGGTCAAATTACACAAATCCCTGCTATTGGTTTATACGCACCTAAGGGATTACCTTTTGCGCTAGATGAAAACCCTACGAGATTAAAACAGTTAACCTCTAAAGCGTTTGATTTGCTTGATGGGCAAAACGATAAAGGCTTTTTTGTGATGATTGAAGGCAGCCAAATTGACTGGTGTGGTCACGCAAATGACATTGCTTGCGCAATGGCTGAAATGGATGACTTTGCAAAATCAATCGAAACGGCAAAAGCCTATGTAGATAAAAACCCAGACACTATTTTAGTGATCACGGCTGATCACTCTACAGGCGGTTTAACCATTGGCGCACATGGCCAATACAAATGGGAAACCGACATCATCAAAGGTGTTAAAGCCACTGCGGGTACATTAACCAAATTATTAATGGGATCAGATAACCTTAAAACGGTATGGCAGGCCAATACCCGTATTGAGTTTACAACTGAAAACGAAATTAAACTTAAGCAAGCTAAAGCCATGGGTGAAAAAACCCTTAATTTAGCGGTTAAAAGCATTATCAATGATTTAAGTTTCACTGGTTGGACAACGGGCGGACATACCGCTTCTGATGTGCAAGTATTTGCCTATGGTAAAAATAGCGATGACTTTATTGGCTCACAAAACAATACTGACATAGCTAAAAAACTAATTGGTTATATAGAGCAGTAATTACTGGTATGAAAATAAAAAGCCCGAATAATTTATTCGGGCTTTTTATTTGGCTATTAATTTTATAATTAAGCGTATATATCAACACCGATTAAACTTTGAACTTCAGCTCTTCGCTCTAAATTAGCAAACTCAGTGTAAGTAGAAATTGCCTTACTGACTTGCGCACTCGGTTGATCGTAAATAGTTTGGCTATATTGGGCCTCTTTGGTGTTCGCTTTTACAAACTTTTTTGCGAGTTCAAGCCCTTCAGGACTGCTCTTAACATAATCTGTATTGGTTTTCTGTGGTATTGGCTGCTCTGATAGTCGTTCAGGCTTTGCCGTAACAACAGCAGTAGAACGCACCTTAGCAGGGATATCACCAGTAAAAAAACCAGAGCTTATAGGCAGCGACATTACGCTTCTCCAACCAACAACATGCTTAAATTATGATTTAAAATAGCTCAATATGCAAACAATACAACTTAGCGTTATTCGCGGCCTGGTAATTTTTTCCATGTCACTGTGTCACGCACATACTTAGGCTGAGCATCACTGGCTTTTACGCCATTACCTGCAAGGTACTGTGCATCCACTAACGCTAACATGTATTGTGCATCGGGTAGCGTAATTTCAGGGTGTACACTCACATTTGTAAATGTAGTTAATGCATCGGGATAACTTTTAAATCCAGTCCCCACGCCGGTTGCTGTTTTGTTTGTGTCTATCAATGAAGCGTCAAGCAGTTCTGGCTTAAAAACACGTTCTTCACCTTGAAGTGTCATCAAATTATTATTAACTTGGTATTGAGCAAAGTATATTTCCCCCATACGCGCATCAATGCTTGAATAAACCACTTCATCGCCAAATTGTTCAAACGCTTGTTGCGCCATAACCGCTAAGGTAGAAACCCCCACTAGCGGTAAATTCGTTGAATACCCAAGCCCTTGTGCTATGGCCACACTAATACGAACACCCGTAAAGCTGCCTGGACCTTGGCCAAAGCCAATAACATCTAAATCTTTTAATTTACAATTGGCTTTATTAAGCAGCTCATCAATAAGTGGCAGAATTTTTTGGCTATGCTGCTGCGGACACTCTTCAAAATGATGAAATTTTTTACCCTGATAATGCAAAACAAGCGATAAAGCCTCAGTAGAAGCGTCTAGGGCGAGAATGTTACTTTTGATCATTTTTGTACTCAATTAATATGTTTTAAAAATGTATTTGCATCTTCTAAGCTACGTGTACGGCGCATTGGCGGTAAACTCTTTAAAAATACTTGTCCATATTGGCGTGTAACTAAACGATTATCGCAAATTACTAACACGCCTTTATCTTTGTTATCACGAATTAAGCGACCTACCCCCTGCTTTAAGGCTATAACCGCTTGTGGTAACTGAATATGCGCAAAGGGATCTTTTCCTTGCATTTGGCAATCTTGCATTTTAGCTTGTAGTAAAGGGTCATCAGGTGCAGCAAATGGCAGCTTATCTATAATAACACAGCTTAAAGTACTGCCTCTTACATCAACCCCTTCCCAAAAGGACGCTGTACCGAGCAACACGGCATTACCATGACGGGTAAATTTTTCTAATATAATGCGTTTAGACATTTGCCCTTGCATGTAAACCGGATAGTCCATTTGTGTGGTTAAGCCCTCAGCCACCAAATGCATCATTCGGTAACTAGTAAATAGCACAAAACAACGCCCTTTTGCTGATTTTATGAGTTCGAGAGTTAACTTTACAATCGCATGCGGCATATTATCAGCGTGGGTTTCAGGTAAATAACGCGGTAAGCACAATAGCGCCTGATTTTCATAATCAAACGGACTGTCTACCATCATACTTTGCTTTGGTTTTAACCCAAGGCTGGCATTAAAGTGAGTGAGTTCGTTGTCGACCGATAACGTGGCCGAGGTAAACACAAACCCTGCGCCAGACTCTTTCATCATCAAAGCAAATTTAGCCGATACATTCAGTGGCGTTATATTAATGGTTAAATAGCGCCGCGTGGTTTCGTACCAGTAACTAAAACCTGTTTGGGCAGTATCAAATACGCGCTCTAACTGGCCTTTAAATGCCAGCACCCGCTCAAATGGGTGTTCAATTTTATCACTTCGCTCTAGGCAGTGTTTTAAAACCTGATACACAAATTCTAAATCACTAATAACGCGGTGTAATGCAGAGCAAATGAGCTTATTACTGAGCTTTTCACGCCAATCACCGCGGCTACCATCCACACCAAACTGCAATCTTAAATCGGCGACACTGGTTTCCAGTTTATTCAAACTTTTGCCTAATTGCAGCATGTCAGGAATTTCAGCGCGGTAAATAGCGCGTAAATCATTAATTAAATCCACCAGTTTTTTAGTACTCATGGTTTCGCCAAAATAGTCGCTGGCAATTTCACTTAACTGGTGGGCTTCATCAAATATATAAGCATCTGCGTTGGGCATTAGCTCTGCAAAGCCAGACTCTTTAACCGCCATATCGGAAAAAAATAGATGATGGTTAATCACGACAACGTCGGCATCCCCTGCTTTTAAACGCGCTTTACGAATGTAGCACTCTTGAAAGTCAGGGCACTCTTTACCTAAACAGTTATCTGCAGTCGAGCTGACATACGGCAACACTTTGGCATCTTCTTCAATACCAATACAGTCGGCTAAATCGCCCGTATGCGTTTCACTGGCAAATTTAGCAACCATAGCGAGCTGATGCATTACATCAGGGTCGTCTGTGGGTACGTGTGCAACATGTTGGGTAAGCCGATAAGTGCATAAATAATTGGCACGCCCTTTTAACAATGCCGTTTTTTTTGCCGCGCCTAAGGCTTTTACTAACACCGGTAAATCACGATGATACAGCTGTTCTTGCAGTGCTTTAGAACCGGTTGAAATTATTGTTTTGCCCTTAGATTTAAGGGCTGGCGCTAAATAAGCAAAGGTTTTACCTGTGCCAGTACCGGCCTCAACAACAAGCTGAGAACTTGATTTTAATGCATCCTCAACAGCCACGGCCATATCAATTTGAGGTTGGCGTGGTGAGTATCCATCTATTGATAAAGCCAAAGGCCCGGTTGCACTAAACAGCTGTTTGATAATACCAATCACTTTATAAAAAATAATAGCGGGATTCTACGTAAGCTATTGATGAAGGGCAAGCCAAATAGCGTGAGAATTTGGCCTTTAAAGGGGCTTATGCCCCTGTTAATTATTGTGCATTTATAGTTAACTTAATGCCACTTGCATTACGATAGCCTTTAACATCTATATGCCATATACCTGCCTGGGGTGCAGAAATAGTGCAACTTTCTGTGTTGCCGTTTTTATATGGCCTACACACATATTGTGTATTTGAAGATGGCGCATCAAAATTTAAATACAAATCAGCATCGCCGCTTCCGCCTGAAATAGCAACGTTCAGTGAGGCATAACCCGCGGCTTTTTGCTCAGTAAAGCCATGGCTGACTTCATGCGCAGAAACATCTAAACTCACCAACGGGTAGAATGTATTTTGGCCATCACCAAAGGTCATTGCGCTGCCATCCCAAAACGCATTTTCATAGTTACTTGAGTAATGAACCCGCATTTGTAACTGAAAACTCAAAGGCGCAGTACCTAACCAATCGTTATACATATTAAAAATAACGTTACCAAAAAAATGAGCATCGTTTAGCGGTGAATAAGCACCGTTAATTTCTTTAAACGTATTTTCAGGACATGTAAATGAATACGCAGAAGAGCCACTTGTTCCGCCATTTAAATTAATAGTGCGAACATTTGCGTTATTCATGCTACAAGTATTACCCGATTGACTAACATCTAGGCTGTCAAAATCAGTTCCATATAAATACTTGCCTGTTTTTAGATTACCGCCAGGGCCTGTTGCATTGGCATTTTGCAGGTTATCGTAACTAAGCAAGACCTCACCGGTATTAGCATCAATGATCAGGTATGGCCTTGATGGTGACTTGCCATAAGTAACATAAGACACTTCATGAACTAAATGCGCCTTATTTTGATCGTCAACCCAGATAGCAAGTCTGGATTGCTCATTATGTTTTTTTAAGCCTACTGATTTTGCAGCTGCACCGTGTGCTTTTTAAGCATCCCATTATTGAATGTTAAGCTGACCTTATCACCAATGACAGGAATGCCCTGATACGTTTGTTGATAGCGGCGTGTTACTCCTCCGTTATTGCTAGTAAATTCTTTTAATACAACTAATTCGTTCCCTACACTCAACCCAATCAACTGATTTGGACTTACTGATAACAAGGAAGCAGAGTTTGATTGCACCATATTATTAATTGTCGGTTGTTGATTTAGGTATTTCTTATTCGCAGCTACTGCATTTGTTGCTTGAACCAAAGTTAAAGCAGCAAAAGTTGCTATTGTGATTTTAGATAAATTTACGTTTACGCTCCGTTAAAGTTTAAGTTTTAATATATTTGTATTAATCGGCACACCTTGTACCCGATTAAGGACTAGAGTAGGTCACAAACTTAAATAACGAAAATTAAACATTTAATTTATAATTAAAGTATTAGCTCGACAATTAATCTATTATTTTACAATGATTTAAAAACTACTATTTTAACTAATGAAGTCCGAAATAACATTTCGTATACATATATTTACATAAAACAGCCAACAAAAAGCATAAGATTTTAAAATCACATGCTTTATTGTTAATCACTAATCGACTGCTCAATGAGCATGTAGTTGCAAAGGAAAATACTTTACCTGTTGAGCTTTAAAAGAGGGGTAATCTATTTTAAATGGGTAGGGAGTAGTTTTAAAAACACGCAGTTCATAGCCATGCACCACTATTTGCTATGTTTAAACAAATTTGCTTTGATTGAGGGCGATTTTAACTTGAGGCAATAACGGTATCGCCAATCACTTGTACTAAGCCCATGTATCTAAATGGGGTTTGTCGTCATCTTCTTCAGCGGTTTTATTGCGCGATTTATTTTCGTCAAACGCCAGCTTATGTTGCTTTTCTACTTCTCTTTTTTTACGCTCTTCTAACTCGACTTTTTTGGCACTGGCACTTTGTTGAACCCCAGCAATATGAAAAGCCCCTTCAGATTCAAGCGTTAAACGCGTAATAGGCCCTAAATAAGGGATCATTATATCCATGCGTGCCTCCATTGAATTGAATGTAATTTAATCACTATAAAACTGTTGATAAATAAAGCAAACCTTTAGTTATTATCGACAGTTATAAGGTATTCTTTAATTTAAGAAAATTTTTCTTGCCATGCTATTGGTTTATGTGTTTTTATAAATGCGAAATTTATTAAACAAATAGTAGCTAAGTGTTAACATAATAACGAATAGCTAAACAGGATAAAAAATGCGCAACACTCTGACAGCAGTACATCACCACCATCATTCATCGGGATAACCTGTCAGGTCTTTCGCTGAGAGGTTGTTCCTAAAAGGAAACCTCTGGCGAATCAACATACCAAGATTCATTTTCGCCCTGAGGTTTCCCTCGGGGTTTTTAGTTTTTAAATTAAAGGAAAATGAGTAATGAATAATAGTAATCGTCTTCGTATCGCCATCCAAAAAGGCGGCCGCCTATCTAAAGATTGTCAAGATCTGCTTAAGCAACTGGGTGTAAAACTCAACCTTCGCGAGCAGCGCCTTATAGCACACTCAACCAACATGCCAATTGACGTTTTACGTGTACGCGATGACGATATCCCAGGTTTAGTTATGGACGGTGTATGTGACTTAGGTATTGTTGGGGAAAACGTTTTAGTTGAAGTACAAGCAGAAAGAGAGCGCCAAGGCGTTCCAAGCGAAGTAACTAAATTATCAAAATTAGATTTTGGTTACTGTCGTCTTGCACTTGCATGGCCACAAGAACTAGGTAAGCAAGACAAAAGCTGGTTTGAAGGCAAACGTATTGCAACCACCTACCCTGAAATTTTAAGCCAATATTTAAAACGTGAAGGCATCAATGCCAGCACTGTTATGCTCACTGGCTCTGTTGAAGTAGCGCCGCGTGCTGGTCTTGCTGATGCCATTTGTGATTTGGTATCAACAGGTGCAACCCTTGAAGCCAATGGCTTGATGCAGGGTGATACGATTTTAGAGTCAAACGCTTGTTTAATTCAAAACACCCAACTGCAAGATGCCGACAAACTCGCGCTTATCAATAAACTTATGCCGCGTTTGCGTGGTGTTAAGCAAGCTAAAGAAAGCAAATACATCATGCTACACGCACCAAAAGATAAGCTGGATGAAATTTGTGAAATCCTGCCTGGTTCTGGTCAACCTACATTACTTGCACTAGCAGGATCTGACGAATATGTAGCATTGCACATGGTAAGCAGCGAAACGTTATTTTGGGAAACCATGGAGCAACTTAAAGCACTCGGCGCGAATTCTATTTTAGTTATGCCAATTGAAAAAATGATGGAGTAACAGCCATGCTTCGTTGGAATGAAGAATCATCACAGGTTCAAGCAGCGGCGCTGATGCGCCCTGCTGTATCAGCGAGTGAAAAAGTAGAAAGTATTTGCCAAACTATTTTGGCAAAAGTAAATGCGCAAGGCGATGCTGCATTACTGGCGTTAGCAAAAGAGTTTGATAACCGAGCTGAGCCGCGTTTACGTGTTCCACTTGATGAAATTAATGCCGCTGAGAAAATGCTAAGCCCTGAGCTTAAGTATGCAATTGATACCGCTTATGCAAATGTAAAATGTTTTCACCAAGCGCAACTGCCTAAAGATATTAAGTTATCGACTCAACCGGGCGTTGAATGTGAACTGAAATATCAAGCCATCGAAGCGGTCGGTATTTATGTACCTGGTGGCAGTGCCCCATTGCCATCGTCAGTTATAATGCAAGGTGTATTGGCGCAGTTAAGCGGTGCAAAAACCGTGGTACTCACTACCCCCGTACAAGGCGATAAAGCAATAAATCCTGCTATTTTATATGCTGCTAAATTATGTGGTATCACCACTATTATTGAAAGCGGTGGTGCAGGCGCGATTGCTGCAATGGCCTACGGCACTGAATCAGTACCTAAAGTGAATAAAATTTTTGGCCCAGGTAATAGCTTTGTGACTATGGCAAAGCAGTTAGTTGCACAAACAATTCCAGGAATGGCGATTGATATGCCAGCAGGTCCATCTGAAGTATTAGTGATAGCAGATGAACGAGCAAATCCAGAGTTTATTGCGGCCGATTTACTCTCACAAGCAGAGCATGGCGCCGACTCGCAAGTTATTTTATTGTGTAACAGCGAAACTATTATTAAACAAACACAAGACGCGCTTACTCGTCAATTAGCTAACTTAAGCCGAAAAGACACCGCTGAACAAGCGCTGGCCAATTCGTCACTTATTTTAGTGGATTCAATAGCCCAAGCATTTGATGTATCAGCGCAATATGGGCCAGAGCACTTAATTTTACAGCTGGCAGATGCAAGCCCGTACCTTGATGCGGTTAAAAATGCAGGTTCAGTATTTGTTGGCGACTACACACCAGAATCGGCTGGCGATTATGCATCGGGTACTAACCACGTATTACCTACTTACGGTTATAGCGCGACATACTCAAGCTTAAACTTGCTTGATTTTTTCCGCACATACACAGTACAAACTATTAGTAAAAGTGGCTTAACTGAGCTTTCAAAAGCTATTTTACCACTGGCAGACGCAGAAGGCCTTGATGCCCACGCTAATGCGGTTTCAATTCGTTTAGAGGCAATAAACAATGAGCAATGAGAGCGCCCAAGCAACCAGCTTATTACCTGATAATATTAAAGCGCTTGCTGCTTACAGCTCGGCTAAAAGTGAAAAGTTAACAGGCACAACGTGGCTCAATGCCAACGAAAGCCCATATGCTAAAAACCTTGAGCTGTGTATTGAAGATTTAAATCGCTACCCCGACCCTCAGCCACAATTGGTTATTGCTCGCTATGCAGCTTATACCGAGCTTAAAAGCGACAATGTCCTTATGACGCGAGGTGCAGATGAAGGCATTGAGCTTTTAGTACGCACGTATTGCCAGCCAGCTAAAGATAGTATTGCGCTGTTTTTGCCTACCTACGGTATGTATAAAGTCACTGCTGATACGCACAATGTGGCTATTAACGCGCTTACTCAAGAGTTATTATTAACAGCCAATGTTGATGATATTGTCACTGCGGTCGGTAGCTCAAAACTGGTGTTTATTTGTAATCCAAATAACCCAACAGGTAGTTTAACGCCGCTAGATAAAGTAAAAGCCATTGCCACCGCTCTTACTGGTAAAGCATTGGTGATTGTTGATGAAGCCTATATTGAGTTTTGCCCAGAGCAAAGTGCAACACAACTTATAAACGAGTTTAGTAATATTGTAGTGCTACGTACACTGTCAAAAGCGTTTGCGTTGGCAGGCCTGCGAACCGGGTTTACCCTCGCTCAAGCCAGTGTACTTGCGCCCATTCGTAAAGTCATTGCACCGTATCCGGTATCGAGCGTGGTAGCGAGTATTGCAGCGCAAGCCGTTGCCCCTGATGCCATTACCTCTATGCGTCGCCAAGTGAGCATTTTAAACAACTTAAAATTAAAGCTAATAGAGTGGTTAAACGCCTCCCCTGCTGTATTAAAAATTCTCACTGGTGAAGGCAACTTTGTTACCTTAAAATTGGCCGATAAAAACAGCTTTAAAGTTGCCCTTGAACAAGGCTTAGTCATGCGAGCATTTACCTTATACGGTGAAGACGACTGGCTACGCATTTCAATTGGTAGCGAACAAGAATTAGAACAAGTAAAAATTTGGCTCGATGGTTTAACCACCCCAACAGCCCTATCACAACAGGAAGTATCATGAGTAATCCCTATTTATTTATAGACCGTGACGGCACCATTATTGAAGAGCCAATCACCGACAAACAGGTAGATAGCCTTGAAAAGTTGGCTTTTTTACCAGGTGTTATTCCGGCATTATTACAACTACAAGCCGCTGGTTATCGCCTAGTTATGGTATCTAATCAAGATGGTTTAGGCACTGACAGTTTCCCTACTGCGGATTTTGACATAGCCCAAGACAAAATGATGGACATACTCAACAGCCAAGGGATTAACTTTGAAGATGTACTCATTTGCCCACACTTTGATGAACAAAACTGCGATTGCCGTAAGCCAAAAACAGGCTTACTGACCGAGCTTATGCGCTCTGGCAACGTAGATTTAGCGCGCTCTTTTGTAATTGGCGACCGCCAAACAGATATTGGCCTTGCGCAAAACTTATGTTGTGAAGGTATTTTATACGATGGTAGCTGGCCTGCTATTGTTACTAAGCTTACAACGGCAAACCGTGAAGGCCGTGTTACACGCAACACTAAAGAAACACAAATTGATGTAGCGGTTAATCTTGATCAAACTAAAAACGGTAGCATAGACACCGGCCTTGGCTTTTTTGATCACATGCTGGATCAAATACGCACCCACGCAAACATTGGCTTAAACATTAAAGCCAAAGGCGATTTACACATAGACGAGCACCACCTTGTTGAAGACATTGGTATTGCCTTAGGGGTTGCTCTTAAACAAGCGCTGGGCACAAAATCACAAATTGCGCGTTATGGTTTTGCATTGCCTATGGATGAATGTAAAGCCGAAGCGCAAATTGACTTATCTGGACGTGCTTCGTTTGTGTTAAACGCAAACTTTAGCCGCGAAAAAGCCGGTGATTTAGACGTACAAATGGTAGAGCATTTTTTCAAAAGCTTAAGTGATAACGCTGCAATTAGCCTTATTTTGTCGGTAAGTGACGGTAACTGTCATCACCAAGTAGAGGGCTTATTTAAAGCATTTTCTCGTGCTCTGCGTATGGCAATTGCACAAGATACTAGTCAACAAACAGCCAGCTCTAAGGGGTGTTTATGATAGCGATAATTAATACCGGTTGTGCCAATATCAACTCGGTACGCTTTGCATTTGAGCGTTTAGGTAAAACCCCTACGGTTATTACCTCGCCAGAACAATTAGCGGGCTATGAGCGCGCTATTTTGCCTGGTGTTGGCCATGCATCTGTGGCTATGAAGCGCCTAGTCGATAATGGTTGGCAGCAAGCGATTAACGAATATCAGCGCCCGCTAATGGGAATTTGCTTGGGGATGCAACTGCTGTGCGAAAGCACCGAAGAAGGTAACGTGCAATGCTTAGGTAAAATACCAGGCCAAGTAAAAGCACTGGATGTAGGTAGTTTAACGTCACCGCATATGGGGTGGAATAATTTATCTATCCAACAAGCGCACCCACTAACCAAAGGGCTGCATAAAGACGATCAGGTTTATTATGTGCACAGCTTTGCGCACACCGTTAACGATGCCACTTTAGTCAGTAGTGAATACGGGCAAACTTTTTCAGCCATTGTCGCTAAAGATAATTATGCCGGTATGCAATTTCACCCAGAGCGAAGTGCTAAAGTAGGCACCCGTTTATTACAAAACTTTCTAGATTGGCAGTTATAAGCGACTGTTAATAAATAATAAAAGAGATACACAGTGATTATTCCAGCATTAGACGTATTACAAAATCAAATTGTACGTTTGTATCAAGGTAAATATGATACCGCACAGTTTTACCCCTTTGAACTTGGCGCTCGCCTAAAAGAATACGCTGACAGCGGCGCGGGTAAACTGCACCTAGTTGATTTAGAAGGCGCACGCGATCCAAGTAAAAAGCAGTGGCAACATATTCAAGCAGCCACAAAAGCACTGGATGTGCCCTATCAAGTGGGTGGGGGTATTCGTTCAGAGCAAGATGTGAGCGATTGGCTAAAGGCCGGTGCAAACCAAGTGGTTATTGGTTCTATGGCAGTCGAAAAGCGTGAACAGGTTAAAGCTTGGATTGAACAATTTGGCGCTGAGCACTTTGTGATTGCCCTTGATGTTAATAAAACAGAGTCCGGCTGGGCGCCAGCAACCCATGGTTGGTTAAATGAATCTGAGTTTGGGCTATTTGAACTTATTGATTTTTATGTAGAGCTGGGCATTATTGATTTTTTATGTACGGACATCAGTAAGGACGGCACCATGACCGGCCCCTCTTTTGCGCTTTATGAAGATTTAATTAATCATAATGCAGATATTAAAGTACAAGCGTCGGGTGGGGTAAGTTCGTTGGATGATATTAAAAAGCTAAATGAACTTGGTGTTGGCGGCGTAATTTTAGGTAAGTCTTTATTAGATGGTGCCTTTAGCGTAGAAGACGCGCTTAAATTAAGCTAAAAATATAGATCTAAAAAAGGCACAGGTGCGAGCGCATCTATGCCTTTTTTGTATAAAACTATCAGTTTATTTATGCTTACCAGGTAACATAGAGCCTAATACGCCATCTTGCTTTATTAAACCATGATAAAGCGCAGCGCTTACATGCATAAAAATAAACAATAAAAATGCATAAGCAATTAAACCATGTGCTTCACGGAAAAAAGCATACGTTTCAATATCTTTACTAACTAAGCCAGGCAAAGTAAATAAACCAAAAAAGCTCACATGACGGCCATCAGCGCTTTGCATTAACCAACCAGAAATCGGCATTAAAATCATAGATGCATATAAACCAACTTGGGTTAAATGCGCGGCTAATGCTTGAGCCTTAGGCACACTCGGTGGTAATGCAGGACTGGTGGTAACGACTTTATTGATTAATCTAATAGCAACTAACACCAACGCTAAAATACCAAATGACTTATGCAGCGCAATGGCCTCTACTTGCCAAACCGCTAAACTTTGTACCATCGACAAACCAAGAAATAACATAGAAAGTATGATTAACGCCATCGCCCAGTGAATAAGCATACTCGACGCCGAGTATTTATTAATTGTTTTCATTCGATATTTCCTGTTATTAATTATTTAAAAGTACTTCTTTAGCACGACGACGAAATGACTCAGCATAAGCCGCGCCACGGGCACGTAATATAGGATCGGCGCTTGGCTCTATCCCTGTAGGAAGTACCAAGGGATCAAAGTTCATATCAGCACACACGCCTCCTTCTTGCGCCTGAAGGCTTGAGATAACTAATGTGCCTGCGTTAATTGTTTTGCGTGATTGTGGCCATAAAACAGTTGGGTTGTTTTCATCATCCTCTTCAGTTGCAAAGCTAAACAGCATGTCGAATTTAACGGGGGCTTGAGCAACTTGATCTTTAAGTTGTAGCTGCAATGCATCAGCTGAATCATTATTAAGTGGTTGAATGTTTTCATCGCTTAATTGTGGTTTAGCTATCCAACGAACTGCGTGCTTTTCATTATTTTCATCAACCAAATAAAAGGCATTAATACTGTGGTATTGCTCAGTGGCAAAACTGCTGGTTGGTTGGTAGCTGGCTTTCCAGTTATTAAATGCGGCACTTTCAGGGTGCGCGGCAAAAAAGGCTTTAATTTTTTCAGGACTGCGTTTTTTAGTTACCGGATCAGGGGATAGCGCTTGTAACTGTTTAAAGAACGCTTCTGGCGTCGCAACAGCCATAACTGGAGGCGTGTTCATTGCTACGCGCCATTCTTGGTTATCATTGGTAGTTATAGAAAACGCTAAACTACGCACCGGTGCTTTTAAATCAGGTGCGGTTGGATTATTGCCCGCAATAGAAAAACGGCCAACAAAAGTAGTGGCGCCTAAATCAAATACCTTGGCTTGCGAATATTTAGCAAGCTCACCGGTAGACTCAAACGACCCCGCTAAACAAATACCTTTTGCATGGGCTCGACGAAAACCCGCATGGGCTTACTCACCTTGTTGTAAATTAACAAAACGCTGCGCAGTAACCGCATCGCTGTTAAAAGCGCCGGTAAAATATAAAATCGTCAGTGCAAATAAAGTGATTATTGCAATTAAGGTGATTTTTTTACTCATGGTAGGATTAGACCTCGTATGATTATGTTTGGAATTTTTCATAGTTTTAATTACGTCTTTAAATTAATGGCTAACCATTACTGAGATATGCTTTAGATCGGATAGCTTTTATTTAGTTATACCGACACGACACTCACAAGACCGACCCCAAGCAATTAATATTTCAATTTAATTAATAAAAACCGCACTTTAAGTATTTTAAATTCCAAAAATATAATCTTTATGAGCTGCGCTTTAAAAAAGCCGATTGTTAATTATACTAATGTTGATACAACGCAAGTATTGGGGTGCTGATTTATTACGTTCTACAAAATCACACAAATTAAAACAAAACCGTACAGCAATAATAAACTGTTGAAATTAAAATATTATTTATTACTCACTCGTTATCTACTGCTTTTTTCAAGTAGTAAGTAGTTATAGCTTAATAAACAGCATTACAGGTAAATTCGAAAATAAACACATTTACGCATTTTATAATTTTGAACCACACAAAAATGCCAACGATTAACACCGCACTTTTTATTTAAGGTAAGCAAGATGATCAATAAACCATGTTTTACTAAATTTAATTTTATTAGTATTGCGCTACTGTTGTTAGCCGGTTGTTCAGATAGCGAAGTCAGCACTCAAAAGCAAAACAAGCCACGCCCTGTTAAGTTAATAACCATTGATGATGGCTCTCAATCAAAAACACTCACCTATCCTGCCACTATAGATACAATAAACAGTTCAAAACTGGCCTTTCAGGTCAGTGGTAAACTTGAAAAGCTCAACGTTATTGCTGCGCAAAATGTAAAAAAAGGAGACGTAATAGCCGCATTAGAGCAACGAAACTTTGTTAATGAGGTTAAGTCGAGCAAAATACAGTTTGAAACGGCCAACAATGATTATCAACGTGGTTTAAAGCTTGCAAAAGACGGTGTTATTTCACAGCGAGATATAGAGCAACTAAAATCTAAAAAAGAAGTGGCCGAATCACAGTATGACTCAGCGCAAAAGGCATTATCTGACAGTAAAATCATAGCGCCTTACGATGCCATTGTTGCAGAAGTTCCGGTAAAGCAGCTTGAAAACATCAGTGCTGGGCAACATGTAGTTACCCTATTTGGTAAAGGTGAAATGGAAGCGGTTGTAAATATTCCCGCGTCTATTGTGGCTACGGTAGATTCTAAACAAAACAATGTAGCCTCAGTAATTTTACAAGATGTATCGGCTGCGCCTATCCCTGCCACATTTAGACGTGCGAATTTAGAAGCCGACTCAGCCAGTCAAACCTATGAAGTACGCTTTTCGTTTGCTGTACCCAATAACCTTAATATATTACCTGGCATGAATGCCAGCCTAAAAATAGAACGTAAAACAAGTTCAAACGCAACACGACTGGCTGTCCCTACCTTTGCTATTTTTGAAGAAAACGGCCAGCATTTCGTATGGACTGTTGACCAAAAAACAATGCAAGTATCAAAAACACTCGTTGCTATTGAGCAAGGTATTGGCGAACAACTGATTATTACTGAGGGCTTAAAAGCAGGTGATGTGATTGTAGGTGCAGGTGCAAACTATGTGACTGAGGGTATGAAAGTACGTCCTTGGACTAAAGCATAGGAGCGCAGTCATGGGTTTAGCAAAGTGGACAATAAATAATAAATTAATTAGCACCATACTCATTATTTTAACTCTAGGGTTTGGTTTTTCATCCTATAAAAACATGGCGCGGTTTGAAGATCCCGAATTTATAATTCGCACCGCGCAAGTATTTGTTTCATATTCAGGTGCAAGCCCGCTAGAAGTAGCAAAAGAGGTCACTGAGCCGCTAGAGCGTGCTATTCAAGAACTACAAGAGGTTGATACTATATCATCCACCTCATCTACGGGTTTATCTGAAATTAAAGTAGAGATTAAATCAGAATTTTCTCCGACTAAGTCTGAGTTGCAAGTTATTTGGACAAAGCTCAGAAACAAAATAAATGATACACGTCCAACATTGCCTCCAGGTACCGGAACTCCACAGGTTTATGACGATTTTGGTGATGTGTATGGCTTAAGTTATTTAATTACTGCCGAAGGTTACTCCCCCGATGAACTGCATGCCTATGCTAAAACGCTACAAAGTGACATTTTACAAGTAGACGGTGTAGCGAAAGTTGCCATGACGGGCGTACAACAAGAGGGGATATTTGTAGAAATTGCTCGAGAAGAGTTAGCCTCTTTAGGTGTATCTATCAATAACATTTACGGTATTTTGGATGAACAAAACGCCGTATTGAGTGCAGGAAATACCCAAATTGGCGATCAACGTATTTTTATTGATCCCACCGGCGAATTAAACTCCGTTGATACCATTAAAAACCTACTGGTAAGTGCCAGCGCTAAAGGTAAAACAATTTACCTAAAAGATATTGCCAATGTATACCGCGGTTTTCAAAGCCCAGCAACCAAGTTAGTGCGCTACAACTCTAAGCCTGCCATATCACTGGGGGTTGCCAGTGTATTAGGCGCTAATGTGGTAAAAGTGTTTGACCGCGTTGATGATAAAGTAAAACAAACTGAAAACCTCAGACCGCTTGGCATCAGCGTGCATGAGTTTTACCACCAAGGAAAAGTGGTACAAGACTCAGTCGATAACTTTGTGGTTAATGTATTAGTCGCGCTGGTGATTGTCATGGTCACGCTACTGCTATTTATGGGGTTGCGCTCTGGGATTATTATTGGTGCCGTGTTACTGCTAACTATTTTTGCGACCCTTGCTACCATGGACTTTAGCGGTATACCCATGCACCGTATTTCCTTAGGTGCGCTTATTATTGCCCTCGGTATGATGGTTGATAATGCGATTGTGGTGACAGAAGGAATTTTGGTAGGCACACAACAAGGGCGTAAAAAGTTAGACATTGCCAGTGAAGTTGTAAAACAAACTAAATGGCCACTACTTGGCGGCACATTAGTCGGCATTGTTGCCTTTGCGCCTATTGGTCTTGCTCCAGGTGATACCGCTGAATTTACCGGCCATTTATTTTGGGTTATTTTAATCTCTTTGTTATACAGCTGGTTATTTGCCATTACCCTAACTCCCCTGTTTTGTTATTGCTTGTTTAAAGAACAAGATGGCGATACCTCCGGTTCAGCAAAACCTAATAAGCTCATGGCACTGTATCAATCGGTTGTAGTGTCGGCACTGCATCATCGCTGGTTAACGGTTACTGTTGTGGTTGCCATGTTTAGTGTGTCTATGTGGGGTTTTCAATTTGTAAAATCAGGGTTTTTTCCAGCTTCCACCACGCCGCAAATGGTGGTTGATTTTTGGTTACCACAAGGCACCGATATTGAAAAAACCAAAAAAGACATGCTCAAACTTGAAGCGTTTGTAAAACAACAAAACGGCGTTGAAGGCATACAAACGCTTATTGGCGGTGGCGGATTACGTTACATGCTTATTTATGGCAGCGAATCACCCAACAGTTCTTACGGGCAAATTTTAGCTAAAGTCGATGACTATAAAAAACTAGATCAACTCTTACCTAGGGTACAAAACTACATCGATAATAACTTTGTGGATGCGCAAGGCAAAGTATGGCGCTTTGTAATGGGCCCAGGTGGTGGCTCTAAAATAGAAGCCACATTTAAAGGCCCCGATCCGAGTGTATTAAGAGAGCTGGCAGCTAAAGCAAAAGCCGTATTAATTGAAGATGGCGGTGCGCTGTCAATTAAAGACACCTGGCGACAACGCATTAGTGTTATTGAGCCACAGTACTCATCCATTAATGCACAGCGCGCGGGTGTAACGCGCAAAGCGGTTGCCGAAGCACTGCAACAAAACTTTTCAGGGCAAGTGGTTGGGCAGTATCGTGAAGGCGAAGAGCTCATTCCTATTATTGTCAGAGCGCCACAAAAAGAACGCGTAGACATAAACGACATTGGTAACATTCAAGTGCAAAGCAATATCACCGGTGAAACACTGCCTCTTGCTCAAGTCACCAATGGCTTTAAAACCGTATGGCGCGACGGCATATTAAAACGTGAAGACCGTGAATGGACCATAAAAGCCCAAGCCGATCCACTGCCAGGTGAGCTTGCTTCTGAGTTATTTAATAGAGTAAAACCTAAAATAGAAGCCATTGAACTACCACAAGGCTACCGCCTAGAATGGGATGGCGAATATGGTCAATCGAAAGAGTCTAACGAAATGCTGGCCTCAACTATTCCACTGGGTTTTTTAGCCATGGTACTCATTGTTATTGTGTTATTTAACGCATTAAAACAACCTATTATTATTTGGCTTGTGGTGCCATTAGCCTTAATTGGTGTTGTTTTTGGGCTGGTTACTACACAAATCCCATTAGAGTTTATGGGTATATTAGGATTACTGTCGCTCTCTGGTTTATTGATTAAAAATGCCATTGTATTAGTGGATCAGATGGATATGGAAATTCGCCAAGGAAAACCTGCTTATAATGCCATTATCGATTCGGCAAATAGTCGGGTAAGACCAGTAATGATGGGCACACTCACCACTGTACTAGGGGTTATTCCACTGTATTTTGATGCGTTTTTCCAATCGATGTCAGTGGTACTGGTGTTTGGGTTACTGTTTGCCACCCTACTGACTTTAATTGTGATCCCCGTACTCTACGCGATATTTATGAACGTTAAACAAGGCGAACAAACAACTAATTAATACTAACGAAAAATTGGCCATGCTTAGTAAAAAGTCATGGCCAATTATTAAATCGCGACTATGCAATTTATAAAAAATTCCAGCCAACATTACAGACTTTTCAAGCACTTTACGAGGCTAAAAATTCCGGTCGAAACTGCTATCGGTTTTCTAAAGAAACACGCTAATTTTTAGTATTTTATGAATTTAGTATACGGTTTCAAGATTGCGCGTTTTTCCGGAATGAATTATCACTTTTAGTTCTAGCTTTTACCATTAACATAGCGCAAGTTTTATTATATAGTGGAGTCAAGAATTCATTGCATAGTAATGCATTTAGATTCATTCATTAAATTAACTATTCATTTTTATTAAAAATATAACATATCAAGTGCAGTCTATGTGTTTTCTAATGAGTTATACCAATAACAAACGTAATAATAACCATATTACAATCCAGAATTTTAAAAACGAGGTAAGCGCATGTTATCAAAACGCATAATTCCTTGTTTAGACGTAAAAGACGGCCAAGTCGTTAAAGGCGTTAAATTTAAGGGCCATGAGGTAGTCGGCGATGTTTTAACACTTGCTAAAGCGTACAGTGAAGCCGGTGCCGACGAACTGGTATTTTACGAGATCAGTGCAAGCGTTGAAAAACGATTACTCGATGTAAATTGGGTAGAAAATATTGCCCGCCATATCGATATTCCATTTTGTGTAGCGGGTGGCATTAAGTCGGTAGCCGATGCAGCGCGCGTGCTTGAACGCGGCGCTGACAAAATCAGTATTAATAGCCCTGCCATTGCCCGTCCTGAGCTTATAAAAGAGTTACACGATGAATTTGGCAAACAGTGTGTGGTTGTCGGTATTGATAGCTTTTTTGATGAAACGACCGGTGAATACTTAGTGTATCAGCTTACAGGCGATCCTAATGCCTCAAGCCGTACTCGTTATAAAACCCAAGAGTGGGTTCAGCGGGTGCAAGACTTAGGCGCTGGCGAAATTGTTTTAAACTGTATGAACCAAGATGGCGTTCGTAATGGTTACGACAATGAGCAGCTGAGCAAAATACGCGAGCTATGCGACATTCCTTTAATCGCCTCAGGGGGCGCAGGCACAATGCAAGATTTTGTTGATGTATTTAAACAAAGCAAAGTAGATGGTGCACTCGCAGCCAGTGTTTTTCATAAAAACGTGATTAACATTGGCGAACTAAAACAATTTTTAATAGATAACCAAGTGGCAGCCAGATTATGCTAGTAACGCAAGAAAACCTAACTCAAGTTGATTTCGCTAAAAGCGAGATGATCCCTGCCATTGTTCAAGATGCACGCTCTGGCGTTATTTTAATGCAAGGTTTTATGAATAGCGAAGCGCTTGCTGTTACGCTTGAAAGTAATAAGGTGACTTTTTATTCGCGTTCTAAATCGCGTTTATGGACAAAAGGCGAGTCATCAGAAAACTACTTAAACGTGGTCTCTGTGCATACAGATTGCGACTACGATTCAATTTTAGTATTGGCAAACCCAGAAGGGCCAACGTGCCATTTAGGCACGCAAAGCTGTTTTGGCGATGCTGCAAAACCAAGCTTAAGCTTTTTAGCGCAACTTGAAGATGTGATTGTTGCACGTAAAAACGACGATCCAGCTAAAAGCTACACCGCGTCTTTATTTGCTGAAGACTTAAGCCGCTGCTGCCAAAAAGTAGGTGAAGAAGGCGTTGAAGTGGCGCTTGCGGCAATGAAACACGACAACAATGAGCTTACTAACGAATCGGCTGACTTGTTGTATCACTTAATTGTGTTACTACAGCGTCAAGGCTTAGAGCTCACCGATGCAGTTGCTTGCCTACAAGGGCGTCATAAGTAAAACCGCCTGTTACTGTGTGCGCCATTTTGTGGCGCACTCAGTATGTTAAAACCATAAATTCACTTTAAATTACACCTTGCGAATAGCATTTACTCCCTCCCTTAGGTATTCTTTAGTTAACGTCCAAGGAATAGCTATTACAAAAGGATAGCGCATTATGAAAACCTATATATCGCTGGTATTAACTGGCCTAATTTTATCTGGCTGTAGCAGTTTAACCACTGAGCAAAAAGCTAAACTAGATAACCTAACTCCCTGCGAAAAAATGGATGGGCTGATTGCCGCCTATGACAATCGCTTTGAAGCGTTAAAAGACACCAAAGTAAAAACACCTTATTTAGATGTGTGGAGCGCAAAGTACAACGTATTTGGCAATAACTGCCAAGTAACCAGCTTTAACAATCAAACCGTGACCTATCGCTGTCAAGAAAACTACAAAGACCAACAACAAGCCGTTGACATGCATAAACAAGCCGTTGAGCTCACTCGCCAATGTTTAACAAAAAATAGCAACTGGTTAGAAACACAAAAAGAGTCGGAAACCTCTCTGCGCACCACCTTTGTACTTGATGATAAATCGCCGGTTATTTCTGTTTATACCAGCAAAACCTTATCAAAAATTAAAACCTGGTCTACCTCGTTAGAAGTAGGAAAGCCCGTCGCCACTAAATAATTACGAGAGAATGTATGCGCCAAACACCCTGTAAACAATCCACTCATTTAAAAACAGACTGTATCGGTGAATGTTATAGAATGAATGGCTACTGTACTGGGTGCGGGCGCACAAGTGACGAAATATTCGACTGGATTATTTTAACCGATGAGCAAAAGCAAGAAATATTGGCCTCCCCTCGTGAAGACGCCAAAAAAGACTAGCTTAAATTTATAACCATTAAGGCGCATTACGTTGTGATGGGTCACGTTTAAAGTCTTTACTTAATTGCTTAGGGTCTAACGCTTCACGTTGTTTGCTAGCACCTTCTGCCCACCAAATTAATTGATTAAAGGTGCGCGAAAAATAGCTATCCCATGATGTTTGCTCTGCCGCATTATTTGCGTCACCACTTTCAATAAACACATCCTGCGCTTTTGGTACATGGATCATTGCTGATACTGGCAAACAACCCAGTTCACTTAAAAAGCTGCGCATGCCAACAGCAGCGCGCACGCCGCCCCACTGCCCTGCAGAATAGGTCACAATTGCGCTGGGTTTATAGCCAAATAAAGAACTACCAAAATGGTTTAGCAAATTAGCAAGTGCCGGACTCATCGAATGATTATATTCAGGGCTCACCATAACAAAGCCATCGCTGGCTTTAATTTTTGCTGCTAAATCATCAAGTTGTTTAGGTACCTCAGCCTGCGTATAGGCAAAGTGCGGTTTAAACACAGGGTCTAAATCATAATCGAGCGGATCAATAAGCTCTATTTCATGCTCAGAGTAATGCTCAAGCAAACAACGCTCACATGCTTTTGCTACCCTTTGCCCTAAACGAGCAGGCTTAGGTGGGCTACTTTTTCTAACCGAACCGAGAAAAATTAAAAATTTCATGTATCGACACTCCTTTTTGATTACAAAAATAAATACCTCAAAAAAGTTTGAGGTATTTACTGTACAATTTAGGCCTTATCAAGCGCTTGGCTTATATCGGCAATAATGTCGTCAATGTTTTCAATACCCACCGATAAACGAATTAAATCGCGGCTAACGCCCGCATTGGCCAGTTCTTCATCATTTAATTGGCGGTGAGTGGTAGATGCAGGATGACACGCCAGCGATTTAGCATCGCCGATATTTACCAAACGTAAAATCATATTAAGGGCATCAATAAAGCGCGTACCGGCTTCAAGGCCACCGGCAATACCAAAACTTAAAATACCTGACGCCTTACCATTAGTAATTTTTTGGCTCATTTCGTTATATGGGCTTGATTTTAATCCCGCGTAATTAACCCACAGCACCTTAGGGTGGCTCTCTAGGTATTCAGCAATTTTTTGCGCGTTTTCGCAGTGGCGATCCATTCTTAGCCCTAACGTTTCAAGGCCAATTAAAATATCAGAGGCGTTTTTAGGCGCAAGCGCCGCACCGGTATTTCTAAGTGGGACAACACGGCAACGACCTATAAACGCCGCTTCAGCAAACGCATCGGTATACACTACATTATGGTACGACGGATCAGGCTCATTCATCATCGCAAAACGGGTTGCATTGGCTTTCCAGTCAAACTTGCCCGAATCAACAATCATGCCGCCAATCGCGGTTCCATGGCCGTTAATGTATTTAGTGAGTGAGTGCACCACAATATCAGCACCCAACTCAAATGGACGACACAGATACGGCGTAGCCACGGTGTTATCTACAATTAAAGGCACCCCTTTGCTGTGGGCAATTTTCGCAAGGCGAGCAATATCAACTATATTCCCAGCAGGGTTACCAATTGATTCGCAAAAAACTGCACGAGTGTTTTCATCAATGGCGTTTTCAAAACCGTCAAAATCATCGGCTTTAATCATTCGCGCCTCTATACCTTGGCGCGGCAAGCTGTGGGCAAATAAGTTATAAGTACCACCATACACTTGGCTGGTGCTTACAATATTAGTACCCACTTCACATAAACATTGAATCGCATAGGTAATCGCCGCCATACCCGAGGCCACAGCCAGCGCACCAATACCGCCTTCCATCGCGGCAATACGCTGCTCAAGCACCGCATTGGTTGGGTTCATTATGCGGGTATAAATATTACCAGGCACTTTTAAATCAAATAAATCAGCGCCATGCTGCGTATTATCAAAGGTGTACGAAGAGGTGTTATAAATCGGCACCGCCGCCGACTTAGTGGTGGCTTCAGATTCATAACCATGGTGCAACGCTAAAGACTCAAGTTTCATAATTTATTCCTTCAATATAGTTACATCTAACGTAGCATTTAATGGTTACAAAGTGCACATGAAATATACTAAAGAATGTTAAAGGAATTTGATTGAATGCTGTATCTAGCTAAGTGTTCAAACTACCGTTTGCTCATATATTCAAGAAAATGAGCCAAGCGCGCATATTACTCCTCTAAGTAATTATTAAATACAAAAAAACTTAGTGATAGTAATATGTTAGGTAATTTGTTAAAACTATATGTAAAAGAAAAGTGAGCGCGACATTGGCAGAGATATGCGCGATGAGCGCACTATTAATTGTTCAATGCCATATATCCGGCCTGCAAACGATCAGGAAGTCGAAAATGCAAGAAGTTATTAACAATATTGGAATCATCTTAGGGGTACTGAGTATTATCGCGACGGCTTTCTTTGCACATCGTTACTCAGAGAAAAAGTCTCCTAAATTTATGTACAAAACACTCAGGAAGATTCAACGTTCGTCTGACGCCCCTGATGATATTGAAGTATATTATAAAGGACATAAAGTGGATGGGGTTCAGTCCACTATCGTTTGGTTTTGGAATGATGGCAGAAAGCCAATAGTTCGTAGTGATATTCCAGAAGTTCAACCTATTAAAATCGAGCTCAATGACTCGAATGAACTAGAAATATTAAATGTTCAGATACTAAAGCAAAGTCGTGAAGTTATTTCAAGCAAAGTAAGCAAATTATCCAATAAAGTGGTACAAGTTGGTTTTGAGTTTTTAGATCACAATGATGGTTTTTCATTGGAAATTTTACATACTGGAAAATCTAGTACTGACGCCTCTGTTTCCGGTACAGTATTAGGTGCGCCAGAAGGAATAAAGTGTGTAAATGCAGGTGGTAATACTGCATTACTAACTATGGATTTAACAGTACAATCTAGCCCTCGTAGAGAGCGTTCGCTAAGGGCAAAATTTGCTATAACAGCACTATTCACGGTTTTTTTTGGAGGGTTAAGTTATTTTTTGTTCTCTCTTTCTAACGAATTTACGATTACAAGTGAAATTGCATCTGGCGCATTGGCTGAATATTTACCGCCGGAACAGCTTGCAAAAGCTGTGGAGGGAATTGAGGAAAGTGCGAAATATAAAACATTTGGAAAGATAGCTCCGTATTTAATGGGGTCGATATTTATTATTAATATGCTTTACGGTTACTGGATTGTCTGGGGGCGACGATTTCCATATCCAAAATCAATAGCAAACCTTAATATGAAAGAATCCAAGTTAGAATCTGAAAACATTGAACAAGTAAATGCAGCAGACGCGCAAGCGCGCGGCTGATTTAAGCGTTAAAAGTACAAGGAAATTTATGAGTCTATGCCCTCGCTGTGAACATAAAATAGATGTTTTCAGCTTTTCTTTATCTGCATTCCCGTTTTACTTTAAATGTGCCAATTGTCAGTTGAGATTGAAACTTATCAGCTCAAAATTATTCTGTGCTATATTTTTATTGTATTCGGCAGTCGTGTTTACATTGATAATGTATATTCCAATATTTAGCAAATATGGTTTAGGCGTAATTTTAGCCATATTAGGCTGGTTTTTTGTTTACTATAAATCGTCACCTTACATTCTCAGCAAAGATAACGTGGCACTACATGGCAGTGACTAGCTAAAAACAGCTTTGTTTTATCTCTTCCTCTAAAAGCGCAGCGTCTCCTCGCCCTCTTTGTGCATAAATCACTAAAAGACCTTATTTAACAAAGAGAAGTGAGGGCTACGAGGCGCGAGTAAAATGTTAATGCCCATAAATACGCGATATGGAATCGCTGCTACGAAAGACATTTACTGCTAAAAACAGTTTTTTCACCACAGAGAATCTCGAGGCGCTTTGCGCTACACAGAGGTGGATTGATATCTTTTAAGCATTTCTCTGTGAACTCTGTGTCCTCGGTGGTAAATACTTATTTAGGCTTAACTCTGACGGAATATGAAATCGCTGCTATGAAAGACGTTTACTGCTACAAACAATTTTTGCACCATAGAGGATCCCAAGGCGCTTTGCGCTACACCGAGGTGGATTCATATCTTTTAAGCATTTCTCTGTGAACTCTGTGCCCTCGGTGGTAAATACTTATTTAGACTTAACTCTAGCGCGATATGAAATTGAATCGCCCCGAGTTCATCGGAGACCAGTTTGTTTAAGTCAGGCCACTTTACCTGACTCGTTTAAATTATCATAGTAGTCTGTTTCATATTGAGCTGGTGAAATATACCCAATTGAAGATAATAAG
>Ga0207889_1000162_pt1 | contig 30825 bp, 28 predicted proteins | sample LinPmetageLP47_FD_184058 | JGI IMG/M metagenome (GOLD analysis project Ga0207889, IMG submission 184058) | Marine viral communities from the Pacific Ocean - LP-47 (SPAdes) | ecosystem: Environmental > Aquatic > Marine > Oceanic | place: Pacific Ocean | collected 2011-06-12 | reverse complement strand
AGCCAGTGCGCAAGTTAACTTAAACTGGGCGTTAGGTATTCAGGCTGGGAACCAGCCTAAAAAGGTAGCTTAGGCTTTCTTTTTGAAACTCCTTCAAAACGCGCAGCGTTTAGTGGGAGTTGTTCATTGAAGTTAGCTGCGCTTGAGGGTACTGTTTTAATAAAAAGTTACGTATAGCACCACCACCTAAACCGAGCTCAAGTATTTTTTTAGGCCGGTCGTTGCTGCCAAATCGTTGCTAAATAGGCAAGGTGAGGAAACAGTAATACTTGTGGACTCCGGGTTAAAATAACTGATTGCAAGGTATTGTTAATAAGTAGCCAGCGCAGCTGTTGATGCTCTCGAACTTGTATATTTATGCCATGTTGATTATGCCAATAAAGTAACTGGCCTAGCGATGAACTATGCTCAATAAAGTGCCTGCTGATCAGGCCACTGCTACCATGGATATATTTATTCATGGTATCGAGCATAAACCAGCAGGGGTAAAGCGCAATCGATTTTGTCATTAATTTTTTACAGTCATTTATAGGAAACCAAAGTCGTATTTGCAGTTTTACCCAGATCGAGTATGGTGTTTTTCACAAAATGCACAGCGTAATATTTTTACATTTTTAATTTATGGAGTCTGTATGTTTCAAGTGAGCACCCCTCAAAGTAGTGAAGACTGGCAAGCCTATTATCAATTACGCTGGCAAGTTTTACGTGCACCATGGGGCGAACCTCGTGGTTCTGAGCAAGACGATTTAGAGCAAGAAGCTGAACACCGCTTTATTAAAAATAAAGCAGGTGAAGTATTGGGTGTGGCGCGTTTGCACTTTAATAATCAGCAACAAGCTCAAGTACGTTATATGGCGGTTGCAGAGGGTAACCGTAATCAACATATTGGTAGCCGCTTATTACATGAGCTAGAAAAAATAGCGTGGAATCAAGATGCTGATGAACTAGTGCTGTTTGCTCGCGAACGTGCTCTGGAATTTTATCAGCGCCATGGCTACGAAAATAAAGAAAAAGCGCATTTAGCCTATGGTGATGTTCAACATTATAAAATGGTTAAGCTCAAGCCGAGTGAGCCAGGTTGGTTTCGTCACCCTAATTGGACTCAAGTACTGCAAAATACATGGCGTGAATCAATCCCTATTAGTGATGCAATGGGGATAAAAGTAGAAAGCTACACTGATTGGCAATTTACTACTCGGGCAGATTTAAATGCTAACTTAAACTTACACAACACCATGTTTGCAGGCTCTATTTATAGCCTAGCTACACTAACGGGTTGGGGAGCAACGTACTTAGCATTAAAAGAAGCCGGACTTGAGGGTAATATAGTGTTAGCCGATGCTAATATTAAGTATTTAAAACCACTGAATACCGACCCTAAAGGCTGTGTTGATATTCAAACCTGTAAAGGTAACTTAATAGAGTTACAAGAGGCGGGTAAGGCGAGCTATTTAGTGCCAGTAACCATTTTTGATGGTGATCAAGTAGTTGCTCAGTTTGAAGGGCAGTTTGTGGTTAAAAAGTAATAAGAATAAACGAAAAAGCCAAGCGAGTTGCTTGGCTTTTTTTATTAGCGGTTATTACAGTAAATCTGTCAGTAATATACCCACACCAATACGCTCTACGTGATTATTATAGTCAATCAAACTCTCGCCGTAGCCATTAAAGTATTGTGCATAGCCACGAAGTCGGCCCCAAAGAGGGAAGGACCAGTCAAGTTGAATTGCGCCGCGATTATCTGAATTTAGATTATTACGACTCATAAAACTAAATTCATTATCTTTATACCTGTATGCGCCAGAAAATTCGAAGTAGCCCATATATTTGTAAATGTCAGGGTTATCATCACCTTTTGCATCTAATATATCGTCTTTTTCACTTTCAGGAATACGATACCAAGGCTTAAAGCTGAAGACGAAACCATCATTTTCCCAAATAAAATTAGCATAAATGCGATTCCATGAACGTGAGTTTGGTTGACTGCGACCATTTGACTGATGTGATGCACCAATCGTAATAGCCATTTCATCGCCCCAAGGTACATTTACAGGGTCTAAATAGTTTACCCAAAATATTTCCGGCTCATAGTTTGTCTCACGAAATGGAGATGAGATGTCGCGGTTATAAAGCTGCCAAAATGACGTCATGGTAAAGCCAAAATACACGGCTTGATCGTCATCAGAAAAATTATCATAAAGCGGTACTTTGATTGACAGTTGAAATTTTGCTTCAGTGTTATCTAATCGCTCACTTTCAGGTTTGTCGCTAATTTCATCAAAGTTGTTAGATGGACGGGCGTTTGGATTAGATACATAAGACAGTGGCAAAATGTAATTGCGTTTATGCGGGGTGATCACATTGCGGTTTTTTTTACTGACTTCCTCACGGGCTTTACGTTTATCAAGCGCGGTAATTTGCTTGCTCTCTTCGAGTGCTGAGCATTTATTGCGCAATTGCGCTAGAGTCATCTCGCCTGAACCGCCAATCGCCTCATTCAAAATACATTGTTTTACCAGCTCAAGATCATTGTCTTGCTCATTGGTTTTTTTGGTTGCCTCAGGTTGCGCGAATGCGGTGCTTGATAATAAAGCAGTTAATAGAATCCCATAGTGCCAAGTCATTATTATTCCTTTGATAAAACCGAATAAAGAATTGCTTCATGTTTTTTAATTCGTTTATTAAATCGGTAATGTAGTTATTTTCTAAACTATAAAATAGTTGAAAAAAATTATGTAGTATATGTACTCAACGCTGATTGTAACTCAATAGTAGTGAATTGTTACTGAACTTACGTGATTGTGGCGCTTTTTGATCATAAATACAAAGAAAAAGCGGCCTAGGCCGCTTGTTCAATGCAATATCACCTCATTTAGCTGATATTGCTCTCACGCAATGAGAAGGGATGAGCTTAGAGCTCAAATACGTTGGTAAAGAATTTGTAGAGCTCGGTACCTTGGTTCACACTTGCTGAGGCAAAATGCAAAATAGCAATTGCATCGCAATCAAGCGTTAGTGTTTGCAAAGGTTGTTCACTTAAATAGCGCTCCATTCGCAGTATTTTAGCAATGGGTTCTCCAGCTTTAACATGCCCGCCAAGAGGTGCTAGGTATTCGACCATGCCACCCATGGGGGCGTAATAAGCGATATAATCATTTAAATTACAGCCGTAGCGCTTCATTACTTTTGGCTGATACGGTGCATCGATAAACACTTGCTTATGATTTAGGTAACTCAAAATGCTGTTTGCGTCATCCAGGGCTGCGCTTAAATCTATTTTTTCTTGGCTTCCCAGCTCTACCGTAAAGGCTTCAACTTGTACGTTAAAATTTCGGCCTTGCTGAGCAAGTTGCTCGCTAAGTTGCCACCATGGACAAAAGCTTGCTTCATCCATTGCGCCATCAAAGTCATTAGGAATAACCAGCACATGGGGAATATTAAAGTAGCGCGCGCTATCGGTCGCATACTCAGGGCAATATAAGTGCTGACTAGAAATAGGGCCGGTGTGTAAATCTAAAACTATATCTGCTTGATGCGCCAATTTTTGTAAGTTTAGCGCAATCCGTTTCCCCGTTGTTAAACGATAATCAGGGCCGTTGAGTTGTTGCTCAACGTCATTAATTAACGCGGTTTTAAACGCTGTTTTTAGAGCTGTATCGTCAGCGTCGCAGTATTGCTTTGCAAACTGTGATGCAAGTTGATTATTACAGTGATACATACGATTCCAATTAGTCCCCGTAATAGGATCGAATCGGCCAAGCGTAAATTCGCCCGATTTTTGATTACAGCCAATGGGGTTAGCGTAGGGGACTAAGGTAATATCACCTTTTAAACTAAGGTTTTTTAGCTGTTCAAGTAGCTGATAAATAACCGCGTTACCTTGTACTTCGGCGCCATGCATATTAGCCTGTATATACACACTTGGGCCTGTGCCATCGCCCTTTAAACGATAGACAGGAATGGTCAGTGGTAGGCCATTTGCCACTTCACCAACTACAATATTTTCTTGGCTTATAGCTGTGGTGTTATTCATTTTTATTACCTCAAGTAGTGGCTTGCATCTTCTGCTTGGCGAATACAGTTGATTTCGCCATGGTTTATAACATATTCACCGGCCAGTTCATGGCACAAAAAGTACGGCATACTTTCGGTAAAACCATAAGCACCGCATTGACTAAACACCAGCCAGTCATGTTCATTTAAATCGCTCGGTAATTGGTGCTCCCCTAAGCAATCCAGCGCTGTACATAAAGGTCCGTATAGGCTCATTGCTTGGTTTGCTGCGTTTGAATCTCTTAATAAACGCGCAGGAAAGTCTTGATTAGTAACCGCAGGGCGCAATAAGTGATTAATACCGCCGCTCATAATTACCTGCTGTTGGCCGTAGTTTAATTTGCGCTCAACCACCGGTGTGGCGTAGTGGCCGCATTCGCCTACAGCATAGCGACCTAGTTCCATCCACAGCTCTTTAACACCCGCATCGCGTTTAATCTTTGCAAGGGCTGCTATTAATGCATCCCAGCTTAAAGTCGGGTCATTAAGGGTGTAAGGAATACCTAAACCGCCACCTAAATCTAAAATATTCAGGTTTATATTTAAGTTATTAGCAAGGACTGTAAGTGGTGTAATCATTTGCGACCACAGATCTGCAAGTTTGTCGCTGCTGAGCATGTTACCCCACTGAAAAATATGTAGGCCATCAAAGCTCAATGCTGTGTAGTTTTTAGTATTTAGCGATTGCCATTCATCGCACCCTAAGCCAAATGGAGTAAGGCTATCACCACCAAGTGGGTTTTTATCACCCTCGGGCCAGCGTAATTGAACGCGCAGTAATACTTGCAACTGGCACTGCTGGGCATTGGCTTGTTCGTTTAACCAACGCACCTGATTAAGACTTTCTGCCACAAAGGTGCGTACGCCACGTGCAATAAAATGTTTAATTTGTTTTGGGCTTTTAGCAGGGCCCGTGTTGAGCACGCGCTCGCTGTTAATTCCTTGGGCAAGTACTTGCTCAAGCTCGCCTTTACTGGCGACATCAAAGTTAAAACCAGCGCTATCTAAGCGTTGGATCACGCTAGATAACGGGTTCGCTTTAACCGCATACCAAAGCTTTACTTCGGTTTGCGCCACTAAGTGCGCAAGGTGCGCATCTAGTGAGTCGAGGTCGTAGACAAAAAATGGAGTATCGAGTTTACTCGAAAGCTCATCAATAGCGCTTTTAACGGGCGTGCTCAAAAAGGTCATTAACGTAAAACCTCTTCAAGCAATAATGACGCGTCACTTTGCTCGTCCCGGTATTTAACAATTAAGGCACACGACATACTCAAGCCTTGAGCACGGGCCCAGTCGTTTGACGCAGGGCGAGAGCCCGGGATCACAATCGCGTATTCAGGGATTGCTTCGCCTTTATCAAGCTGACGCTCATTAACGCAGTCATAAACAGGGATGGTTGCAGATAAGCGAACGCCTGGGGCAAGTACCGCGCCTTTTTTAACTACCACGCCTTCAACAATCACACAGCCTGCACCAATGAATGCATCGTCTTCTATGACCACAGGGCTTGCGCCAATGGGCTCAAGTACCCCGCCTAATTGTACCGCGGCGCTCAAGTGAACATTTTTACCCACTTGCGCACATGAGCCAACCAATGCGTGGCTATCTACCATAGTCCCCTCGTCAATAAAGGCGCCAATATTTACATACGCTGGTGGCATAATAATAGTGCCTTTGGCAACATGTGCACCACGGCGAACACTTGAACCACCTGGCACCATGCGAACGCCTGCTGTGGCTTCAAAGCATTGCGGCGCTAGATTATGTTTATCTACAAAGCCACCAGGAAACTCCATGTTAGTGCCGTTTTTAAATGCCTCTAAAATGCCTTGCTTTACTTCTACGTTAGCGTGCCATTGGCCGTTTTCGTCTTGTGTTGCTGCGCGAACTGCGCCCGTTTCTAAATTATTTAATAGTTCTAACCAGCTCATTATAAAAACCTGTATTTAATGCCAAGATAAAATGGTGTTGTTTGCCGATGAAATGTCATCTGTGTGTGTCAGCTCAAGGTGTGTTAAAGGTGGACGTAAATGCGGACTGCTAATACGCCCTTGTAAATGCATTAACACTTTGACTGGGATAGGGTTTGCTACTGAAAATAAGCTATTGATAGCGCTAGACCACTGGACAAAAAGATTAGGGTGTTGGCCGCTTAAACTGCGCTTTACAAACTCATGGGTTTGCACTGGCCATGCATTGGCTGCAACCGACACTAAACCTTTTGCACCTGCTTGGGCAAAATAAGGCATGAGGGCATCGTCACCACTAAAAATGGCTAGTTCAGGCGCTGCTTGTCGATAGGCTTCAAATTGAGAAATACAGCCACTGGCTTCTTTCAGTGCCCATAAATTTTTATGTTGTTTGAGGTTTTCAATGGTTGCAATGGGAATGCTAACCGCACTACGTCCTGGTACGTTATAAAGCATACAAGGATGAAAACTGGCATTGAGCAGGCTTTCAAACCAATGCGTTTGCCCCACTGCACCGGGTTTGGCGTACAAAGGCGAGCCAAGTAAAAAACCATGAATAGGCAGTTGGTTGCAGTAGTTAACCCATTCAAGCTGCTGCTTTAAGTTACTACCACCGACTGCGACCATAAGCGGGACGCTCGGCTGTAATTGGCAAACATGCTCTACGATGGCTTGCTGCTCTTTTAGGGTCAGGGCTAACCCTTCGCCAGTGCTACCAAGTAATAAAATGCCGTTGTTAGCGGCTTCTTGTTCGGCCACCAAGGTGTCTAAGGTTGCGTAATCAACTAGGCCATTTTGATCAAATGGGGTGATCAGCGCAGTCCATAAATGGAAATTGTTAAGATTGAAGTTGTTGATCATCTCTCACGAACTTATAGGGCATTCGTCGAGTTATTGGCGGGTATTTAGGGTGCCTGACTCTTTGAATGTATTTATAATTCGAAGAGCGAATGGGCTTAAATAATAGGGCGCACGGCCTTATTATACTAAGACCAGAAGCTCTCCACCAAATATGTTATTGGTGACAGTCGCTAGGATTCAACCTAGTCGCCCGAAGTAATCTTTCACAAAAAAGTGTTACCTCTCGGCGTTAATTCCCCTCACGTATGCTCAATGGAGTTTGCGCTCCTAACATACGCTACCTGAATAACGCACCTCTTCCAGCCCTTTGCACTTGCTATTGAAAAATCAATCAGCAAATACAATGTAATAGGGTAAGTGTGGCGATTAAACCACTTTAGCCGTCTAGGTGTCAAGTGACTAAATACAGAATAGTTCATCGATAATAGCAACGGTTACGTATTGGCTGCTTTTCTCGTAAACTAGTTTCATGGTCGAAGTAAGGTATTAAGTAGATGGAAAAATTTAGCGATATTTATAAGCGTGCAGTGGAGCGAAAGGGCTCTGAAAAAATGCTTAAATTGTTACTCGCAAAACCTTTATCAACAAAGCAACTCGTCACATTAAGTGATGATGATTGGCTAGAAGAATTTACTCGGAAGGTTTTTCAAAGTGGCTTTTATTGGTCGGTGATCAACAGTAAGTGGGCCGGATTTAGAGAGGTTTTTTGGGACTTTAGTGTTGAAAAGCTATTGATGATGCCACCAGACATGTTAGAACAAAAAGCCAGTGACGAACGAATTGTGCGCAATTATAAAAAAGTAAAAACCATTACTGATAATGCGTATATGATCCATGAAGTTGCAGAGCAGCACGGCAGTTTTAGTCAGTTTATTGCTAACTGGCCAAGTGAAGATATTATTGGTTTGTGGGCGTATTTAAAAAAACATGGTGCAAGGCTGGGTGGTAATACTGGTCCTTATGCACTGCGTGCCTTGGGGAAAGATACTTTTTTACTTTCAAGAGATGTAGAAAGCTATTTGCGTGCCCATAAAATTATAGATGGCGGATTACAAACTAAAAAGTCACTAAGTGCGGCGCAGGCATTCTTTAATGAACTGCAGCAGCAAAGCGGCTTAAGCATGCAAGAGCTAAGCTTAATTGTCGCTTATGGTGTAGGCGACAATCGCGTAGGTATCAGCCAAAAACAATAGGATTAAACATGAAATTAGTGCCAAGGTATACCGATATTGGTGAGGGGTTTGCTATTAGCGATCATCCAGCCAAGGTGACAGCACCACAGTTATTGTTATGGAATGAGCCCTTAGCCGAACAATTTAATATACAAGTAAATGCTGATTCTCGAGCAAATATATTCAGTGGAAATGAACCTCAAGCAGTTTCTGCAGTTGCATTAGGGTATTCGGGGCATCAGTTTGGTCATTTTTCTCCACGCTTAGGAGACGGCCGAGCGCATTTACTTGGCGCGATCAGTGATGATAAAAACCAGCTTTGGGATTTGCAATTAAAAGGCGCTGGCGCTACGCCATTCTCGCGTGGTGGAGATGGGCGCTGTGCATTAGGTCCTGCTATTCGTGAGTATGTAATGAGCGAAGCAATGCATGCGCTTGGCATTCCTACTACGCGTTGTTTAGCCGTGGTTGGTAGTGGTGAAACTGTTTATCGTAACCCGCCTCAACCTGGCGCTATTGTAACGCGACTCGCGAGTAGTCATATTCGGGTGGGCTCGTTTCAATATTTAGCCACTCAAGGTGACGTTACTAGCCTAAAAAACTTAGCCGACTTAGCCATTCAAAGACACTATCCCGAGATTAACAGCACTGGCGCTCAGCGTTATTTAGATTTTTTAGCTGCAGTGATCGCTAACCAAGTCAAATTAGTCGTAAGTTGGATGAGGGTGGGGTTTATTCATGGTGTTATGAACACCGATAACACCTTAATTAGTGGTGAAACCATAGATTACGGCCCATGTGCCATGATGAACCAGTTTGATTTTGATACCGTGTTTAGCTCTATTGATAAACAAGGGCGTTATGCGTTTGGTAATCAGCCAAACATGGCAAGTTGGAACTGTGCCCGCTTAGCAGAGAGTCTAATAGCGCTGATCAGTGACGATGACGAGCAAGCGGTGGCAATGATGACGCCTTTAATTGAGGGCTTTTCAACGCAATTTAACCAACAATTTAGCGCTATGTGGGCGCAAAAGTTAGGGTTAACAGTCGCGGATGATAAAGATAATGAGTTGGTAGGAGAGTTACTAGGGTTATTAAAACAACACCAGCTTGATTATACCAATACTTTTAATGCGTTAACTGAATCGTTAAATGGACAAGCGCAAATACCATCAGCACTCGTATCATGGGCGCAGCAATGGCAAACACGAACTAATGAGCATAGTTATAATATAATGCGACAGGCAAATCCAAGTGTGATTCCGCGTAATCATATTATTGAAGATATTATTACTCAGTACACTACGCATGGGGATAGTGAGCTACTCAGTCGTTTTAGCCAAGTGATGGCGAGCCCTTACTCAAGCCATGTGCAGGTCACAGAGTTTCAAACGCCGCCCGAAGATGATAAGAATTATCGTACTTTTTGTGGTACTTAAGTGTTAATTGTTGCGTTTTAAAATGAATATAAAAGGTCATTTTTTACCCCTTCGATGTTCATTCATAGAGTAAACTATGAACGGGTGATACCATAACTCCATAAAGGCCAGTGATCGTGTGGGGTTTAAAGCGATTGTTTGCTTTTTGAGCTAGCCTGTGTTCATCGACATTTTTTATGAGCTAGTTTTATTATCCTAGATATTGAAAAAAATATATTTGCGTTAAGCATTGATTAACAAAGACTCAGTTACTATATAGGTAAGTTAGAAGAGCTAGCAATGCTTAGCTACATTTTTAGTTGTTAAAATGGGAAGAAAACAATGAAATTAAAATCACTTACAATGGCTATTGCGTTAGCTGCAACTAGCGCATCTACTTTCGCAGCCGAGCAAGAAGGCTTTTATATCGGTGCATTCGGCGATTATTACGATGCTTCGTGGAAAAACATGCGTGAGCAAGCTGGCCTTGACGTTAATGAGTCAACAGGCTGGGGTGCTGAATTAGGCTACCGCTTTAATGATTACTGGAGTGCGCGTTTAGAGTACGCAGACCTAGACTTTAATGCTCACGACAAAGTATTGAACAACCGCAACGATATTGACGGCGAACGTTACGGTATCGATGCACTTTACCACTTTGGTGGCGGTCCTTTCTACGGTTTATTTGGTCTGAAAGATATTGATGTTGTTGATGACAACACGTTTGTAAACGCAGGTGTAGGTTACCGACACTTTGTTACAGACAACTTCTTTGTTAATGCTGAAACCAGTGTTTACCAAGGTTTAGACAAAGGCTACACAGATGTTGGCGCTAAATTAGGTATAAACTACTTCTTTGGTCAAAAATCGGCGCCAGTAGCACCAGTTGAGCCTGCTCCTGAGCCTGTAGTTGAAGCTGCAGCAGTTGCTCCTTTAGATAGTGACAACGACGGCGTGATTGATGCTAATGACAAATGCGCCAATACACCAGTAACAGATGCAGTAGATAGTGACGGGTGTACTTTATACGAAGAGTCTAAAGTAACTACTAAGCTATTAGTCACTTTCCCACATGACTCAGCCATTGTTAAACAAAGATATTTTGATGATATAGCTGCAGTATCAAAATTCATGAAAGAGTATACAGATACAACTGTATTACTTGAGGGTCATGCTTCAGCAGTGGGTGATGCTGGCTACAATAAAAAGCTTTCTCAAAAGCGTGCAGACGATGTTGCCGATGAGTTAGTAAAAGATGGTATTTCAAGAGAGCGTATCAGTACGATAGGTTATGGTGAGGAGCGTCTTGTAAATAAAGCGAATACGGCAGAAGCGCATGCAGAAAACCGCCGCGTTGAAGCGCATATATCAACCGTTGAACGCGTAAAAGTTAAACGTAAATAGTACTACTACTTTACAAACAACCCAGCTTAGGCTGGGTTTTTTTATGGCTGTTAATAAGTATTCATGAAAGTTGACTTTATGAAAATCACTATTCATATTATTAATAATCGGTATAACTAGCTGCCTAAGTGGATGGATTTTAATCTATGCATAAAAGCTTTATAATCGGCAGATAGAATACTATAAGTATTGGGTTATGGTGTGTTTAGTAAACACCACCGAATACTTTAACGTCACCAAGAGGGCAATACTGTGCTACAAGAATATCGAAAACACGTAGAAGAACGTGCCGCGTTAGGTATCGTACCAGCGCCATTAGATGCTCAGCAGACGGCTGATCTTATTGAGCTAATTAAAACGCCACCGGCAGGTGAAGAAGAGTTCATCCTAGAACTACTGATCAACCGCGTACCACCAGGTGTTGATGATGCAGCCTACATTAAAGCAGGATTTTTAGCGGCTGTTGCTAAAGGTGAAGCTGTTTCTCCGTTGATTTCTAAAGAAAAAGCAGCTGAGTTACTAGGTACTATGCTCGGTGGCTACAATATTGCGCCAATGGTTGAACTACTTGATGACGAAGCGTTAGCGCCAGTTGTAGTAAAAGGCCTTTCGAACACATTATTAATGTTTGATGCGTTCTACGATGTAGAAGAAAAAGCAAAAGCAGGTAATGCATACGCCAAGCAAATTATAGAGTCTTGGGCTGCTGCAGAATGGTTTATCAATAAGCCAGCCGTTGCTGAAAAAATCTCTGTTACGGTATTTAAAGTCACTGGCGAGACAAACACCGATGATTTATCACCAGCACCAGATGCATGGTCACGTCCTGATATTCCGCTTCATGCATTAGCCATGCTTAAAAATGAGCGTGATGGTATTAACCCTGACAAAGACGGTGAAGTAGGTCCAATCACTCAGCTTGAAGAATTAAAAACTAAAGGCTTACCACTTGCTTACGTAGGTGACGTTGTTGGTACAGGCTCTTCGCGTAAGTCTGCAACAAACTCTGTGCTTTGGTTTATGGGGGATGATATCCCATTCGTACCAAACAAGCGCGTGGGTGGTGTATGTTTAGGTAACAAGATTGCGCCTATCTTCTTCAACACAATGGAAGACTCGGGTGCGTTACCAATCGAATTAAATGTTGATGAATTCAATATGGGTGACCAAATCGACATCTACCCTTATGAAGGTGTTGTGAAACGTCATGGCACTGATGATGTGATCTCTACATTTGAACTTAAATCTGAGGTAATTTTAGACGAAGTTCGTGCTGGTGGTCGTATTCCATTGATCATTGGTCGTGGTCTTACAGATAAAGCGCGTACATCATTAGGTTTAGGCGCAACTGACGTATTTAAAGTACCAGCAGTGACTGAAGTATCAGACAAAGGCTTTACGCTTGCGCAAAAAATGGTTGGTAAAGCATGTAACGTTGCCGGTATTCGCCCTGGCCAATACTGTGAACCTAAAATGACCACGGTTGGCTCGCAAGATACAACAGGTCCTATGACGCGTGATGAGCTTAAAGACTTAGCCTGTTTAGGTTTCTCTGCAGATTTAACAATGCAGTCTTTTTGTCATACATCCGCTTACCCTAAGCCAATCGATGTAAACACGCACCATACGCTTCCTGATTTTATTATGAATCGTGGCGGTGTATCGCTTCGCCCTGGTGATGGTGTAATTCACTCATGGTTAAACCGTATGTTATTACCAGATACCGTAGGTACGGGTGGTGATTCACATACACGTTTCCCATTAGGTATTTCATTCCCAGCAGGTTCGGGGGCGGTAGCGTTCGCAGCTGCAACGGGTGTAATGCCACTAGATATGCCTGAATCAATTTTGGTTCGTTTTAAAGGTGAAATGCAACCGGGTATCACTTTACGTGACCTTGTACATGCTATCCCTTATTTCGGTATTAAAGAAGGCCTATTAACGGTTGAGAAGAAAGGTAAAATCAACGAATTCTCTGGTCGCATACTAGAAATTGAAGGGGTTGAGCACTTAACGGTTGAGCAAGCGTTTGAGCTATCAGATGCATCAGCAGAGCGTTCAGCTGCTGGCTGTACTGTTAAACTTTCTAAAGAGTCTATCAGCGAATACCTTGAGTCTAATATTGTTATGCTTAAGTGGATGATTTCTGAAGGTTACGGCGATGTACGTACGATTGAACGGCGTGTTACTGCAATGCAAGACTGGTTAGCAAACCCAGAACTAATGGAAGCTGATAAAGACGCAGAGTACAAACACGTACTTGAAATCGACCTTGCTGAGATTAAAGAGCCAGTACTGTGTGCGCCAAATGACCCAGATGACGCGCGTTTACTTTCTGATGTTACTGGCGAGAAAATCGACGAAGTATTCATCGGTTCTTGTATGACTAACATTGGTCACTTCCGTGCTGCAGGTAAATTACTCGATGGCTTTAAAGGGCGTATCCCAACACAGCTTTGGGTTGCTCCACCAACGAAGATGGATAAAGACCAACTAACTGACGAAGGTTACTACGGTATCTTTGGCCGTGTTGGTGCACGTATCGAAACGCCAGGGTGTTCTCTGTGTATGGGTAACCAAGCACGTGTTGCGGACAAAGCAACGGTTGTTTCTACCTCAACACGTAACTTCCCTAACCGTTTAGGTACAGGGGCAAATGTATTCTTAGCATCAGCTGAGCTTGCTGCAGTAGCGGCAATTTTAGGTAAATTACCTACACCCGCTGAATACCAAGAATACGCAGCGAAAATCAACGCAACGGCTGCAGATACCTACCGTTACTTGAACTTCCACCGTATGCCTCAGTACACTAAAAAGGCAGACAACGTAATTATTCAGCAAGCTGTATAATTTATAGAGTGTGTTTAAAAAACCCGCTTTGGCGGGTTTTTTATTGTTCAAATAAAATATTAGATAGATAATGCTTAATTCGCTGCATGATTGTATTAACTTTCGTTAAATGTCGTCATTGATATGGTTAATAAAGCAAAAAATCCTCTCTATATGCATTAAAATCCTCGGCAATATTATCATTATTATAAGCAGGATTTTATGACTACATTAAACAACCAGAACCTTCTGCAACTTCGTTTTATTAACCAAGCAAATATTGATTTGGTTAAGCCTTCTTTTGATAACCTACCTGCAAATCCGTATGCAGATGGTGAATTTCGTAAGCGTCGTTACTCGGTAATTAAATTTCAAAATGGTGAGCTAAAACTTCAAGCTGCCAAAGCGTTTGTTCAAGACGATTCTATTAATACCTTTCAGGGTAATGTTGAGCGTACTTATGAAAACTTAGAGCAGAGCTTACTTGAGTCTCAAGGTATGAAAAGCATTGTAAGTGAGTTTTGTGAGCTTACCGGCATTGATGAAGACCGTGATATTGAAATACATCAATTTAGAATGCTTGCCATTGATAGCGATACGCCTGCAGCCCCAGAGGGTGTGCATCAAGATGGGTTTGAGCATGTTTGTGTATGTGGTGTTTCACACGAAAATCTTGAGGGCGGCGAACTGCTAGTATACGAAAACAAGCAAGCTGAACCGTGTTTTAAAATGGAAATTAAAGACGGTATGTTTGCACTAATTAATGACCGTCAGGTATGGCATAACGCCACGCCAATGAACAAAATTGATGCTAACAAACCAGGTTACCTGGATTGCTTTGTACTAACTGCTTAAGAGAAATAAAATGAATTTAATGCAATTGCGCGCGCAATTTCCTGCTTTAATGCAAACCGTTGATGGTAAGTCACCAATATTTTTAGATGGCCCAGGCGGCTCTCAAGTGCCGCAGTCTGTATTAAATGCAATGACTGCTTATTTAGGGCACTACAACTCAAACTTAGGCGGTGCGTTTTTTTCAAGTGATAAAACGGTTGAGCTGATGGCGAATGCGCGTCAAGCCGCGGCTGATTTGTTAAATGCGCCCAGTGCACAAAATATTGTGTTTGGCCCTAACATGACTAGCCTGACCTTTAGCTTTAGCCGTGCTATTTCACGCGATTGGCAAGCCGGTGATGAGATTATTGTGACCAATGCTGATCATTTTTCAAATGTGTCGTCATGGCAGCAAGCCGCAGAAGATAAAGGCGTTAAGGTTCAAACCGCTTTAATTAACGAGGCTGATTGCAGCTTAGATATGGCGCATTTTGAAAGCCTATTAAACAGTAATACTAAATTAGTTGCCGTTACGTATGCCTCAAACACCACGGGATCTATTAACGACATTAAACGTATTATAGAGCTTGCTCATAATGTGGATGCGTTGGTGTATGTTGATGCGGTGCATTATGCGCCACATGAACTGATTGATGTACAAGCGTTAGGTTGCGACTTTTTAGCTTGTTCTGCATATAAATTTTTTGGCCCGCACTTAGGCATGGTTTATGGTAAAACTGAGCACTTAGAAGGGTTTACACCTTATAAAGTAGAGCCAGCAAAAGATGTTGCACCAGGTCGTTGGGAAACCGGCACACAAAGTTTTGAGGCACTTGCAGGCTTTATTGCGGCGGTTGATTACATAGCGGCGATTAGCAAACTTGATGACAGTCACTCACGCCGAGAAAAATTACGTGTTGCGTTTGCTAAAACAAAACAACATGAAATGGCATTGAGTGAATACTTTTTAACGCGTTTAGTTAATTACCCGCGTATTAAGCTATTTGGCATTGATGATCTTGAGCGCTTAAATGAGCGTACGCCAACGTTTGCTTTAACCTTTGAAGGGCTAGAGCCGCGTGAGGTGTCTGAGTTTTTAGGTAAACAGCATATTTGTGTGTGGGATGGTAATTTTTATGCACAAGGCTTATGCAAGCAGTTAGGCGTACTTGATAAAGGCGGCGTAGTGCGTATTGGCTGTATGCATTACAACACAACAGCTGAGCTAGATAAGTTATTTGATTTATTTGATGATTTACTAGGTTAAAGCCTTACCCATTCAGCACTTTAAAAGCCATAAGTAAAAAACTTGTGGCTTTTTTATTGTCTGATTACTTAGCTTTTTGGCGTTCCATAAATTTGCTCTGCTCGATTAAACAAAACCCATGAGGTTAAAATATACTTATCGTTTGATACTGGCTTATTGCCTCTATGTGTATGCGTAAAGTAGCCTGGGGCAACCACCATACTGCCCTTTTTAGGGGCTATTTTACGATTTTGATAATAAAACTCGGTTTCTCCGCCTTCTTCAACATCATTTAAATAAAACATAAATAACAACACTCGATGCAGTGCTTCATTATGCTGTAGCTGCGGATACACCTCACTGTGCCAATACGGATAACCGCCTTTATTTACTTCGTATTTTTGCGCTTGAATATTACCGAGTCTAAAAATTTGCTGCACCAATAAGGGGAGTTGTGGTTTACCTACCTCGTCATAGTTGGCGTGAGTTAAATCAACCGGTTGTCCTGTTTTTGGGTGGTATACCTTTAAACCAAATGCCCCAATCATCATAAAAATATGTTCTTCAATGTAGTTGAAAACATACTGTGCAGTGGTTTGTTGAATATGTTTTAATTGTTCTGCGTATTCAGGATGATTGTTTAGGTATAAGTCGTGGCTATCTTTTTTATTAAGATCAACACCGCCCGATGTCATCCCTTGTTTAATATGCGGGCTTTGAGAAAAGGTAGTGATAAAGTTATCGCAAAATTCATTACTGAGCGCGTTGTCATACACGCGGATAAAGTCCGTCATGAGTTACCTGTTTAATTATTATTGGATTATTATGTTTACTGAAAAAGTGATACCGCGTTTTAGCGAAACGGATGCACTCGGACACATCAACAATACCGTACTCCCCGTATGGTTTGAAGCGGCCCGAGTACCTATTTTTAAATTTTTTACGCCAGATCTAAATCCACACAACTGGAAGTTAATCATTGCTAAAGTAGAAGTGTCGTTTGTTGGCGAACTATTTTATGCCCATGAGGTGACAATTAACACTAGCATAGAGCAAATTGGCAATAGTTCATTTGTGATCCGCCAAGAAGCATGGCAGCAAGATAAGTGTTGCGCCATTGGTAAAACGGTGATGGTACGTTATGACTTTGCTAGCAAAACAAAGCAACCACTTTCGACTGATGAAAAAGCCGCATTAACACAGCACCTTGTAGCAGTTAGTTAATCGCAGCTTAACTATGACAAGCTGGATGTTTAGTTAAATATTGCCCCAAGGCAATGACTTGTTTTTCTGAAAAGCGCAGCCCAAGCTTTGTTCGTCGCCAAAGTATATCTGCGCTGGTTCTTGCCCATTCATGGTTTACTAAGTAATCAACTTCTTGCGCATACAGACCATGACCAAAGTGATAACCTAAATCACCGATTGATTGGCTGTACCCCAGTAATTGATAACTAAGCGTGCCATAGCTGCGAACCATACGTTTTAATGTGTCGATTGCCAGCCAAGGGTAGCTACTTTCTAACTGAGCGGTAAGGTATGTTTGGTTACTAAAGTCGCCGCCTGGTAAAGGGGCATCTTTGGTCCAAGAGCCACTCATCTTTGGGTAAAAAGGCGCTAACTTATTAACGGCGTTTTCTGCAAGCTTTCGATAGGTAGTAATTTTACCACCAAACACACTTAATAAAGCGGCATGATCGGTGTCGTTGTTTAATATCAGCTTGTAATCGCGGGTGACGGCTTGAGCATCTGTTGATTTGTCATCTAATAGTGGCCGCACCCCACTAAAGCTGTGCACAATATCGGCCGCGCTTATTGCGTTGTTAAAGTAATGGTTAGTGATACTGATGAGGTACTGTATTTCTTGCTCACTAATTTTTACATCAGTAATATCGCCGGTGTACTCTTCATCTGTGGTGCCAATCAGTGAGTAATCTTGCTCATAAGGAATGACAAATACAATGCGATTATCTTTATTTTGTAAAATATAGGCAGCTGGCTCATTGTGGAGTCGGGGCACTACAATATGACTGCCTTTCACAAGGCGAATAGTGTGCGGTGTGGGCTGGGTAAATACATCTTCAAATAATGACGCGACCCATGGGCCTGCGGCATTTACAACACTTTTTGCCTTTATATTTAGGTGCTGCTTGCTGGCTTGTTGCTCTAAAATCACATCCCAATAATCTGCGTTACGCGTTGCTTTAATGCAGCGGGTGCGTGTTGCAATGGTGGCGCCTAAATTATGAGCAGCTTGGGCGTTTAAAATCACTAAACGCGCGTCATCAACCCAGCCATCGGCGTATTCAAAGCCATGGGTTATACTGTTGTTAAGTATACTATTGGTGTTAAATTTAATCGTTTTTGAGGCAGGTAAGGTGTCACGTTTCGCTAGGTGATCGTAAATAAATAACCCCACACGAATCATCCAAGAAGGACGTAAGTGTGCTTGGTGCGGTAGCCTAAAAGAAAGCGGCCACATAATATGCGGCGCTTTTTTTAATAGCACTTCACGTTCACCTAATGCCTCTCTTACCAATCTAAATTGATAATTCTCTAAATAGCGCAGCCCGCCATGAATAAGCTTACTGCTATTAGAGGAGGTGGCTGAGGCTAAATCGTTTTGTTCACACAATAATACTTTTAAACCGCGACCACTGGCATCGGCTGCTATTCCGGTGCCATTAATACCGCCGCCAATAATGAGTAAGTCATATTCGTTGTCGTGTGCGCTCATAGATTTTACTCACTCTCGCCGTCAGTGCTATTAGAAAGTCTAACTTGTGCAATGCAATGTAGCCACTTTGCGTATAAATCGTTGCGCTCTTCACTGCTCATGGTCGGTTCAAAGCGACGATCGCTTTTCCACATGCTGGCAAGCTGCGCAGTTGATTCATAAAGCCCAGTTTGCAAACCGGCTAAGTAAGCAACCCCTAACGAAGTGGTTTCGGTTAGAGTAGGGCGCTCAACGCTTGCGCCTAAAATATTGGCTAAAAACGCCATTGCCCAATTATTATTTGCCATGCCGCCATCAACTCTTAGAATACTAGGGCGGAGTCCGTCACCTTCCATGGCTTTTTGTAGATCTTTGGTTTGATAACCCACCGACTGCAAGGCAGCTGCAACAATAGTGCTAATGCCAGAGTCTCGGGTTAGGCCCAAAATTGCGCCTCGGGCATTTGCATCCCAATAGGGCGCACCTAAGCCTGTAAACGAGGGAACCAAGAATACCCCATGATCCAAGGGAACATCTTTGACGAGGGCTTCACTTTCTCCCGCGTTTTCTAATAACTTTAAGCCTTCTACTATCCACTGCATGGTGGCACCAGCCATAAAAATACTGCCTTCAATCGCATAGGTGGGTTTGCCGTTGAGCCGATACGCAAGAGTGGTTAATAAACGATTATTTGATTTTAGTGCTTTATCACCCGTGTTAAGCATTAAAAAGCAGCCTGTTCCGTAAGTACTTTTTGCCATACCTTCTTCAAAACAAGCTTGACCAATTAAGGCGGCTTGTTGATCGCCTGCTATACCGCAAATTGGAATTTCACCACCAAATAGCTCGCTTGCAGTCACCCCAAAGTCAGCCGCTGAGTCCATTACCTCAGGTAGCATCGACGCTGGAATATTAAATAAAGCCAGTAACTCTTCATCCCAGCATTGCTGATGAATGTTAAACAGTAATGTACGAGAGGCATTGGTAGCATCGGTTTTGTGAGCTTTACCGTTAGTGAGTTGCCATAGCAAGTAGGTATCTATCGTACCAAATGCTAGTTCACCTGCGTGTGCTTGCTCTTTAGCGCCTTTGACGTTATCTAAAATCCAACGAATTTTGGTTGCAGAAAAGTAAGGATCGAGCACTAAACCGGTTTTATCATTCACCATTTGTGTATGCCCAGCATGACGTAAATTATCGCAATAATCACTGGTACGTCGGTCTTGCCACACAATCGCATTGTAGATAGGTTGCCCGGTTTTTTTATTCCACACTAAGGTGGTTTCTCGTTGGTTAGCAATGCCAATGGCAATAATGTCGGCGGCAGTGACTTGTTGCTGCGATAATACGTTTTTAACGCTGCTTAATACGGTTTGCCAAATATCTACAGGGTCATGTTCAACCCAACCATTTTTCACAAAGTGTTGAGGGAAGGTTTGTTGAGCCGTGTCAAAAACCTCGGCATCTTTAGTGTATAAAATAGCTCGAGAGCTTGTCGTTCCTTGATCAATCGAGAGTAAGTATTTAGCCATAAAAAATAACGTTGTTTAATTTAGATAAAGCTAGCTTGTCTTTAAGCTAAACGAATAGCAATGCTTTTGCACCATAATGGTTAAAATTATAGATTAGCAGAGGGTAGGCGAGGGAAGTGATAATTAAATTTTGGCGCCTATTTAATAGACGCCAAGCAATAGTGATTAATTAGTACTCGTTAATTGTTGATGTAACCAATCTTTTAATACCATTCTGTCGTGCTTTAGCTGCTGCATAGCTTCGTCATCGATAGGTGAATCTTGTAGTTCAAGTACCCGAATTTCTTTATCGATTTCATTGTATTGTTTTGCTTTGGTTGCAAAGTTTTCATCGTTTGCATTAAGTTTTGCAATAGTTTGCGTGTAATCAGGAAAATCTTTAGTTAATGAATGGTCTTCGCCTAACATAGGTTACTCCTTAAATGGCTGTTGCATAATGCACGTCACGTTATATAAAAATGATCAGTGACTTGGGGTGTCCCCATACAACAGAGCTTGGGCTGATCTAAAATAAATCAACCGTTATTGGTTGTTCGTGTGTCTATTTATGTTTGCTGGGCTGCAAAACACTGACACCTGCAAAGGCTTCAGTTAGAATATGCCTGCGACAGGCCCTAATTACTTTGAGTACTTTATTACATGCTTTTAATGATCGATAACTACGACTCGTTCACCTATAACTTGGTACAGTATTTTCAGCGCTTAGATCAAGACGTGTTGGTAAAACGTAACGACCAAATAACGCTGAGTGAGATCAAACAGTTAAACCCAGATCATATTGTGATTTCTCCAGGGCCTAAAAACCCGACTGAAGCGGGAGTGTCGTTATCTGTGGTAGAGCAGTTTAAAGGAGTTTATCCTATATTAGGTATTTGTTTGGGGCACCAAACCATTGCTCAAGTGCTAGGTGGTAAAGTAGTGCGAGCTAAACAGGTTATGCATGGAAAAACATCGCCTATTTATCATCAGCACCAAGGCATGTTTAAAGGCCTACCTAATCCACTTACGGTGTGCCGCTACCATTCATTAATTGTTGAAGCGCACTCATTGCCAAAGGAGTTAGAAGTAACAGCATGGACTCAAAGCATCGCTGGGCAGCGTGATGAAATTATGGGATTATTACATAACGAGCTCGCACTTGAAGGTGTGCAATTTCACCCTGAAGCGATTTTGACCGAGCAGGGCTTAGCTTTACTTGATAACTTTTTAACGCGCTTCTAGGCTTATACCTGCAAGCTATTTACTTTTTGCCCTAAGATAGAGCTTATGACCGACATATTGCAGCAACAGCGTATTGTTAATGTGCTAAACCAACGAGCGCATGATTTGCTACTGGGTCATAGTTTTGCCAATCAGCAAATAGGCTTTATTCATACCTTAGATCTTAATGACGGCAAACCCGTTAAAAAACGCACCTTATTAGAAGTAGAAGTAGCTGCGCAGCAAAAGCGCCAACAAAAAAGTTCTTCACATCAAAAGTTACAGGCTAAAACCAGTCAAAAACTCCATACCGTTATTGAAAGCGTGATTGCTAAACGTCTTGAAGACATCGATTTTGTGATTAAAGACACCATTGGCATAGAAGATAACGTGTGCGCCATACTCGATATACTGGCTACTCGCGCCGCCTCGGTTGGCCGTTTAGAGCCGCTAATTAACGATTTAAGTTGGTTGGGGCGAGAGCTGGTTACCTTAGTTAATTTACCCTTTTATCGTAAGCAGCGCAGTAAAACCACCTCAGTAAAAGTAGACTCGCCTGCATTAGCATTACGTTATTTGGGCTTAGACAACCTGCAACTGGTAGTGCCTACTTTTGCAGTGCGTCATTGGATGCCACATAGCACAGAACCATTCACGTTATTAAAACGCAGGTTAAAAGACAACACCATGTCGTGTGCCATTGCAGCGCAAACGCTTGCCCAGCTTAACGGGGTAAACCCCATGCATGCGTTTACATTGGGCATGTTACTGAATGTAGGGCAAATTGCTTTAGTGCGCTTATACCTAAAAGTGTTTGATCAGGTATGGCAGCGCAAAGTACTGCGTGCTCGTGAAGAAGGTGATAAAAACCTACACACCGCGCTATTAGAGCTAAAACCAGATCCGTTATTTTTAACAACACTGCTACACGAAAAATCACTGCTTGTCAGCGCCAAGGTCATAGAAACCATGTCGTTCAAATATTTGCCCTTTAACAGTGTTATGCAGCAGTTAGTGAATGGGGTTGAAAAGGGCGATAGTTTATTGCCATTATCGCAAGTGATTTTAAAGGCTCGCTGTTATTCTCAATATTTAAATTTAAAAGAGCACCAGCTGATTGAAGACGATGAATTACAAAGCTGGTTTAGCTATTATCAGTTCACTAAAAAAGAGTTAGATACGCTAAAAACAGGTAATTTTACTAATTTGGCACTTCAAATTGATTAAATCTGTTAATTTTTTTGCGACTATTCATTCACTTTAATTCTACTTATTCATGTGCAGTTGATTTATAAGCGCCATGCTTTTTTCGTTGTAGAGGCGCTCACTAAGGTAAATGCACATCATAATTAGCTCTCAAATAGTTATTCACTATCTATGAAATAATATCTTAAGCCCTTTATTTTAAAGGGGTACATGAAGGTTTTTGAAGAGACATCCCCCTAAATTTCTGAAATAATGAGCGCCTGAAAATTGAACCACAACGTAGTTTCAGGCAAATATACAGTTATTAATTTTTGCCGGCACATTTGGTTATTAACAATAATCACACCCCTATTCTACTGCTTTGTGATGCACACAATTAAGAGGAAATAAAATGACAGTCAATCGCGAATTATTTGATCACGTAATGGTTCCTAACTACGCACCTTCAAGCGTAATTCCTGTTCGAGGCGAAGGCTCTCGTGTATGGGATCAACAAGGACGAGAGTTTATCGACTTTGCTGGTGGTATTGCCGTTAACTGTCTTGGCCATTGCCATCCTGCATTAGTGGGCGCATTAAAAGAGCAAGGCGAAAAAATTTGGCATTTATCAAATGTAATGACCAACGAGCCGGCACTTCGCCTAGCTAAAAAAATGGTTGATGCGACATTTGCTGAAAAAGTTTACTTTGCAAACTCAGGCGCAGAAGCAAACGAAGCGGCACTTAAATTGGCGCGTCGTTTTGCGCTTGATAAATTTGGCGCAGAAAAATCGCAAATCATCGCCTTTAATAAAGGTTTCCATGGCCGTACATTCTTCACCGTTACTGTAGGCGGTCAAGCAGCCTATTCAGATGGTTTTGGTCCTAAGCCAGGCGACATTGTTCATTGTGATTACAATGACCTTGCCGCATTTGAAGCACTGATCAGCGATAACACCTGTGCGGTAATGATGGAGCCAATTCAAGGTGAAGGCGGTATTATTTCGCCAACTGACGAATTTGCACAGGGCGTTCGCGATTTATGTACTAAACACAACGCACTGCTTATTTTTGATGAAGTACAATCAGGTGTTGGCCGTACAGGTGAGCTATACGCATACCAAGGCTTAAACGTAGTGCCTGATATTTTAACCTCAGCAAAAGCTCTCGGTGGCGGTTTCCCAATTGGCGCTATGCTAACAACCACTGAGATTGCACAGCATCTTAAAGTGGGTACACATGGTTCTACTTACGGTGGTAACCCATTAGCGTGTGCAGTTGCAGAAGCCGCATTTGATACTGTAAATAACCCAGAAGTTTTAGCAGGCGTTAAAGCAAAGTCGGCGTTATTTACTGAGCTATTAAATGCCATTAACGACAAGTACAACGTATTTAGTGAAATTCGTGGCCAAGGTTTATTAATTGGTGCTGTGGTAAACGAACAATACAAAGGCCGTGCAAAAGAGTTTTTAGTTGCCGGTACTGAGCATGGCTTAATGTCATTGGTTGCTGGTGCTGATGTGGTTCGTTTCACACCTTCTTTAGTAATACCAGAAGCGGATATTCGCGAAGGTATGGCACGCTTTGAAAAAGCAGTAGCCCACGTTGTAAATGCGTAATTGCTAATTCAACTTCTTTAGGGGCAAACGTAGTTTGCCTTGCAGTTCCTATTTACCGTTATATATAAGGGAGTAAGCGGATTCATGATGATCCTTCGCCCAATCCAAAAAAGTGATTATGCAGCTTTAGTAACTATCGCCGACGAGTCGGGACATGGCTTTACTTCTTTGCCTAATAATGAAGAGTTATTACAAAAGAAGATAGCGCATTCAGTTAACTCATTTACAAAAACGACATCACAACCAGGTGATGAGGGTTACTTATTTGTTCTTGAAGATACTGAAACTGGTGAAGTAGTCGGTACTTCAGGTATTGAAGCCGCAGTTGGCTTAGATGACGCATTTTATCATTATCATTTGAGTAAAGTGATTCACTCTTCGCGCACGCTAGATGTGTATAAAGCGGTAGATATTCTCACCCTTTGTAATGACTACACTGGGGCGACAGAGCTGTGCACACTGTTTTTAAAAGACGGCTATCGTAAAAATCGTAACGGTAAGCTGCTTTCAAAAGCACGCTTTATGTTTATAAAACAGCACCAGCAACGCTTTGCACAAACCGTTATCGCAGAAATGCGTGGCGTATCTGACGAAAACGGCAGTAGCCCGTTTTGGCAGTGGCTTGAAGAGCACTTTTTCTCAATGGATTTTCCAACCGCAGATTATCTGACGGGAATTGGCCAAAAAGTGTTCATTGCTGAGTTAATGCCTAAATACCCAATTTACGTCAACTTATTGAGTAAAGAAGCGCAAGCGGTTATTGGTCAAGTACACGATAATACGCGCCCAGCTATTCAGTTATTAAAAAGTGAAGGCTTTACTTTTAATGGTTACGTCGACATTTTTGATGCAGGCCCAACCGTTGAAGCAAAAGTAGATAACATTGCGACAATCCGTAATGCACAAAACTTTAGTGTTGAAATTGGCGAAATGACAGGTGATACCATGGTATTGCTAGCCAATGACAAGCTTGAAGACTTTAGAGCAACCGTTGTTCCTATGGCATTTGATTCGCGTTCAAACAGCCTTGTGCTTACGCAAGAACTTGCTGATGCATTACATTTAAAATCGGGCGACTTTGTTACTGCTACCTCAGTTTAATTTAGGAGAAAGTATATGACTCATCCTGCACAATTTATTAATGGTCAATGGTCACCAGGCCAAGGCACAGAATTTAACTCAGTTAATCCTGCAAATAACGACGTTATTTGGCAGGCATCAGCTGCAAGCGCAGAGCAAGTAGATAGCGCTGTAGCATCAGCACGTGAAGCATTTTACAGCTGGGCTGATAAAAGCTTTAGCGAGCGTTTAGAGATTGTAAAAACCTTTGCTGCAACATTAAAAGAGCACAGCGAAGAGCTAGCGGTTGCTATTGCACAAGAAACAGGTAAACCACTTTGGGAAACACGTACTGAAGCGGGCGCCATGGTAGGTAAAATTGCCATTGCTGAAAAAGCATTTTTAGACCGTACCGGCGACGTTGAAAACGCTATGCCGCAAGGCCGTGCGATGATCCGTCATAAGCCACATGGTGTTGTTGCTGTATTTGGCCCTTACAACTTCCCTGGGCATTTACCAAATGGCCATATTGTACCTGCACTTTTAGCTGGTAATACCGTGGTATTTAAACCATCTGAACTTACACCTATGGTGGCTGAGCTAACCCTTAAGTTATGGGAAAAAGCCGGTTTACCTGCTGGGGTTATTAACCTAGTACAAGGTGAAGTGGAAACAGGTAAAGCATTGGCGTCACACAAAGGCATTGATGGTTTATTCTTTACTGGATCTTCACGTACGGGTCATATTTTACATGAACAGTTCGCAGGTCAACCAGGTAAGATTTTAGCGCTTGAAATGGGTGGTAATAATCCGCTAATCGTTAAAGATGCAGAAGATACGCTTGCTGTAGTGCACGATATTGTGCAATCTGCGTTTATTTCAAGCGGCCAACGTTGTACCTGTGCGCGTAAATTGTTTTTACCAACAGGCGCTAAAGGCGATGAAATTTTAGCACGCCTAATTACAGCCACTAAAGCAATCAAAGTTGGTAATTATGACGATGCTGACCAACCATTTATGGGCTCTATGATTTCAACGGCCGCTGCCGCTGGAATGGTTAAAGCACAAGATGAGTTAAAGGCCATGGGTGGTGACGTGTTAGTTGAACTTGAGCATACAGCTAACACCGGTTTTGTTACACCGGGTATTATTGAGTGCACAAATATTAAAGACTTCCCAGATGAAGAGCACTTTGGTCCACTTTTAAAAGTATTCCGCTTTGACGATTTTGACCAAGCGATTGATAAAGCAAACGACACGAGCTTTGGTTTATCAGCAGGTTTATTAAGTGATAACCAAGCTGATTACGATCATTTCTTACGTCGTATTCGTGCGGGTATTGTTAACTGGAACCGTCCAATTACAGGCGCCTCAAGTGCTGCGCCGTTTGGTGGTATTGGTGCCTCAGGTAATCACAGGGCGAGCGCTTATTACGCCGCCGATTACTGTGCATACCCTGTTGCTTCTGTGGAACTTGAAAAAGTAACCATGCCAGCAACACTAAGCCCAGGCTTAAAAATAGATTAAGTACTCTGAACAATAGTTAAGTACGACTTAATTAGTATAAAAGCAGCTTCGGCTGCTTTTTTTGTATTGCAATCCCACAAAGCTAGCAATTATTAGTGCTTTCTGCTTAAATTAAGCAATCAGTATTTTTGAGGTAAATAAACGATGGTTTTAAACAGGCAAGGGTACGATGACTTAATAATGTACCTAACTCAGAACTTAGCGTTGTTTGAAAAACCAGGCGAAATAAAGCCAGGTGCGCCAACCGTTATTGAGTTAATTGAAGATGTAATTGCCGAAAATGTCATACGCATTTGTCAACAACACCCAGACCTTTCTACAGAGCAGCGTAGTCAAATTGTACGCGAAGTTGATGGCATTGTTTACGACTTACAAGAAGTACTCAGCAGTGTGACTTCTCACACCGTCACAGTCGAACAGCATGCTTTTATTGATGAGTTTGCAGGGCTAGTCAAAAACTTATTTGATAACGCTATTAGTTAATATTTCCCCCTTTAAAACCACGCTTTATTCGCTATTTAATTTTAAATGCGCGTGAGTGTCTGCGTGTAATGAATATAAATTATTGAGATAAAACAATGCAAGCAAATGTAAAATGGGTTGAAGGTAATACTTACATCGGTCGCTCTAACAGCAATCATAATGTCGTGTTTGATGCGGGCAGTGACGGAGCAGCACCTAGCCCAATGGAAATGGTATTGATGTCGGTTGGTGGTTGTTCATCGGTTGATGTGGTGAGTATTTTAAAAAAAACTAAGCAAGAGTTCTCATCAGTAGATGTGCAGTTAACCGCTGAACGAGCAGAAACAGCCCCGCGCGTGTTCACCAAAATTAATTTACACTTTGTTGTAACTGGTAAGAATGTGTCTGAAAAGCACCTAGAAAGAGCGGTTTCGCTTTCTGCCGAAAAGTATTGTTCAGTTGCATTAATGCTTGATAAAACAGTAGAAATTACCCACAGCCATGAAGTTGTTGAAGATCAGGAAAAATAACGCTTTTTCCGTGAGTAAAATTCGTATAAAATCCGCGAACTTTTCATTCTGCAGGTGCAGATTTCACTAATTTATAGGTTGGTTTATATGAACAAACCCTTCGATAAACTTAAACTTCATGGCTTTAATAATTTAACTAAAAGCCTAAGCTTTAGTATTTACGATATTTGCTATGCAAAAACAGAGCAACAACGTAAAGAATATATAGAATATATCGATGAGCAGTATAGTGCAGATAGACTAACCGACATTTTAGGTGATGTGGTTGATATTATTGGTGCCAATATTTTAAATATTGCACGTCAAGATTACGAGCCACAAGGTGCCAGCGTAACTATTTTGGTTTCAGAAGAGCCGGTAGAAGAGCAGCAAAATTATGATGCTGACGAAGCACCAGGGCCGTTACCTGACTCAGTGGTTGCACACCTTGATAAAAGCCACATTTGTGTTCACACGTACCCTGAAGCACACCCTGATGATGGTATTTGTACTTTCCGTGCTGATATTGAAGTATCAACCTGTGGTATTATTTCGCCACTTAAAGCGTTAAACTTCTTAATCCATAGCCTTGAGTCTGATGTGGTTACAATTGACTACCGTGTACGTGGCTTTACCCGCGATATTAACGGCGTTAAACATTACATTGACCATGCAATTAACTCGATTCAAAACTTCATGACAGAAGATACTAAAGAAGCGTACCAAATGATGGACGTGAACGTGTATCAAGAAAACCTGTTTCATACCAAAATGATGTTAAAAGAAACCGACTTAAATACGTATTTATTTGGTTTATCTACTGATGATTTGTCAGATGACGAAGAAGAAGAGATTCGCTCAAAACTAACACGTGAAATGCAAGAAATATTCTATGGCCGTAACCTGCCAGATACAGAATAATACCAATTGCATTAAATAAAAATGGCGCTCATTGAGCGCCATTTTTGTATGTCTGAGAAAGCTCAAGTAAATGAGCTGGGCTTTTGTAATAAATACTGCTTAGCTAAGCATGCTGTACAGTAACGCACAAACTGCTAATGAACCGACAGCCAGTACAAATAAGGTACTTAAACGATTACGGTACTTTTGTAAGCTAGGCACTTTGTAAACTGCAATCATTGGCATAATGAATAAAATCATCGCAATGATTGGGCCTGATAACTGATCCATCATATCTAGTATGCTTGGGTTTTTAACCGCGCAGAACCAAATAGCGAAAAACATCAGTACCGCACCCACTTTGTCAGCCACTTTAGGCCTCATGCTTGAGTGTTTAGTCACTAACCCAGTAAAGCTTTCGCGTGCCCCTAAAAAGTGACCTAAAAACGACGACATAATCGCAATAAAGGCAACCAAAGGTCCCAGCGTTGCAATGAATGAGTTTTCTGTAATATTAGCCAAGTAAGATAAAACAGAGACGTTTGCCGCTTTTGCTTCAGCCATTTGGTCACCGGTAAGCGATAACACGCATGAGAACACAAATAACAAAACAAAGGTAATCAATAATAAGCTAGTGCGCTTTAAAATCGCCTCTGACTTAGAGGTTGCTAGGTCACCATAGTGGCTGCGTTGTTTATTAACAAAGCTTGAAATAGCCGCTGCATGGCTAAATGAAAACACAATAATAGGAATCGATAACCAAAGTGTTTTACTAAAGCTAGCTAGCCCAGGCATAGTTGTATCGGGCATTTGCCAGCTTGGGATTAAATACAGAGATAAAAAGAATAAAATACCTACTAGCGGGTACACTAAAATAGCAAAGGCGCGTAGCATTAAGCGTTCACCGCCCATCATTAAGCCAATCATAACAGCAACAAGTACACCTGAAAGCACAACGCGTGACGGCGACTCCATTCCTAATTGATTGACCATAAAGCTGTCTACCGTATTGGTTAAACCCACACCGTAAATGAGCAAAATAGGAAAAATTGATAAAAAGTATAACAAGGAGATCAGTCGGCCCGCGTTTACGCCAAAGTGTTCTTCTACCACATCGGTAAAATCAGCCTCTTTATTTTTTGATGATAATACAAAACGCGCCAAACCACGGTGCGCTAAAAAGGTCATAGGAAAGGCTAAACACGCCATAATAATCAGCGGCCAAAAACCACCAATACCAATATTAATCGGTAAAAATAAAATACCAGCACCCACTGCGGTGCCAAAAAGGCTAAGTGTCCACTGCGTATCATGCAGGTTCCATTTTGATTTAGACGTGTGTGCGTCTTGTGCTGGTGCATTTGAAAGCGTTGCACCTTGAGATGTTGTCATGTGTGTGTATCCATTATTTATCATAATAATTGCGCCGAAGAATATAGTTTTTAGGCACTCATTTCATGTGTTTTTATGTCTTGGATATAAATTTGTTGTAGCGTATTAGTTACTGACTGTCACGAATATGAAACAGTGGTTAAAAGCTGCGCAATTAGTGCAGGAATATGCCGCGAAATGCGTGAATAATCATCACGGTTGGTGTGAAAGGCGGGACATACTCATAAATGCTTTTTACTCGTTTCAGCACCGTGTTTATTATTTCCTCCTATAGAGTGTTGGCTTTTGGGTGTTTACTGTACACTAATGAGGTTACTTTATTGATAAGGATATTAAATTGTCGCAGTCTCTTCTTATTCCATTCCAGCGTTGGCTATCACTTTTATTGTGTGCAATAACGGCTACCACTCTCGTTATATTTTTAAGCAAAGTCGCTTTTGTACAAACAGCCTACATCAATTTGAGTAGTATTTTATATACCAACCCTGTACTACATTATAGTTTCGCATTTTTAGCCGGTATTGGCATAAAACTGTTGCTGGATAAGTTCTACATTTCTCACGCTAAACGCAGTATTGGATTTAACTGGCGATATCCGCCCGTGACAATGAGTGTATTGTTTGGATTATTTTTCATTGTTAGTTATGTGTATGTGACTTATTCCAATGAAATTTTAGCTCAATTAACTGCTCATGCATTTGTAAGTTTTAAGTTTCTGTCACTGAGTTTTTTAGCTGCTGCAGCGACTATTATCTATCAAACTAAACTGTATACAGAAAAACCGATATTTTCAGTTGCACTGTGCGCGGTATCAGCATTTTATTTTCAGCCCCTAAACCACCTACTTCAGTAGGTGGTTATCATCAAATAGGCTTTGCCTGTAAAAAGTACTCATGTTAATTCCTTAGTTGATTTTTAGCGAAGTCACAAAAGGAAAAAACATG
>Ga0207889_1000159_pt1 | contig 31397 bp, 22 predicted proteins | sample LinPmetageLP47_FD_184058 | JGI IMG/M metagenome (GOLD analysis project Ga0207889, IMG submission 184058) | Marine viral communities from the Pacific Ocean - LP-47 (SPAdes) | ecosystem: Environmental > Aquatic > Marine > Oceanic | place: Pacific Ocean | collected 2011-06-12 | reverse complement strand
CGCAGTCCTGCTTCGCGCGGGACCGCCAGCGCGACAGCCTGATGCATGCGTTCGAGATCGAGATCATGCCCGACATCCGCGCCCACTGGACGCCGAATGCGGCGCTCTTCAACCGCTTCAAGAAGGCTTGGCTCCTGAAGATCCTCGGCGAGGATCTGGGATTGGCCCAGGAGGCGGTGACGCTGGCCTCGTCGAGCAAGAAGGAGATCGTCGCTTTCTGCGACAAGCTCTTTGCTGAACCCTTCGCCACACTGACGGACGCGCAGCGCGCTGCCGTCGCCGCCTGGTGCCCGCCGATGATGCAGACCGCCGGTGTCGCCTTTGATGAGGCGGAGCCCACTGCGGAAAATCCCGAGCCTGACAGCGAGGTCGCGCAAGCGGCCTGAGTCCTCACGCGACCCGCGCGAGGCATTCCCTGCGCGGGTCGACGCTCCCACACCCAACCGAAAGACATCCCCATGGCTATTCTCAAGTTCTCTGCGTCCGCTGTGGCGGCGCAGATCGCCCATGCGCGCGCCTGCCAGACCTTCCTGCCCAACTGGAACGGACCCGTGGACAGGCCCGCTCTGATCCTCATCGTCGGCAATGGTGTGCATCTGCGCTCGAACGGTATCGACGGAACGACCACCCGTATTGTCACCACCGAACAGGCCGATCCCTCCTTCGCCTTTGCCGACGGCATGAACCCGTTTCGGGACACCGACTGGATGGCGCAGCGCCGCATGGCGTTTCGCGATCTGACCGGCCAGTTCTACACCGACATCCTGGATGACGTGCAGGTGCTCATCGACCGGGGGCGGGGGGCGATCCGGCTCGCCACCGATGGCCACTGCATCCGTGTCTTCGTGCGCCGGGCCTCGGATTATCTCATCGGCGGGACCTACGAAGTGCCCTCGGGCCTCGGCGGCACCTTCCGGGTCATTCTCAAGGATGCCTGCGACACCTTCGCGATCGTGCAGAACTGCGGCAATTGCGAGGATTTCGACGCCATGCAGCCCTACCGCGTGCCGCTCGATGCGCTGATGGAACTCGATGACCGGAGGGTGGCGTAATGGGATGGCTCTTCTACACCGACGGCCGCGTCCAGACCTACGCGGATGAGAAAGCGGAGATTGCTCGGCTGTGCACCTTCGAGGGCGACAGGCGCAAGACGGAACTGGTCAAAGCCTGCAAGGTGGGTTCGACTTGGTACGCGGCGGCAAAGGTCACAAGTATCGATGGCTCGCCGGTCGAGGACACGACCTATTTGACCGATGCGGATGGCTCGATCACGTTCGGGGCTGTCTTCCTCACCCGATACGATGACGGCTGCTGGGGCTACAAGGATATGGAGGAAAGCGCTGGCCCGAACGAGTCGCGTGCCCCCCTTGGGTTGATCGAGCGCCTCTCCGACCTGAAAGACGAAGGCAGCTACGCCCAGGACTGGCGTCAGCGCTGCCGGGATTGGGCGTCGATCCCGGACTACGAGGAAGGCGACAAGATCAGGCTCGCGGCCCCTGTGACGCTCACCGATGGCAGCACCTGCCAGATTGTCACCGCGACGTACTACAAGCGGGGGCGGCAAAAACGCCGCTGCTACCGCATCGAGGAAACCGGTGGGCTCGTGCGCCTGTCGAAGGCCTCGCTTGCGGGCTCGGAGCTGCTCAGCTCCGCAAAAGGCGATGCCAGCCCAGTGCTGGCGGAGTTCCTGGCGGGGCGGGACGCTTAGGGGCGCACAGCGAGTAGTGCGCGCACCGTCTCGATTTCCAGCACCCAGTTGCTGGTCGTTTCGTTGCGCCATCTTATGCAGCGGATGATCCGATCAAAATCATCCTGAAGGGCGCGCGGAAAAACAGGCTCATGGTGTGCGATTCTGTTGCGGAGCCTCCTCACGGCTTCAATGTCAGACCTTAATTCAGATCGGCGCTGGCTGGCAGCGACACCACGAGGCGCGTCCGGAAACACTGCGTAGAAATGATCGTCCCACAGTCTGCCTTGGTGCCTGTTTGTCAGCATCTTCTCCCAAAACACGAACTTCAGTTCGGCGACGACCTTTCCGGCAGTGGGTTGCTGTGCTGCGCAACCTTCGAGGTCTCGTTTGGGGCTGTATGCCGGACCGCGCGGGTTCGGTAACGAACGGATGAAGCCTTGTGTCCAAGGCCATGTTCCTCCATGGACAGCTTCGATTGCTTCCACGATCGCGTTTCGCAGCGCAACTTCCAAAACATGGAGTGGAACCATGAACGCGGCTGATACTTGAAGATTCCAGTGGTATAGGTGGAGAGCTCGCGTCCTATCATTGCCGGTTTCGCGCAGATAGGTCGCAAACCTAGGTGCGGATAGGACGTTCGGAAGGTGGTGTTCTTCATCAGCCGTGAACGGTGGATACATTGACAGTAAAGACTTTCGGTGCCATATAGGGCGTGAGCTTTGAGACTGCGGGCACTATGCCTCCCCTCATTGCACAAAGAAAGCAAAAGCCCGTCGCATTGCGGCGGGTTTTTCAGTTTTCTAATCTAACTCCGAAAAACCGTTTGATTGGCCGGTCGGCGATTGGATGCCTCTTGGTCTGAGCTCATCACCCTGAAAAGCGAAAGCGGGCTTTTTGTCCTTTGGAACTCAGACCCTGATCCAAAGGAAACCCCCATGTCCAAGCCCAAACCGGCAAATCCGGCTCTCTCAATCTCCGACACTGACCTCGCCTCTGCCCTCGTGCAGATCGGTGCGGAGGTCGACCACCAACTCCTGCGCAGTTCAGCGCTGGCGCGCATCATGCGCGAGACGTTTCATGGCAGCGATGCCGGGGGCGCCTGGGACTGGCGCATAGCCTATGACCTGATGCAGGCCGCGGCTGTCCAAGTGCTGCTGCGTGGGAACGGCGTGGCAGATGACATCGCCGCTGCAAAGCTGCTTGCCTCGCGGCTGCTGACGGAAACCCGCCGGTCAGAGCAGCAGATCCGGCTGCAGCAGTTTTCCACGCCGTTGCCTTTCGCGGCAATGGTCGTGCGGGCGGCAGCCGTTCGCAAGGGCGAGACTTTGCTGGAGCCCTCGGCTGGCACCGGTGCCCTGGCTACTTTCGCCGCCCGGGCCTGTGCCACGCTTTTGCTCAACGAGATCGACCCTTTTCGCCAGCGCCTCCTGCGCGCGGTTTTCGGCGGCGAGGTGACGGGCCATGACGGCGAGCATATCGACGATCTGCTGCAGACGCCGGTTCTACCCGACGTCGTGGTGATGAATCCGCCCTTCGCCTCCTCGGTCGACCGATCCCGCGACAAGCACATCGCTGCCAAACATCTCATTGCGGCTGCAAAGCGCCTGGCACCAGGTGGGCGCCTGGTGGCGATCATGCCGCCGGGGTTCACGCCCGAACGCGATGCCGCGCATTGGTCCCGCGCCTGCGGTCTCCTGACGCCACGATTGGCGCTGACGATGCCGGGGCAGGTCTACCGCAAGCTCGGCACCTCTGTCGAAACCCAGCTCATGGTCTTCGACAAGGTGCAGGAGGGCGGCGAGATGATCCGCGCCACTTTGTGCGATTTGGATGAAGCCCTTCCATTTGTTGATGCCGTGGCCGCAACACGGACCGAGATGAGCCCGGCCCAACGGGTTGAAGCGATCCCTCATGCTCGGCCGACCGTTCGATCATCTGTCCCGCGCAAGACCGCTGCCGGTGTTATCACCGCCCCCACAGCCAGGGCCAATGCCGTCCGTCCGCTCAGCTTCACGAGCCTTCAGACCCCGCGCAACAACATGCCCATCTCGGACATCTATGCGCGCTACCGTCCGCAGCGGATCGAGATCGCGGGTGCGCAGGAACATCCCACCCCGCTCGTCGAAAGCATCGCCATGGCCTCGGTTGCCCCGCCCATGCCCTCAAACACGGGCAGTGATGACTTGCGCCTGCCCACACGGTTGATCGAGGAGGGAGATCTCTCCGAGGCGCAGCTCGAGACCATCATCATGGCGCATGATGCCCATGGGCGTGATCTACCCGGTCGGTTTACCATCGATGACGACCAGACCAAGCTGACGCGCGCCGATGATGACCCGGATGCACGTGCCTATCGCCTTGGCTATTTCCTCGGCGACGGCACCGGTTGCGGCAAGGGCCGCGAATGCGCGGGGCTCATTCTCGTGAACTGGCTTTCCGGGCGCAGGAAGGCGATCTGGGTCTCCAAATCCGCCACGCTTATCGAGGACGCGATCCGCGACTGGACCGATCTCGGCGGCTCGCCTGCCGACATTCAGCCACTTTCCAAATGGAAACCGGATCAGCCCGTCCCGATGGGCAACGGAATCCTCTTCGTCACCTACGCCACGCTGCGGTCCGCGGGCAAATGCGGTACCACGCGACTGAGCCAGGTTCTCGACTGGATGGGTGAAGACTTCGAAGGCGTCCTCGCTTTTGATGAGGCCCATGCCATGCAGAACGCGGCCGGGTCCGAGCAGGGCAGGGGGGTCAAACCCTCCCAGCAGGGCCTTGCTGGCCTGCGGCTGCAACTGGCAGCACCCCGCGCCCGCGTCTTCTACATCTCGGCCACGGGTGCCACGAGCGTGCACAACCTGGCCTATGCCGCGCGGCTGGGGCTCTGGGGGCAGGGCCCCGAATACCCCTTCCCAAGCCGCGAGAGCTTCGTTTCTGCGATGGAAGCCGGCGGTGTCGCCGCCATGGAGGTGGTGGCCCGCGATCTCAAGACGCTCGGGCTCTACACGGCCCGCGCCCTCAGCTTCGACGGCGTGGAGTATGACGTGCTCGAACACGCGCTCACCCCGGCCCAGATCAAGATCTACGATGCATACGCGGGTGCGTTTCGGACGATCCACCACAATCTCGAAGCTGCACTGACCGCGACCGGCGTCAATGATGCTTCGGGAGAGACCAATGCCTCGGCTGCTCGCGCCTCGGCCAAGTCCCGCTTCGAGAGCACGAAACAGCGCTTCTTCAACCATCTCCTGATGGGCATGAAGGCGCCGACCATCATCCGCGCGATCAAGGACGATCTGGCGGCGGGCAAGGCTTGCGTCATCCAGGTTGTCTCGACAGGTGAGAGCCTGCTGAAACGCCGGCTTGAGGCGATGAACCCGGAGGACGAGCTGGTCGAGGGCGCGCTAACGCCGCGCGACTACGTGCTGGGCTACCTCGAACAGGCCTTCCCGATCCATGCGCAAAAGCTGGTCGAGATCGACGGCAATATGGTGGCAGAACCTTTGCGCGATGAAACTGGCGCGCTCGTTGTCTCGCGCGAGGCGCTCGCCCTGCGCGATGCGGCCATGATGGAGTTGATGACGCTCGCCCCGATCCCCTCGGCGCTCGATCAGATCCTCTGGGCCTTTGGCGACGAGGCCGTGGCCGAAGTAACGGGCCGGTCGATCCGACCTCTGAAGGCGGACGATGGCCACCTCTTCATCGAGAAGCGCAGCGCCAGCAGCAATTCCTCCGAGACCCAAGCCTTCATGGACGGTGAGAAGGATATCCTGATCTTCTCCGATGCAGGCGGCACGGGCCGATCTTACCATGCGGCCCAAACGGCGAAGAACCAGAAACGGCGGCGGCACTACCTGCTGGAGCCCGGTTGGCGCGCGGATGCGGCCATTCAGGGGCTGGGCCGCACGCATCGCTCTGCCCAGGTCAGTGCGCCCTTCTTCCGGGTCTGCACCTCGGATGTGCATGGCGAGAAGCGTTTCACCTCGACGATCGCCAAACGCCTCGACCAGCTGGGGGCCCTGACCAAGGGCCAGCGCGAGACCGGCTCGCAGGGCATGTTCCGCGAGGGGGACAATCTCGAAAGCCCGATCGCGCGGGCGGCACTGCGTGGGTATTTCGCCGATCTTGCCGCAGGGCGCGCTGAGGCGATGAGCTACGAGAGCTTCACCGACTGGACCGCCCTGCGGCTGGTCGACAAGGACGGGGTGCTGCTCGAGGAGTTGCCGCCGATCCAGCGGTTTCTGAACCGGGTTCTGGCCCTGCCCATCCACATGCAGAACGCGCTCTTTGCCGAGTTCATGCGCCGGATTGCCGATCAGACTGAACGGGCGCGCGCGGCGGGCACGCTCGATCTCGGCGTGGAAACCCTGCGCGGCGAGAAGATCGAACAGGTCTCCACCGAAGACCTCTGGACCTGCCCGAAATCTGGCGCCGTGACGCGGATCGTCGGGCTCGAGGTGACGGACCCGGTCCATATCCTGGGCGCGGAAGAGGCCATGTCGCGCAATCTGGACAAGACCACGATGGTGAATCGCGCCTCCGGCCGCGCGGCACTCATTTCGGCCCGCCCCATGCAGATGTATGACGAGGATATCGTGACGCTAATGCGCAAGGCGGTGAGGCCAAACGGTTCCAGCTATCTCGAAGAGACGCGATTTGAAGCCTCTGCCTGGGAAGAGATCGGCAAGCCTGAGTTTGCGCGGCTTTGGGATGCCGAGGCTGCGTCTCTGCCAAAAACCACCACGACCAAGCTCTACCTGCTAACTGGGCTGCTGCTGCCGATCTGGAAGGACATTCCGACCACCAATGAGCGCATCTACCGGGTCACGCCCGACGGCGGAACCAGCATGATCGGGCGCACGCTGAGCGAGGAAGGTGCGGCCGCACTGCGCGCCCGCTTCCTCGTCTCCAACCCGCAAACACCGCAAGAGATGCTGACCGCCGCATTGGGCACCACCGCGCCGGTCGATCTGGGCCGGGGTCTCACCCTGACCCGTCGCCGCGTCGCAGGCGAAATGCGTCTCGAGCTCTCTGGTGCGGATCGGGGGATGATCGAGGGCCTCAAGGCCCTCGGCTGCTTCACCGAGATCATCGCCTTTCAGCTGAGGGTGTTCCTGCCGCATGGGAACGGTGTCGACACGGGGAGCATTCTGGCCCAGATCGTGGGTCAGGGGAATGCCAACACGGCAGACCAAGCCGCCTGAAAAGTCAAAGTGGGCTTAGGGTGGGGCGTCGCGGATCGGGATTTGACCGGTCTGCGCGTTCGAGCCGCGCGCGGGCCAATGCCACGCCCGGCCCCCCCAACATCTGACAAGAGGACAGAACCATGACCAATCCCCAAATGGACTATGCCGCAATGGCGGCTCAGTGGCGCGCAGAGCGCGAAACCACATTGAAGGCATCCCGAACGGAGCTGCTCGCGCAACTACGTGCGCTTGGCATCAGCGAGGTCACTGCCGAATACGAAGGCTATGGCGACTCCGGCAATGTCGAGGATGTGACGGTGCAGCCTGCAGAGGTCCAACTGCCGGAGGAGCTTGCCACAGAGGTTGGCGACTTCGCCTGGTCGCTCGCCTATCACCATCACCCGGGGTTCGAAAACAACGAGGGCGGCTATGGCACGCTGACCTGGGACATAGCACTAGACAGCATCATCCTCGATCACGCGGACCGCTATGTCGAATGCTCGCACAGCTATGACGAGGGGCTTTGAGATGGCCCATCCGCTTCATCATGCTGAAAGCTCTGCCCGGAAATTCGGCGGGGTGCCGTCTGACTATCAGGCTGTGCACGATTGGTTCGATGCCTCGAAAGAGCACCTCGCGCTCTTCACGCACCGAGCCATGCGCCATCATGCCCAAGGCCTGTTCGAGGCCGAACGTGTCTTCGGCCTGACACTGACCAATAGTGCAGGCCGCGACATCCCCGTGCGCTGGATCGGCGAGCAGCATATCCGTGAAGACTGCCAGGGCCGCATCCCGAGCATGGCGGACTGGCTGCGACGGATACAGCCTGAGCCATGGATGGCCAATGGCCACATCGACCGGCATTCCGGCTCCGAGCCCTGCGGCGACCCAAGGGTTGCCTGGGCCTCCGAGGTCGCCGCCGGAAGAACGGTTCTTGGCCTGAAGGATTGGATGGCGGCGCGCGCGACGCAAGCCACGCAAAGCGCCTGACAGCTCTCGGCCGTTTGCCAAACAAATCTTGCATGGAAGCCCGGTTGGAAGATCGGACTTCTTGCGTCGTTTCCCCACCATTCTTCGTAAGGAGGTTCGCATGACACTCGAAGACATCAAGGCGGCCGTTGATGCCGGCCAGACCGTGCATTGGGCCAATACCGGCTACGTTGTCCACAAGGACCGGCTCGGTCAGTACCTCATCACCTATGTGCCGAATGGTAGCTGCATCGGTCTGACCGACCGGGGCGGGCACCGGTTGAACGGAAAAGAAACGGAGTTCTTCGTCGCGCAATCGAAGGACGCCGCAGAAAATCCGGGCAACCAATCAAGACCAGACGGGCAGGGGAGGGGCGTAGCACCCGGAGGCGCGGGGGCATTCCCACTCGGACGGCAGCTTTGACCCGTGGGCGGGGCTGAAAGGAAAGCAGGCTTTCTGATTTGTGATCCCAGGAGGGGTCGAAAAAGCAATCCCGGATGCGCTGGCAAGGACGTCAGGCACCGGCCAATCCAAAAGGAAACATCCCATGTTCGCAGGAACCCTCACCCGCAATGTCGAGACCGCAGCCGCTCAGTACACCGGCATGATCCACTCGACGCGCTTTGACATCGCCATCCAGTTGGAGGCGCGGGCCAAGATGTCCGAACGCAGCCCGGATTTTGACGTGACGGCAGTCAACAAATCAGGCCGCAAGGTGCGCATCGGCACGGCCTGGAACGAGACCGGCAACACCAGCGGCAACCCCTACATCTCGATGCAGATCGATGTCGGCTTGGGCCCCTTCCGGGTCAACGCGGTGCAGACGAAAGAGGCGCGCGCGGCCCAAAGCGGCGAATTCGAGATCATCCCTCTGGTCTCGAACGGCCTGATGAAATCCGGCTCGATCTCGGGGGAGCTCACCGCCATGGACGCCGACAACGCCTTCACCGGCTACATCGCCAACATGATGTTCGATCTGGAGTTCATGCTGATCGAGAACAGCTACAAATCCGAGGAAACCCACCCCGATTACCGTATCGAGGTCAGCTCGCCCCGGGGCACACCGATCCGCGTCGGCTCGGCCTGGATGGCGAAAAGCAGCCGCACGGGCAATGATTACCTGTCGCTGCTGATCAACACGCCCGATGGCGACCTGCGCGTGAACGCCGTGCAGAACGAAGAGCAGCGCGGCGGGCAGGCCTTCTCCATCATCCCGTTCATCGACAGCGGTGAGCAGCCGCAGGACGCAGGCACGGGGCTGTCGTTGGTCGCCTAATTGGCACGCGAGGGCGAGACGATCTGAACCCAAAGGGGAGCCGTGGGATCACGGTTCCCCTTTTTCCATGTTTGGCTGCATGACGGGCGCCATCTGCTTGCGATCTGCTGAATATGATATACGATAATATATTATCGAATGGACGAAGGTAGGCGCATGGTGGCGAGACTGGGAAAAGCTCCGTGGTTCGAGAGCTTTGATGTAGAAGCAGAGGTTGCAGAGCTTCTTGCTCATATCGAGCGTTGCACCGGATTTGCGCTGCTTGACCGCAAGCGTGATGTCATCATGATCCATGCAAGGGCAAAGCTCGACAGGACAAGGCAGGCATTTCTGGAGGCCAAGGCGGCGGGAAAGCCGGTGTCCACATCGCGGCGTGCGTATCTGACCGAAGTTCAGGACACGATCTTCATGGCGATCCCGGAGGAGAACCTCGCGCGGATGCCGCTGCGCGAGCAGGTTCTCAACGACCCGTCATTTTACGCGGATGCCATGCACCGCGCCGCTGCGATTAGCGAGGATGAGCTTTTCATGGCGCTGTCCTCTTCGCTGAAAGACATGACGGTCCAAGACGCCCGGGCCTTCGTCTCGAAGCTTTGGCACAACACGATCGATGACAATGCGCGCAAATACGCCGAAGCCCTGAAGCGTCCCGAGCGTGAACCGCAGCCCTTTCGCCCGGGGAACACCGTGTAAGATCCGAGCCATTCTCTTGGCTTGAGCCGTACCGAGGTTGGCCGCCTCAAACCCCCTTTCCTGGAGGTGGCATCCTGTGCAGCGCGCGAAAGCCGTTGCAGGTGCTGTGGTGACGTCTACTGTCGCCAACATGATGAACCGGGATCACATGCGCGCCTTCTTCCAGCGCGCCGCGGCGCTTGCCGCTTTTGTCGCACTGCTCTGGGCGGTCCAAGTCGTCAATTGGATCACCGGCTACTGCTTGAACCCGGCCTTCGGCCTGATCCCCCGGCACGTAAGCGGATTGGATGGTGTCATCGCCATGCCCCTCCTGCATGGAAGCTTCGGTCACCTGATGGCCAATACGCCGCCGCTGCTGGTGATGGGTGGGCTGCTGGTGGCCACGACCACGCGGGCCTTGCTGCCGGTGAACGCCGTGGTGATCGGCTTCGGCGGCGGACTCGTGTGGCTGTTCGGCGGCTCGGCGATCCATATCGGTGCGTCGGGGCTGGTCTTCGGCTGGTTTGGCTTCCTCGTCGCGCGCGGTCTTTTGGATCGCTCGCTGATCACCCTGGGCGCGGCACTGGTGGTCGGTGTCCTCTATAGCTCCATTCTCTGGGGCGTTCTTCCGGGCCAATCCGGCGTCTCCTGGGAGGCGCATCTCTTCGGCGCCATCGCGGGCGCGGGCGCTGCGTTCCTAATCCGAACGCATGTACATGCGCCGCGCCTCGGCGGCGTCGATCTGGACTGAAGCCGTACGCTAGGCATTGAGCGGCCACTAATGAACTACCGGCGCGCTACGGTGAGGCTCCGGCGAAACGGTCGTTTATACTCTCAACGATGATGTGGACGCGGCATTGCCCAAGAAGGATGCCTCGCGTAGGCAAGAGCCTTGCGGAAAGAAAAATGCGTAATCGGGTGACAATCTCTTGAATCCGTCATAAAAGTACGAAATCGGTCGAGGACCGGACTGGAGAAATTTGTGCGCAGCGAGCTGATCGTCGAACTTGTAAAGGCCGGAGTTTCCGGTAACCAGGATGCCGTCCGGGTTACCGCCGAAGCCATTGCGGCTGAGGAGCGCGCGAAGAAACACACTGGCGTCGCTGATCGTATTGCCAAAGCGGTTTCTGCTGCGCCTGTCTCCAACATTCCTGGACGCCCGGCCAACGGCAGCCCAAGAGTTCGAGATGGCTCGGGCGGAATTGATCGCCGCCATCCAGAGCGAGCGTTGTCTCAGCTCTATCTGACCCAAGCAAACCGAAATGCGTGCCTTGAACTGATCGAAGAGCAGGCGCGCGCTGATGTACTAAGGGCACATGGATTTGAACCCCGGCATCGGCTGCTGCTTGTTGGTCCGCCCGGCAACGGCAAAACGTCGTTGGCGGAGGCCATAGCTTCTGAGCTTGCCTTGCCATTGTTCGTCGTTCGATATGACGCGGTCATCACCAGCTACCTCGGTGAAACCGCTCAAAGACTCCGGAGGCTTTTCGACTATGTCCGAACCGAACCCTGCGTCCTATTCTTTGACGAGTTTGACGCGATCGGCAAAGAACGAGGCGACTTGCACGAAACCGGTGAAATAAAGAGACTGGTCACTTCGCTGTTGCTGCAGCTTGACGATCTCCCATCCTACTGCGTTCTGGTTGGAGCCACCAACCATCCCGAGCTACTGGATCGCGCGACTTGGCGCAGGTTCGAAATCCGTCTGACGCTTGATCGCCCAGATGATGAGCACATGACGACCTATTTTGCTGAGCGGCTTCGGGAATTCGATGGTCCGGCCGGATATACGCCGAAGCGTCTCAGAGAGGCGGTAGCGCCGCTCAGCTTTTCGGAAGCCGAGACCTTTTTCCATGATTTACATCGTCGCTGGGCTCTTGCGCAGGGACGCATAACATTGAGAACATTGATCAACGATCGAATACGTGCCTGGCACAACCATTCCGGCCGAGCACCAGAAAGTGATTCCCATGACCGAGCGACCGATCCTCCCCCTTCCGATTAGAGAGCGGCCGACACAGCGTATCAAAGGTTCTCCACCCAAAATGCCCCGTCCGCGGGGTGCCGCAGGTGGTCACACGGTTCAGGCTGAGCGCTTTGGACGAGAATTCTCACGCCTAGATCAAGCTTTTCAAGGCGAGGATGCCGCTGTCTCGCTTCGGGCGGATCCTGCCGGAATAGCGCCCGAGCGCGCGATGGTGTTTGTCTCTGCCGTTCCAATCGCAAATCTTATTCGGGTTGCGCGCGATGCAGGTATCGAAGTGCTTACGGAGGTCGACCTCGAAGACGATTACGCACTCCCTGGCGGGATGCCAATCGATGGAATCGAGTTCGCAAATCCAACTCTATATGCAACGATGCCCACTGAAGGCTCATTGCAGACCTTACGTCGGCTTTGGCGAACTTACAGGCGAGGTGAAGATCTTCCGGACGGTCAAACTCCTTGGCGTAATCTCTTCGACCTTTTGGCTGAACTCCGTCCTTGGGGACCAGCAGATCGTTTGACACTTGAGGCACGAGAGATCATTCGTGATCGCTTGCCCTTCGACGACGAAGTTGCCGTGAACCTCGAGCTCGAGATTTGGCCAACGCGCAGTGATGAGCGCCGAAATCAGTGGCGACGAGAGGCTCAAGCGCGGGTTGAAGCTTTCGGGGGCAACATAATTGCACGTAGCATAATCTCCGAAATCGATTTTGTTTACGACGCTCTACTGGCATCGATGCCCGCTGGTGCGGTCCGAGAGATGCTGGACAATCCAGCGGCGCCGGAAGGGCTGGCGACGTTGGACGGCCTGCAATTTATTTTACCTCAAACCATAGCCCAAACGATACCGGTTGAAGATGAAGCGGGGGACGCTGGGCCGGGGGATGATCCTGCAAGTCGGCGTGACGCTCAATTTGACCCCGAACTCCCAGCTCGCGCACTGCTGCTGGATGGCACTCCCATTGCGGCACATCCTGATCTGAACGATGGCGTATACATCGAGGATGTACACGATCTTGCGCGCCTGTCTCAGGTTCGGCAGCGTCGTCATGCTACCTCAATGTCATCGTTGATTCTTCGAGGCGATTTGAACGCTGATGGTGTACCAGTTTCCGACAGCAGACTTATTTCGATTCCCGTGCTTGTTGACAATGACAATACTGCGGTTTCTCCCGAAAGTCGCCTATTCGTCGACGTGATCCATACAGCGCTTGTTGCGGCGTTAGAGGGCCAAAACCCAATTGCTCCCGATGCTTTCGTCGTGAATCTCTCCATCGGCGTGATGAATGGGCATTTCACTGGCCGCTTGAGCGCCTTGGCCCGGTTGCTTGACTGGTGGGCATATCGAGCCGGCGTTCTTTTTGTCGTATCGGCTGGAAATGTTGGCGATGCTTTAACAGTCTCCGGGATCAACGCCACCGCATTTGAGGATGCGGCCATCGAGGCTCGTCAAGCGATGGTGGATGAAGCACGGCGAGCGCAACGGCATAGGCGAACTCTGCTATCTCCAGCAGAAGCCATGAACGTGCTTACGGTTGGTGCCGCTTCGACAAGCAGCGCCGCCAAGGGTTCTGGCATTCTGCCAGCTGGCGTACTTGCTGTTCATGACGCAGCATCGGTGGTTCCAGCGGTTTCGTCGGCGGCTGGTCCTGGAGCATATCGCGCCATCAAACCCGATGTAATAGCAGTCGGCGGCCGTCATGACGTCCGCGCTTCTTCCATAAGCGGAAATCTAAACCTTCGGGTAGCAAATGCCCTTCCTGCGTCCGGTCTCCTAGTCGCTGCGCCACCGCATTCGTCCGCAGTATCTGGCCGACGAGCATGGGCATGTGGCACAAGTTGTGCAGCTGCGCTCACTACCAGATCCATCTTGCAAGCAGCCGCTGCATTGACAGGGCCAGACGGCGCCTATGAAGGACAAGAACTCCCTCGACGCGACATGGCGCTTCTGACGCGAACCCTGACCGTCCACGGGGCTCGTTGGCCAGAAAGTGCAGCAGACCTTCGCAGCTCCCAAATGGCGTCAGGCAAGAATCATGAACATGCCGGTGCTGAGGTCCTGTCTGGATACGGTTATGGCCTTGTGAACGAGGACCTTATGAGCGAAGGGCCGCCGAAGGGAGCGACGTTGGTCGGCCTCGGCACAGTCCGCAAAGATGGTGCACGAGTCTTTGAAATGCCGTTGCCACAGTCATTGTCAAATGACCGGGTGCATAGATCGCTCCTCGTCACACTTGCTTGGTTTTCTCCTATAGATGTCGCGCGTGCAAGGTACAGGCTCGCACGCCTTGAGGCCGTTGCTGCTGATGAAGGGGACGAACCAGATAACGAATGGCGACTTAAGATGAAGGGTGACGTTCCGACGTCAAATGCTATTGCCAAAGGAACCGTTTGGTCCCGTCGGCTATCCCACGCGCGCGTCTTGACCCCCTCATTTGGCGGAGATGCGATCATACCAATCCGAGTACAATGCAGCGACTCTTCGGGTGGCGGCCTGAGCCCAGACGAAGACATCCGCTTCGCGATAGCTGTTACGCTGCAACTCGCGATTGATACCCGTTACGACATCCACACAGAAATCGAGAACCGCTTGAGGATACGGCAAACACAGTAGCTGTAGAGATATTTGGCGCAGCAAGATTGAAAAGATCACGACACTCACGTTTTTTAAGATGAACATCGGATATGACAAAGTGCTGCGACGGAAAAACCGCAGGTCCGATTCCCGCCCATCACGTCGAATGCTTGGGCAAGTAATCCGTGTAGTCTGCAGCGGCGTCGCCAGCGCATCAACCTTGGGCTAAGCCTTGCGGCCTCCCCAGCTCGGCTTCGCGTGTCGCAGGGGAGAACGGCCCTTCGGTCCGTCGCGCATTCGGCCATGCGGCCTCACCGCGGCGTCGCGCCTGGCATCCCGGTTTGCCCGCCTCGCGAGCACGTCCCTCCCCGGCCGCTCCGCCGGATTGCGCTCTGGTCTGTTTTGCGTGGCAAAACGATCCCGCCGCTCCATCCGTCTCCCGCGTCCGGTCGGGCCGTTTGCCTGCTCGTGTCGGGCAAACCTACCGTCAAAACACACACACACATGAGTGCGGAAGCATATCCTCCGGATGGCCCCCAAATCAGCCCGCGTCAAGGATCGCAAAACTTTTCGGTGAGGGCGAGGCTAGTGGCGCGGGGCGGTCCCGTGCGTGAGGACGCGCATGTGTCGAGTGTTGCGCGCAGAAAACTTTTGCGCCCGGCAAGCCGGCGGCTGCGCCGTCCCTGACCCGGGCAGATTCGGAAACCAGGCATTCGGCCATGCCCCCACACTCACGTGGTGGCCTAGGAACCAAACACTGGAGACCAGACATGGCTTACGACACCGCAAACACCTACGAGACGATCGAACTTTTCGGGCTGACCGAGAAGGACGCGCAGCTGCCGATCCCGGAAGATCACATCCTGACCGACCACATCATCCGCGAGAGCTTCGAGGCTTTGCTCGGGCAGTTGCGCGGGACCGGGCTTGAAGCGGAAATCGAACCGCTGGCCCATGGGCTCGCCACGATCCTGCAGCGCCGCAAGGTGGCGCTTGGCAAGGAGGTCGACCGCACCGCCGACAAGATCGGCGCGCTGGCAAAATCTCACGACGGATCGGAGATCGCCGAGACCGCGCTCGAAGAGGCGCAGGCGCGCTTTGTGCAATTGCGCGAGATTGTCGGCGCCATCGAGGTGATGAGCGAAGCAGCGGCGGAATGCTACGAGGTCGAGACGGGCCACGCCTTCATCCCGGCAGCCGGGTCGCGCGCAAGCGTCCGGGCGCAAGAGACCGGGGCGGTCTTCGAGGCGCGGCAGCTCCTCGAGCAGCACGACCGCGAGACTGCCGAGAAATCCAAAGTCGAGGGGGTGCCCCTGATCGTCTCAGGCGCCACCGACTGGACCGATGTTGATGTGATCTTCAACACGCTCGACAAGGTTCGCGAACGGATCAAGCAGAACCGCAACCAGGAGATATTCCTCTGCCACAAGGGTGGCAAGCACGGGGCGGAGATGATCGCGGCTCGGTGGGCCCGGGCACGCGGGATAGCACAGGCGCGCTTCGATCCGCGCTGGTCCGCGCACGGGCGGGCGGCACCGTTCAAGTGCAACGACGAAATGCTGGACGACAAGTTCGCGGCGACGGGGGTTGTACTCTTCGGCGGCAACGGGGTCGCGCTGAACCTCGGGCAGAAGGCGGAAGCGAAAGGTCTGACGGTCATGCGGGTTGCGGACCCGGCTAAGAAGGCTGCGCAGGATTGAAGAGAGGGGGTCGCGCTTGGCGCGGCCCTTTCGTCATGTCTCATGGCGCGTGCGATCGGTCATGCGCGATCGGCAGTCTGCGGCGTCCAGCACCGTTATCCCTCTACCCAGTCCGTCAGAGTGCGGCCCATCCGCATCGGTATGGGCTCGGGATGGTGCGCACCTCACGCACATCGTCAGCGGGGCAAGACGCGAGGGGTCGAGACGTCGCATATGAGGCTGAACACCTGCACGTCCCTCGGGGCGTGTTTCGGAACATCGCATCCACGCGGGCGGGCTCCGTCAGCACCCCGGCCAGGCTAGGTGGGACGCGGACGCGGATGGTGGCGGCTGCGTGATAGCAAGGGTCATCCGGATCTCTCCTTTTTGCTCATAGATGTGGATCGCACGGAGTCGGCCCGTTCGTGCCCTCAGCTCACGCTTCGGCAAGCACAAATACGGCTTCCACGGCTGGCCGCGGACCCTCCGCATTTGCGCTTGCGACCGGCCCTCTTGCCCCCGTGCCGGGTGATCCCCATCGCAACAAGGAGAGACCCAAATGACCAACCACTACGTCGCCACCGTCCCCGTCAAGTTCACCGACACCGATGGCCAGGAGCGCACCCGTTTTCAGCGCGTGGGTGCGATGTTCCGCAACACCCGCAACGGGGATGGCTCGGAGTTCTTCAGCCTCAAGCTCGACTTCCCGGTCGCGGTCTCGGAGCTGGTGATGTTCCCGCCGAGCGCGAAGGATCCCCAGGACTGAATCCTCTGACGAGGATGGGCTGCCCCAGGACGATCTTGGGGCGGCCCGATCCCTGTTCCAGGGATGCCGCGTCCGGCGGTCAGATCGCCCGAGGCGACTTCACGAAGCCGTCGGCCGCTGCGCGTTCAACGGACGCACTCCCCCCGAAATGATCAGGCCGCGACAGGGCGGCCAGTCAGCCTCAAGGGGGCCATCCACAAAAACCTATCGGCCAGGGCCTCCCGGTTTTTGCGGCAGAGATTTGGCAAGCCAAATCTGGCCCGCCTTGACCCTGACTGTCCGCCCTGTCGGTGGGGTTTGCGCCCGCCCGCGGTTCCGTCCGAACACATGCGTGTTCGTCCAGACCCTCGGGGGTGCTGGAGAAGGGGCCTTTGAAGCTGGAGGCTGTGCTGGTGGTGAGGGCGGCAGAGCCGCGTCCCTGCGGGCCGCGGCGTGAAGCGGACACCAAGGCTGCCTGAGACTGAATGCGACGTAAGTATATAATTGACAGCTTGGTATATTATCGTAAGGTATAGGCAGCCTTGGTGGAAGGTGGCAGGAAATAGGGGGTCTTTCTTCGCATGTCGCGCTCAAAACGTCTCACAGATGCGGACCGCATGGAGATCGTTCGCGAAGCTGCGGAAGGCATTTCCACTTCAGTGCTGGCGGAACGGTTTGGCGTGTCGGCGCGGGCGATCCAGTACACGCTCAAAGCCGATGCCGAGCGCCAGACGGATGCCGCGATCCCGGTCTCCGCGGTCAGTGTGAAGGTGACGGCCGCAGAGCTTGAAGCCCTCGACGCGGTGTTGGCGAAGGCGGGGATCGAGAGCCGGGCCGAAGGGCTGCGGCGGCTCATTCAGGCGGCAGGTGGGGTGTTCGTTCCGGACGCGCAGATGGCGGCCGAGATGGCGCGCTACCGCGCCTCTCTACACGAGGTCGGCAATGGGGTCGCGCAGATCGCCAAGCAGATGGCGCAGGCCAACCGGCAGGGGCAGGGGGCTGGCCCGGAGTTTACCGAATTGCGCCTTGCGCAGATGCGCGGGCTGGCGCGGTTCATCCTGGATTCTGCTGACGAGATCGATTTGCTTCTGCGCCGCCGTCGAGACGCAATGCAGCTGCAGGCCACGGCCGCGCTGAGGGAGTTTGCCCATGCGGCTGAATGATGCCGTCCATGCCGTTACGGGCGAGGTCTTCCGGGATGGCTGGAGCCGCGTCCGGGGCTCGATGCAGGGGCTGCACGTGGCCAAGCAGACCCAGCTTACCCGTGCGGCAGCAGGGCATCGGCCAGCGGTCTTCAAGGCGATCCGGGGCGGGGGCACGCATACCAAATCGCAGCTCGCAAACCAACTCGATTACCTCACCACCAAGTCCACACATATCGTGGACAGTAGCGGGTTCCTGGATGGCAAGGCGAAGCTCGAGGCGGGTGACATCAAGGACCTGACGGAGCGCTTTGCCAAGCGGTGGGATGCAGGCTTCAAGCCCAAGCTCGGACAGACCACCCACATGCTCATGTCCTTCCCCGTGGGCACGCGTGGGGAGGATGTGCGCGACATCGCGACGGATGTGGCCGAGCGGTTCTTCCAGACCGACGCGGGGCATTTCGACTACATCATCGCGGTGCATGAGGACCGCGATCACCCGCATGCGCATCTGGTGCTGAACCGCCGCTCGCAGGAAGGCGAGTTCTTCTTTCTGGGGCGCAACCATCGCTTCAACTATGACGACTTCCGCCTCGCCATGGTCGAACAGGCGGAGAAGTATGGTGTGCGCCTGGAGGCCACGCGCCGCGTTGATCGCGGGGTTGTGCATTACCCGGCCCGCACCAGCGAGGTTTATGCCGCGAAAGACGAGGGTCGCGCGCCCCGCGAGCGTGAACGCGTGGGGCAGGACCTGACCCGGACACTGGCGGAGATCGCCAACACCAGAACCGTCTACCATTCGCTTGCCACAGAGGCCTCCCGGGAGGCCCGGGAAGACATCGCTGCGGCCCTCTTCCGCGCGGGCGAGGTGCTGGCGCATGGCGGACAGATGGACCGAACAGGAGATGTGTATATGGCCGAGGATCAAAGCTTCGAGGATCTGAGAAGCCTCTATGCCGAGAAGCTCGCGCGGGTGCAGGGCATGATCGCCGAGAAGTCTGACGCGGAACGTCCCGTGCTGGAAAAACGCCTCATCGAGATCCAGACGCAGGTTCAGCACATGCAGCCTCTCGGTTTGCGATCATCCACGCTGTCAGAGGCCCCCTCGGAGGGCGGGATCTATTCCGAAGCCAATATCGACACCAACCAGCGCGAGCGTCTGGCAGAGCCCGATCTGAGATCGCGCATTGAAGCGGCACTACGGGGCACGGGGATCAGCACATCCGAAGTGGTGGCCCGGATCGAGACCGGGGCCTCAAATGCAGCGCTCGAGCATCAATGGATCGCAGATGATCTCTCCAAAGTGGCCGAGGCGCGCGATCTGAACCTCGAACGCCGCGCTGATCTGGAACAGGCGCGCGACATTCTCAACGATGTGCATGTCGCGCTTGGTACGCTCTTGGAGCGGGAGACCGTGCTGCGCCGGGATGGTGTCATGGAAGCGGAACCGGTCAGCGAGCGGTTCCATTATCATGAGGGCGCGGTGCGGGAGATGGAAGGGACAATCCGTCAGGAGATGCGCGCAGACGGCCTGACTGCGCAGCAGATCGAGGACCGGGACTGGGAGGTTGTCTCACGGGCGGAGCGCCGGATCGAGACGGAGCAGCGCACGTATCTCGAAGCACACCGGGACCTGCTCGCACGCCCCGGCGATGTGATCGACCGGTCTGAACCCTACAGGGAGACCATCACCGATGCGGCCCGCGCCAGCGAGATCACCCGCGAGGTCGACCGGATCATGGAGGGACGCGACCTCCGCACGCCTGTTGCAGATGCTGTCACGGATGACTTACGAGCGCGCTATCCGGACATGCCGTCCCACCTCGCCCGTGGGCTCGGCGCGACCTATGCGGCCGTCGTCGAGATACGCGACACGGAGGTCATCAATCAGGTCCGCCGCGAAAACGAGTTGCGCGAGGGGCTTGGGTCTGGCACGCGCGACGCACTCCTCGCAGCCCGCGGTGAAACTGCACCGCAGTTTGACCGGTCCGACCGCCTCGCAGGCGAGATTGCGCGCGTCCTGGACCATGAGCGGGCGGGAGAGTTGTCCGCGCCCTTCGAGACCGAGGCGGAGCGGGACGCCTTCCGCGAGGAGATCGCGCGGGTGCTGGATGACCGCCAATTGGGCCGCCTCACATCCGGCGATGCCGATGCGCTGGAAAAGGTTCTCGAGGACCGCCTCGACCGGCTCTATGTCGCCAAGGTTTACCTGCAATCGGATGCCGCGACGGCCAACACGGAGGCCTTGCGCCAGGTGGTCGATGATCTTGCCGACACCGAATACGAAAAACACCGCACCACAGACGTGGATGGCGAGACCGAGCGGGGTCAGGTCCATTGAGCGCCTCCATGGGAAAAGCGCGGATCGCCACGGGCGTCCTGCTTGTGACGCTGGTGACCGCCGCCATGGGCTATACCATCGCCTCCGCGGTGCTGACCTACCAGGATATCGGCTTCGGGGCCGAGATCGACTTTGCCTATATCGCGCATAACTATCTGGCGATCCTCGATCGCCGCCCGGAGGACGCACAACTTATTCACCTGATCATCGGCAGCTTTGCCGCCGCCGGCCTGATGCTGAGCCTCGCCCTCTCGGGGTCCGCCCTGACACGCTTTGGCCAGACCCATTGGCAGACCGCGCGCGAGATGAAGGCCAATGGGTTCTTCGGGGCGCCCGGGACCGGGTTCATCCTCGGCAAACTTGGGCCGCCCGGCTCCCGCGCCAATTACATTTGCTCCAAGGTCTTCCCCCATGCGCTGATTGTGGCGCCCACGGGCCGCGGCAAGACCACGGGCTTCGTTATTCCGAACCTGCTGACCTGGCAAGGCTCTGCCGTGACGCTCGATGTGAAGGGCGAGTGCTTTGAGGCCACGGCCCGGCATCGCGCAGCCCAAGGCGACAAGGTCTATCGCTTTGCCCCCACCGATTGGGAGGGCAAGCGCACGCATCGTTACAACCCGCTCCTGCGCATCTATCAACTGAAAGATCCCGCGCGCCAGCAGATGGAATTGCAGCTTCTCGCGACGCTGTTCCTGCAGAGCGACAATGACCGGGTGCAGGGCCTCCTCAAGGGCGGCATCGATCTCTTCGTGGCAGCAGGCCTGCTGGCGTTCCAGCGCAAGCGCCCCACCTTGGGCGAGATCTACCGCATCGCGGCGTCGGGCGGGAACAAGCAGAAGGAATACTTCGCGCGCGGCCACGAGGTGGATAACCGGGCCGCCAAGCTGATCTTCACCCGGCTGGCCTCGACCAACAACGATACGCTGACCTCTTACGTCTCGCTCCTGATGACCTCGGGGCTGGACCAGTGGCAGAACCCGGCCATCGATGAGGCGACGGCGGTGTCGGACTTTGATTTCCGGACAATCCGCAAGAAGCCCTTTTCGGTCTATCTCGTGGTCCAGCCGCTGATGGTCAAACCCCTCGCGCCGCTGATCCGGCTGTTTTTCTCCGACCTGCTCTCGGCCATGCAGGAAAAGGATCCCGGGCCAGACGAGCCGTGGCCAGTGATGATCATGCTCGACGAGTTCAACCGTCTCGGCAAGATGCCCATCGTGGTCGAGAGCATCGAGACCCTGCGAACCTATCGCGGTCACCTTGCCGTGGTCACGCAGACGATCCCCGCCCTCGATGAAATCTACGGCGAGAACACTCGCCGCGCCCTGCAGGGCAACGCCGGCGTGAAACTCTACCTGACGCCCTCCGATGAAAAAACCGTCGAGGAGCTGAGTAAGGCCGTTGGCAAGACCACCAAGACTGTCGTCACGCGCTCCCAGTCCATCGGCAAGAACCCCTTCGAGGGCCGCAGCCAGTCGACCCGGACCGAAGAAAGCTCTTTGTTGCCCGAAGATGAGGCGCGCCGTCTGCCCCTCGACGAGATCGTCATGGTCATCGATGCCCAAATGCCGGTCCGCGCAAAACGGATCCAGTATTTTGACGATCGGCTGTTCAAGGCGATCCACGCGGCGCAATCAGGCGAGTTGCCGTTTCCGAAGCCGGGGGGAGGTGGGTCGCAGGGGAATCTCCCGCTGAGTGTGCGTGCCATGCCGATGACGCCGCCAGCAAACGGACCAAGTGGGTCTGAAACTGACGCGGTTGTGGAGAGCGCACGCCAAGATGCTGGCAGTCAAACGTCAGGGCAAACCGACGTCGCTTCAAAAAAGACCGCGCCTGTCGTTCAAGCTGTGATCGCTGAGGAACTGCGCCAGATGGAGATGGATTTCGAGAGTCAGGTCGTGGATGCTGAAGCTGCGATCGTCGTTGATGAGGCGCAGATGCGCTCCGCCGTCGATGGATTGGATGAAATGGAAGCGATGCTGCGGGAGGGGGATAGCTAAAAGCTGGTTGCTCGATAGCGTAGTGGGCATCGCCTGTCTGTCAGGGAGGTACGGAAAGCGAACCTTCGCTGCGCCCAGCCAATCAACAGCTTGAACGAATGAAAGCGGCCCTTGTTGGGGTTCCAGTGCTATCTGACTATTGTGGCTATGGATTCACTGCAGAAAGTACCATATATTGTGGGCGTAGTATCTGTCGGTGGAAGCATTTGGTGTGCCTCGGCCAACCGAATATTTCGCTGGTACTGAATGCAAGGACAGGACGATGTTAGAGCAAGGATATTGGATTGCAGGGATCGTGACGGCAATTGCATCCGTCGTGGGGTTGTTCCTTTGGCGGAAGAAAGGGGCAACAAACGTCAACCAAAACGCAAAAGTGTCCGGTCAAAGCAACACCGTGAACCAACGTTTGGACAGCAATAGCAGTGAGAGCAACGGTGATTGATGAAGTTCAGTCTACCGTCGCCTCTAAAGAGGCTGTTTCAGGCTGACAAATCGACCAACACCCAATCTGTTGACGTCAGTGGTGACGGAAACACGGTCGATCAGTCCATTCAAAACTACATCATTGCAGACAAAGACTCTCCGCTTGCGCGAGAAATTCTGGTTCATGTTCAAAAGGGTGGCAGCGAGACTGAAATTCAGTCGTTCGCAGATGATACCTTTGACGATGATGATCGGCCAGAAATTCAACGCATACTGGAATATCGAAATATCGCTCGACAGGGTGACAACGATACAGCCGTCAAACTGCTGGAAAATCTAAAATCCGAAGACCCGTACACCGACGGCTACTTTGCTTTCCGTTTAAACTTCAACATTGGAGTCATCCAACAAGACATCGGTGATTTCCCTAGAGCGAGTGTTTCGCTCAGGGCCGCGCATGGTTTCTTTCCAGATCATCCGAAGGCCGTAACCGCCTTGGCGTTTGCAGAATTGCTTGATGGTGAGGATCGGTCAGCTCTGGAACGGGCAACAGAACTACTGGCGATCGATGGAGATCATCGCACTCTTGCAGCCTGCATTTTATGCCACGCGGCGCGGAACCTGAATGAAGAAGTCCAGCCCGAAGACATCATTGCTGAGGAGATGGCTTCAGAGGATGTCAAAGCTGCTTTCTTGGAATACTGCCGGGGAGTTCGGCCGGAAAGCTACAAGGCCGAACTCGATAGCGCTTTTGCCGTAGCACCTGAAAACGACACTATCGGAACGATGTGGGCTTTGTCTGTCCTCGACAACGTCAAGCAGAACCAAGCTTTCTTGCTTGGGGCAAAAATGCCCGAAGGTTTCGAAGACGAAGTCGAAAGATGCGCCGAGATACTGCGGCGCGATCTAGAAAATTCGCTCGAGAAACGTCCGCCGAACAAACTTCTGCTTCCATCTCAGGCAAACAATGCAGCAGTGTCACTCAGGCTAGTCGGAAAAACAGCCGACGCCGCAAGACTATTGGACCGTGCGCTCGAAACCTTTCCGTCTTTGAGCAGTGATGTCGCTCAGGTGCGAGCAGTTCTCTTTCTTCAGGAAGACAAGGACCATGATGCGTTGGAGTTAATTCGCCCGCACGCGGACGCCTTCGATCTTCAGATAATGGCGTCGGAGATCGAAGCCAAGAATGGCGCCGTTGCCGATGCTCTGGAAAGAATTGATGCGGTGTTGAAAGCTGGACTAGAGGAAGGACTGAGAACACATGCTCTCACCACAAAAGCTAGGATTGGCATCAACTCACTGAACCGTGAAATTGCTGACCAAGCACTCGATGAGTTGGCCGCTGTTAGCCCTGAATCAACAGAACTAATGCTGTTGAAATCAGCATACGAGCGGGCTTTTGAAATTCAGACCAATCCAAAGGATTTTGAGAGCCTTCCGATTGAGGTTCACGAGCATTCACAAGAGCAGGCGAATCTATTGGCGTCTCTCAGTGAAGCTGACGGTTGGGATTTCTTCACCGTGCTTCAAACAGCCGACGAACTCCTTGCTCGTGGCTTTTTTAGAGAGTGCACCGATCTGCTTCGAGATAGAGTCGGTTTTCGCAAACTAAGCCCGGCGTTGGAAACGCTATGTGACGCTTGTCTAAGGGGCCATTTGGGAACCCTTGCGAAGGAAATTGATGAGACCCTGTCGCCGCAAGTCAAAGAGTCGGTGTTTGGATGGCGATTTAGCTCAAATGTGGCGTACCTAAGTGGTGTAGCTGCGAAAGCCGTCCCACCTGCTAGGAAATTGTTCGAAGACAACCCAAAATCATTAAACGCCCTTGATTGGTACGTCCAAGCGCTTCTCCGAACAAACGACAAAAACAGGATAAAGCGCGTTGTCACCAGTCTAGATGATGCAAAACTCACAGGAACCGTCGAAGACAGATCGAACTACGTTAAGCTTCTTGTATTTTGCGGTGAGCTGGAGCGTGCTCGGGCATTTGCATACCGGCTTTTTTGTGAAAATCAGAATGACGCTCAGGCATGGTTGGCGCTCAGTGCGAGCGTCCTTGCTTTTGGACGTCCCCAAGATGCAGACGACAGTTTCCAAGTCGACGTAGTTCAGGATGGCGCGTCGTTCGAAATTGTGCGTAGCGACGGTTCAATACAGTCCTTTACGCTTGAGACCGACGACGACTTGTTCACCCTAAGAGAGGGTAACATTGCTTTGGATCACCCTGTCGCCATCGCCGCGCTTGGTAAGTCCGTAGGAGAAGAGTTTGACTGGCCCTTCAAAGGAAACGGCACCGCGAGAATAACTTCTGTCAAGCACAAGGCCTTAGCGGCGTTTCACCAAATCACTCATAAGTTTGAGGAGCGTTTCCCAAACGTCTCAGGGTTTAAGTCGGTATCAGTCAACTTTGAGGACCCGTCCGGCCTTGATGAGATGAAGGCGATGCTCAAACAAAGGGTGGACTATGCACAAAGCAAAGCAGCGGAGTATCTGGAAGGGTCCTACCCAATCTACATCCTGGGCTATCACCTAGGTGTTGACCCAATCGACGCACTTCTCGGCCTCTACTCGGAATGCGGCATCCCTCCGAAAGTTTCGTCGTGCTCGCACGTGGACCAAGAGAAGGCTCAAAGATCGCTGCTTTCTGCGAAGAAGTCTGGTGTGATCTTTGACGCTGCGGCCTTCTATTTGATGCGCCGCCTAGAAATTGAGACTGCGGTCGAAGAAGAATTTGGCCAGATCGGAGTAACTCAAGAAACCGTTGACGTTTACATTCGGAGATTGCGGCAACTCGAAGATACAAGCTTTTTTGATAGTGAATTCGGCGAAAGAAGGACCGGGAACATCTCTATCCGCGATGGGCAGATCATTATGACTGAAACGTCGGAGGAAGACGTAGTCGCGAAACTGGATATGATACGTGCTGATTTACGGTGGCTTCAATCAAGATGCGCTGTGTTGCCCGCTGTCGCCAAGATTGACCCGCCGGATGAGGTAATTCGGTTTCGAAGAGAGGCCGGGGGTCGATTCTTCGATGATATTTTCGCCGCGGATGGATCAGGTCGCGTTCTAATCTCTGATGACTTCCACCTGAGAAACTGGGCAGAGGGCTTGTTTGGCGTCCCCGGAGCTTGGATGCAGGCGTTACTAGTCCATTTAGAAGAACAGAAACGCATTCCCGTCGAAAAGGTAGTCAGAGGAACACTCGAACTACAATATTTGGGCGAGGATGCTCTCAGCACGAACGCAGATCGCCTGCTGTTTGCTGCCGAGATGATGGCATCGGGTGAGATTACTGAAGACGACTTTGCAAAGTATAGCTCCTTACTAGGACAGAAAGGTGCGGAAATACGTTCTCATGTTGAAGTGGCATTGGCAACAATCAGAGGACTTTGGACAGTTGGCTCACTGTCGGCAGTCCGAGCAAAGGCTACTGGTATCATTCTCCGCAATTTGACAAGGCTTCAGGGAGCGGATGCGCGAGTAGTATTGGATACGATCCAAACGCTAAACCGGAATCCTTCTGTGGGTCAGTACCTGCAACAATGGCGCGTCGGTCACTTTCTGCCTTAGTACCACCCGAGCTATCCACCCCATACTAAACGCCATGATTTGAGGTGGTTTTTGCGAAATTTTGCTCTTGCAGCGAAAGGCCGCAAACCGAGCTGCGAGCGCAGCATTTGGGGACCGTTCTCAAGGTCGGCTATGGGCCGTGGTTGCCATTCTAAGGTGCGGTTATGGGCGGTGGTTTTCTTCGCTTGCCCGACAGCGCATTGCCCGCAATCGCCGCGAGCAGAACTGTACCGCCAATCAGGGTGTTTACGGACGCGGTTTCCCCTAGAAACAGCCAGACCCAGAGTGGGCCGAGCAGCACTTCGGCCAGCGAAAGCAGAGCGAGTTCTGCGGCGGGTAAGCTGCGCGAGCCCAGTGTATAGAGGATAAGTCCGGCACCGACCTGGAATACCCCCATGCCCATTGCAATGCAGCCATCACTGGGGCTCAGCACGAAGGAGAGCCCAAGGCCCAAGCATATGGCCGAAGTGATGACGATCGCAAAGAGTCCCGACAGGAACACCGCGGGCAGCATTTCCCCTGTGCGGCCCCACCGCAACGCCACGGTGAAGAGTGCAAAACCGAATGCCGAACCGAGCGCGGCAAGGCTGCCTTTCAGGGCGACGCCTCCGGACTTGTCGGCGACCATGATCCCGATCCCGCCGATTGCGACGGCGATCGCTATCCAGGTTGCGGCGCGGACAGGTTCTCGCAACACGATCCATCCGAGTACCGCAGCCATAAACGGTGCTGTCGCGAACAAAAGCATGGCATTCGCGACCGAGGTGTTCTGGATCGCGTAGATCCCGCCCGAATAGGCCGCAACCAGTGAAAGCCCCGCGATGATGGCAGGGGCGCCGATGCGGCGGATCTGAACAAACGGGCTTTCCCCAGACCGCACGCGGATAAGCACGTAAAGAAACAGCGACATGCTGATCGACCGATAGAGCAGTATTTGCCACACGACAGCATCTTCGATCAGGCGAATGCCAAGGCCGACGGTCGACCACAAGACCCCCGCCGCAAAGACGAAGAGCACACTGTACTTGTGGGCATCCGCAGTGGAAGGGGCTGGCGCAATGGATGTCATGTCGACCTAATCTAGGAATTCACTTCGCCCAGGTTAATGTCTTAGCCAGAGCTTTGATCACTCATTAGCGACACCGGTACAGGGTGCTGCACACATTCATTCCAAACCAAGATCGCTGCATGTTTCACGAATGACTGTTATGGCGACGCGGAATTGCAGCTCTTGAAGTACGGACGAAAATTCGGCAACGGGCCGTCATTTCCCTCGCCAGCGATGAATTGTTTTTGCAAGATCAGGACCTGCGCTCCATCCCCAAGCAGCACCAATAGCCGTAAAGACAAGTACACCTGCAATCGCACCAAAGATTCCGCCGACAATGCCAGTTCCAGTACCTACAATGAAGCCGATAGCTCCGCCAACGAGGCTACCCAATACTCTTGTTTTCATTCTATCCTCGCAATTTTCTGCAACCTAGCGACCATGTCCGCAGTCTGGAACCCGCATTACAGCAAATGATCAGCGTTAAACGGCAGTTCAGGACCGTTTCAGGCACATGTCGCTATCGTCATCGCCCCAAAATTTCTGTGGCATTCGCATGAGTTTACCGACGGACCCTAAATGAACCCGACAGAAATCGCAGACGCCCTGGAAAAAATCGCTACTCGTCAAGACGGCGGCGGCGAGTTTCCGTTTGCGTTCGCCGCGGCCAAGCCGTTCAGCTCATTCAAGAACGCAGGTTGCATGAGTACAGGTACGACAGCCAATGCCAGTTGATCGTCAAGGTGGAGCCGGGCGCTTAGGCGTGCTTTTCTATTGAAACAGGTTCGTTCGGAGTAGGGCGCGTGATCCGAGCTCGGAAGAAGGTGACCTCCCGCAGGCCTTGAAACGCGCCTTCTTTGAACGAGCCAACTTTATGCAGCCCCGGGAAATCTGGAAGCCTGTCTACCTCGACTAACGGAAGCAAAATGTCAGCGCTGAACCATGGCATTTTCGCGCACCGGCTTTCATCATACATCTTCGAAAGTGCCCTTCCGACCGCATAAGCGCCGGCCAAGTCAATTTTGGAAACGCGTGTTCGATTTATAGGAAGCAGGCTCCCAGTTGTCGATTTACCGCCGACATTGAAATAGATCAGGTCATGGCCCCACCCGAGGCGTATGATATGTGTCCGGTCGGACCGTTGGATTGAAACTCTCGGAAATAGGTCTCTGATCCAAACCTTATGTTCATCGCACCAGTCGAGGGCTTCCTTCAACATCGCTACGCCGCCTAGGTCTTTCTTCCAGATCGGACATAAGTGCTGAAACCCGGCGAATTTGACCCGCTTCTCACTTCTGATGTCGTTAGCAACGAAATCGCCTTCGCGTGTGACCTTTGGAGACCACATTTGCTCTTCGAGCGCGGCTGCGTCCTCCAAACCTATGTGCATGTCATCAATCGCAACTTTGGTATTCGCAGAAATGGCTCTGTGTCGTGCTTCAAGCAGTGTGATTGGCGGTAACGGTTTCCTCGGGTGTTGGTCGAGGATCGAAGGCCCATTGGGTCGAACGATATCGTCAGAAACATCAACTGGTCTGTCCGTTTTCACGTCGTGGTCGACGAGCCAACGGTACGGTGTCCCGAGGTCCATAGGATCATCATTCATGAGCGAAAGATGTGGCAGACCCTTTTTCAGGAACGCCATGATTTCCCGCGTATCCTGACGTTCCGCGCCCATGAGCCGCCCTTGAAAGGTTTGCCGATCTGAATTGCTTTGGCGGGCTTTCAGTGCGTTTTCGATGCGCTCACGTTCGATATCGCTCAGCTGGCGTCGTAGATACGCGATAGAAACATCGACGTCACCGTAGTCGTCTCGCTCCTCAAGCGCGCTGCCGAATAGCTTCAAGGTGATGCGCTGCAGGCGATCGGAATCACCGTTGATGACCTTGGCCCGGGCGAGAAGTTCAGAAATGATGGTCTGAACCTTATCGCGCCCGATACGCTTTCGCTTGGGTTCCAGTGCGAGGCGAGTCCCATTCGGCGTTAGCTGCCAATAAAACAAATTGTCAAAGATGTCGGCAGGCTCCAAGTACCCAGCCTCGGCCATCTGGCGCAAGATGAGGTCAGCATGATGGGCATCGCAATCCAGGGTCCGTATTGCCTCTTCAAGCCCGACAGATCTTCCATTGATTGCTGAGCGCAGGACTGCTTGGACCAGCTCCAATGGTACCGTTTTTACTGGCGAATGCTTATGGGACCCTCGCTCATTCATTGTTCAACGGCGTCGCAGAAAAAAACCTCATCAACGCCTCCCCAACCTTCCCAAACGAGCCAGCTGCGCCATCATTTGCGATCCGGTTCCGGTGGGTGGACTGCCCCCTGCAGGTGTCACATTTGCCATTCCCGGCCGTTGCGGCATTTGTTGGGCACCAAAGAACTGCCGTGCTCTGAGTGCTGCATATTCGGCTCCACTGGCACCACCAACAAGATACCGATTGTAAGCCTGCTGATTGCCCATCGCAGCGCGCGCAAAGCTGTAGCTTCCTGCCAAGCCCCCAGACAGCGCTGGCATCATAATGTTCCCTGAGATCGCGCGAACGATGAACGGCGTGGCGATGATGAAGCCCTTGGCCATGAGGACCATCATGAAGAAGGGGATGAGCGCGCCTATATTTGAGGCCCCTTCCGGGTCGCCGAGTTCACCAATGAGGGCGGATGATACACCTGTGATTGTTGCGAATACGCCTGCCACGACGATTGGGTAGAGCGCAAAGGAGACCAGTGCTGACAGCCAGCGCGCGAAGTAATCCTTGGTCACTTCGAAAAGGGTGAGGAAGATCATCACGGGTGCGATGCCAATGAGCAGCGCGATCATCAAACGCGACGCGACCAAGATAAATGCAGCGAGCCCTCCCAAGATCGACAACATCAACACGCCAACAATGTCGAGCATCGCGCCGGCCATCCAGTTGAGCTCAGACCCGGCCGCGTTAAGGTATTCTCCAAGCTCGGCGATGAGCCGGTCAAATTCTTCTGCAAATGTCCCCGATGGACCTGGAACGCCACCACCGACGGAGGCGACCAGCGCGCCCGCAATACTGTCGATCCCCGCGAGGATTGCGGACGAGAGTGCGTTAAACTGCACCCAATTGGTTGCAAATATCCCGATGAGACCAATCTTGACCGCAAGCCAGAATGCCGTTCGCCCGTCCATCGCTTTGTACTGATAGATCATGTTCAGGAAAACGAGGATCACCACCAGCGTTGTTCCAAGAACGAGAAGCGTTCCCACCGTGGCAGCAACAGACCCGAACTGTGTCTCGGCGGCGGTGTTGAGATAGCCTTGGGAGGTTTCAACGAAGTAGGTGACAACGCTCATTTCAGAGTTCCCCTACCACTTACCCACTGCTTCGCAGATCGCTTGAGCTTCTGTTCGAAGATCACTTGCGCGGCGGTTGTAACTGTCTGACGCTTGTAGCATTTCTGAACGGTTCGCATTGGCGTGGTTTTCTTGGAAGGTGACTTCGGCGTTATCCCATGCTGGGAAGCGAAGACCGCAGTCGCAGGATCCGGTCTCAACGATCCGCTCCATGTTCTGTGCCCGGTAGATGTCCTGGACCAAGACACGCTGGTAGGCGTCTCGAAGGGCGATGTTCTGCATCCAGTCAGGTTCGCTCGGGCGTTCGGGGCAGACATCTGGAATGCTCTCAAGACTGGGGATGAGATTGCGCTCCGCCATTAGGGGCGATGCCATCAAGCCCAAACCGACTGACAGTAACAAGAAACGCGCTGCACCACGCTTCATCGGTTGTCTCCAAAATCGGCACCGTCGGAGGTTTCACGCTTCAGAAAAGCCGTGTGCCCGATATTGGCAAACTCCGACGAACTGATTGAGACCACCTCCCAGCCGATCTGGCCCTTCGCATTCAATGCCGCCTGCATCTCGATCAGACTGTTCTTACGGTCCATCGGAAAGAACAGGATGTCATATTCAAAGGTTTTCATGGGGAAGTTCCAATCTCAGTTGCGCCGGGGAGGTAGAATTCGGTGATGCCGCGTTTGCCGTCATGGCGACCGGCCTGGATGATCACGTCAATGGAATTTTCGATGTACTGGATCATGTCGGCATAGGTCATCGGGATTTCGGTCTTGAGTGCAGCGA
>Ga0207889_1000149_pt1 | contig 33570 bp, 34 predicted proteins | sample LinPmetageLP47_FD_184058 | JGI IMG/M metagenome (GOLD analysis project Ga0207889, IMG submission 184058) | Marine viral communities from the Pacific Ocean - LP-47 (SPAdes) | ecosystem: Environmental > Aquatic > Marine > Oceanic | place: Pacific Ocean | collected 2011-06-12 | reverse complement strand
GTGAAGGCTTCGATATACATGGTTTTACTCCCCAAAAAGAGAGTATAAGATCACGACTAAACCGGATCGTCAAACTGATCGTTTAGTTTCCGCCAACTGGTCAATAAATATTCACGATCTCACCCTGGGGCTGAAGGTAGTATCAGTCTTGCACTTGTTTTCAGTGCAAGTTTAGCATTGGTTTTGGTATTTATGTCGCTCAAAAGTAAGAAATCTTTTATTAATAGAGTAAAAGAAAATACTCTTACAAAACTTTCTATTTATAAAGATAGGACAGCGGACATAGATAATACTTATGTAAAGGAAACCATAGCGGATAAAGTGTCTTCCGCTATAGGTTCAGTTGAAAAAACTAGCGAGGATAGTAAGGATGAAATTGACAAAATTAGGGATGTGATTATAGCCTTAATCCTTATATATTTTATTTGCGCTACTGTTTTTGGAAGACTGTAAATATGCCCTCCGTCGCCAATCACTTTTAATAGCTCAGTCGCTGCTTATTTGAATAGTAAAAACGTTTAACGCCTGTCAGTTTTGTAAAAACTTCACTTCCCATATTTAATAAATTTCCAGTGTAACTTCTCTAGGAAACAGGCGGCGCAGGTTTTGAAATAGACCGGTCTGAGAATTAAAGTCAAGGTCTTTGGCAAGTTCAGCGAAGGGGCGGCTACCGATATAGATAAAATTTGGTCATATAGTTAAACTGCCAAGTATCAGGCTGTTTCTCCAACCATATTTCTACTGCGTGAAAACCTCCATTTCCAGCTGAATATTTAGCGGATCGAAAGTTAGCCATCGCATTTTTTGCTGCCACGCTATGCTGTATAAGTAAATCATCAAGTGCTTAAGCAAATTTTTTTAGAAAGGCAAAGCGAGTCCTTCGTAATGGATATGCATAAAACAACAATCTATTCTAGTTGTAATCAATGAACGGGAGTTACTGAGTGCTGCCTAGCGAGTCTATTAAACGCTTAAACACAATCTAGCAATGTCATTGACTAGCAATTGAGAACGCTTATTAGATTGCTCTTTGAGCAGAATTGAGCGTTTAGCTTGCTCAAAGTTTTAAGCTATCTCGATGTGTTTTGCATGCGTAAGATGAACAGCACTCAGTATTTGGTTCGTTGCTATTGTCGATTCAGTTCAATTCTCAATTAGGAGGTGAGCGTGAGCAAGCAACGGAAGAATTAATTTTTTCGCGAATGGAAAACGGTCTTTAGTTACATCAGCTGTTTGCACCGCTAATCGTACATAGACATATAATAGGAAAAGAAAAGATATTCAATTGGAAGATAAAAGACGAAAATCCAGATAATAAGTGCACCACTCATGGTTAGAAATCAATTGATGTCCTATATCAAAATGCGAACTAATGTTTCATCCTATAGGCTTGTTACTTTTTAGTATAGATTGAAAAAAACACCTTTCTAAAAAAGTAATTACATAACCAATGCCCAACCATAAACTTAAGAAGTGGTAGTTTTTAAAGACCAAACTTTCAGATGATTTACTAGAGATTAGAAAATTGATTGGGTTTTCATCGTGTAGGGCTAAGTAAAAACCGAGCCCTACGTGAAGCAACCATGGAGTTTCTACTATTATTTTCTGAAATACGGAATTAGCTTCAAATGGAAAGACAAAAAAACGATTCTTTTTGAACTCGTCAGGCGTTTCAGCGTGAGTTATTGGGACACAGGGGTAAAGTAAAACAAGTATCCAGATCAATATTACCTGCGACATTAATAACCAATAAATAGCTGAACTTAACTCCATCAATGGTAGATTGAGTAGCGTAACTTTAGCTAAGCCGAAATAGGCCTTTTCAACCTCTCTAAATTTAGCTTCACGCTGCTTCAGTTTCTCATACAATGTAGCCCGCGAATCATCTTTTATTTGTTCTCGATATTCGTTGAACAGGTTAAAAAAATTAGGGACTGACAACTCTTCTACTTCGCCTCAATTTATCCAAGTCAACATTGTATAAAGCTTTCCTACTGTTATTTATTGCATTGTTTTGTTATTTCTTCCATCTTGTCATTTAGCCAGTCTATCTTCTCTTGGGTTAGCATGACTGCTGTAGCTTCAGCGACGTGAACCCCGACGATAATGTAGTCGTCGCTAGATTTTACCCAAAGAGGTGAGCCACTTTGCCCGCCGTAAGTATCGAGGCAGGATGGGGGATAACTCCCAGCATACCGCAACGTGTCGCTGTGTTGGTCAGTACATATTTGATTTTTCTTATCAAGCCTAATCATGCCGTGAAACATTTGAGAACCAGAAAGTTGAACTCCTCCCGAAGATTTATCGCTCTCAGCTGGAAATCCAGCGAGAATGACTGATCTTTCGATGAGCTCAATGACTTCCTGATAATTCTTTGGAAGCCTAAATTTAGTCTTTTGTTCTCTTTGACAAGTTGCTACAAGAGCGAGGTCATTGTCATAGTCGTGAAACTTAAAACTAGCAGGAATTGTTGTCCTAACATCTTCTTCCCTTTTAGCATAGAAACTAAAACCTTCATTACCAGCCACCACTCCGAACCCACAGTTTACTGCGTATTGAGTTACAGTTGATGGGTACCAAGGCTTATAGAAATTATGTGCAGCTGTCAGTAGAACGCCATTTGATAGCAGAGCTGCGCTACCGGTGAAAGTCGACCCAAATCCAAGAGGGTATTCTCGAAGTGTTTTTAGGTGACAAACATTATTATAGGGGTCAATAAGTTTGCTAGTCACCGCTGTCATATGTGAATTATTTGGCTCAGTGTATTCAGCATCTATTGGTGAAAACTCGGGAGGCTCGATTTTATTGGCACACCCAAACATCAAAAAAGCAATAGTGAAAATGGAACAAATAAATAATTTTTGCATGATAAATACCTTTTACTTTTGTTTTTCACAAGCGACAGCTGTTGCGAAAAACTCTCCTTTGAACCAAGTCCAATCATTTGGCAATGCGCGTTGACCGGCAATTCTCAAAACTACTGGAGTACACCCCTCAGACTTTTTCGCAACTGGTATGTGGCATTCCAAACTACGTCTATCACCAGCAGTAAAGTTGGCGCTTCTGTTGAAAAGTTGTGAAACAGTCAGTTCACAACTGCCTATTTTTAGGTTCCCACGTGATTCAACCAAACCTTCCGGTGATGTTAACCGTTGTTCTAGCGAACAATCTTTACAGAGTTTTCGTTGCCAAATTCGGAACTTTTCACCTACTCGTATTGCTACTGTTTCGACCTTAAAGTCTACTCGTTTGACTTCGATATCTGCTTTTAAGATTACATCATCTTTCAGGCTTAAAGCCTTTAGTAATATTGTCATTTCAGGTGATTTACCACTCCAACTCACCGTCCATATTAACGCTCCAAAGAGTGCACCTGATAAAGCTAATACTTCGAGTAACAGTTTCAGGTTTTCAAGTCCTGATCTGTTGCTGGGGCGTAATGAAATAACTGATTTATTCCGCGCCTTGCTCTCTTTCAAAAACTGAAATCCTTATTTAACTTACGTTTTTATGCACAGATACAAAAAGGGAGCGATGTAAAATTTTATATTCATGCTCTTCTAAAAATCTTTCTATGGTTAACAGCTTACTAATAACTGCTAGTGGGCCAGTGATAAATGCTGCGTAGACTTTGACGACCAAGAAAACAGCTTTAAGAACTGCTTTTACAAGTACGATAGAGAACTCAAATGCTTCTACATACTTAGTGAGGCTGGTTACAAATAAAGTTGTGTGAGATGCTGTTGCATTCTGGCTAATAGCCAATGTAAAGTCCATATCAATGTCTTTTCGCATTTTGACGAATTCGTCATTGCAAGGAACTTCTGCATTTAAAAGTAACTTTGTTCCCATATCAATTGCAATATACGCCCTTTGCAAAATCGCAAGCCCCTCAAATGCAAACTTCTTAGCGATACGAATAACCTGAGACATACGCCTTTTAATAGCTTTCAGCATTTTATTCACAGAATTGATAATCCACGAGATGACTTCTTTAGCAAATCGCCAGACCCTTTTCGCACCATCTAATATAGCGTTACCAAATCCAATATTTTCCCAGGTATTGGTATCATCTAGCTTTTGGTCATAACGCTCATTCCGTAAGCCCTTAAGCAAACGTTCCGCTTGAATCTGTTTTGGTATTTCAACAGTTATAGAAGGTACGGCACACGTCAATACGTCTAATGCTATATCAATGTGGCGAATGCGATATTCTGCTATTCCCCGTTTAATTTGACGTATAGTTTTCCCCATACAGAACAATTGCTTTTTATTTGCACCTGAATCGCTGCAAAATCGAATGGCAGCACTCAAAAATCCAGCGATATTTATATCTCGCCAGTCTTTAATCCGTCTTCGCGTCTCTAAATATCGACTGAATGAAATCTTCGTTGCGTTAGGGTTAATAATAGAACCATCAGCGTCGATATCGGTTTTAGAGTTACCATAGTCATGAAGCCATAGTTCGACTTTGCACAAATAACAGAGGAACCTCAATGCATGACATTTCAATTGATAATTTGTATCTTTTTTCTTTGAATAAAGAGGGATAGCCTTTAGTAAATTTTGTATTGAGATACGCTTATGAAAAATTGATTCTATGAGTTGGTCGTGATTGAAAAGTACTTCAAATAAGCCGAGGTGATATCCCTTACCGATTAGTAACTTGCCTTTGTCGTAACCCAGTAACAGCAGAATATCTCGAAATTTTGCCAAGCCATTATCCACAGCATATTTTCGTTCAATCGGTGCGTCAGTAGCATTGTATTTATCACTGAAATTCACAGCCGAGCCTTCAATGATACCCAAAGCTCTCAATCGAACATAAGCTGCACGAACAATAAAATCGCTAGGATTATGATCAATAATCCAGCGCTCTAGATGTGTTGGTTCTTCGAAAGAGAAAACCTGTTGTATCGCTTGCCAAGTCTGGAAACCTAACCATTCGTCTGTGACCAAACCGGCTTCAGCTTGTAGATCTTTAACAGCATTAGTCAAAGCTTTGTTATTGACGTTGCTGCGCTTAGTGAGGTATTGCAAATGCACCAATCGATCGACGATGATACGTCTGATATTCGGATCCAATTGCTGGTTCGGTTTGAGCGCACTATCGGGTAATCTTGGTACGACTCTTTTTGCTACTGAGCTTGAAACATCTTCATCCAAGTTACGAATTTTTTCAATGAGATCTTGTTTTTCCATCGCTCTACGAGACGTCCCTGTAACTCTGGTAATGAGATTAGCAAAATCGAATTTTCTCTTTGTTCAGAAGTCGGAATTTTTACTTTCCCACCAAGTTTTTTAAACCATCGGTAAAAAGATCAATGATTCCAGAACGAAGAGTCCTGCCCGATTCAATAGCAGCTTGGTGCACTTCATTAAGCTCTTTGCGCATTTCTTCAGTGAGTTTTTTGCTATTTGTTCGATAAATCAAGGCGTCACCGTCAATTTTATAGCTATCAACTGCGGCTACAATTAAATTACCGTCGACACCATTTTCCATTGCCGTTTGCATTATTTTGTCCCAGTCGAGTTGACCTTTATTATCATCGTTAGCTTGTATTGCTACATTTAAATCGCCCGTTACTGTAGTAACGGTCAAAGTAGAAAAATCAGTAGCTGTTGCATTTAGCTTTTCGACGAAGTTTGTTAATGCACTCATTGCGGCTCTCCCTAAAACAATGAAAAATGGTGTTGTATAAAAAATAAACTAAAGCATTTTTTTAAAACTTCAAGAAAAATCGGCTAAAAAATGGTCATAATTTGTGAGTGTCTTCATAGGTAGTGAGGACTTTATTGCCGAATAGCGAATAGTTGAGGAGTGAAAATATGTAAAGCAACACGTAATTGTATTGACTGTTGTATATAAATCTGATGAAACATTTTCGATAGGAAGTACAGTAAATCGAGTCTATAGGCACTACAAAATTGTTCCGGCTTATCACTTTAAGGTTTGAAGAAGATAGCTAGCTTATTACCAACCAATACAATTGAGATTGCATCGGTTGTGTACTCTCAGCAATGCTTAGTGATTAAGGCCAAAACTCAACCATAAATTTGTTTAAATATTGTACAATGTCTCGTTTTGTACTAACATCCATATGTTGGTTACGTAAAATTTATTTTATTACCTTTTAACTTATTGAAAATTAGAAAAAAGAAATGAAGTACTTTTCCAGTAAGCAGGTCATAGCAATTACAGGCACTACTCAAACAAGACTTTCTTACTGGGTGAGAGAAGGAGTCGTCCTGCCAGCGGAAGTATCTGGTAAGGGAAGAGGAAAACCTAAGCTTTACGGTTTTAAGGAGCTGGTAAATATTAGGGTTGTAAACGAATTAGTAGAGGCTGGAGTTAGCGTGCGTAAAATAAAAGAAGCTATTTTTCACTTACGTATGCTATTACCGCAAGCTATTGAATCTTCGTTAGCCTCGAAGAGAGTTTTTACCGACGGAAAAAAGATCTACATAGCTAATGAGAATGGTACTTTAGAGGAAGCATTCGTCACTAGGCAGTTAGCATTTCATTTTGAACTTTCTAAGTGCATTAAAGATATCAAAGATAATATAGAAGACTTCAACTATCCTCAGCGGTACGAAAAGGATGTCGATAAAATTATTGGTTAAATGAGAAGTATCTGTTTCAAAGGAATTCGAGATGCGTACTAGTAAGCAAATACCACTGCAATACATTGTACTGGTAGCAATACTTGGTTTTTACTCAACGTTTTTAATAAATAATGAGATATTTAGTGCACAATTGGCTATTACTCTTACATTACTGCTAAATTTAATGTTGATATATGTCGAAAAATTAAACAAGATAAAAGAAAAAGTAAGAACATTACTCGCGAGCTTCGTGATTGGAGTTTTTTTCGGGGTTTTGCTTCTTTGAAAATATAATGAGTGACCGAGCGAAGATTATTTCATGGAAAGATACAATTACCAGAAAAACAAAGTCGAGAAATATGTCAATTTGGTTTTTTCTCGAGATGCGTTATTAAAAGCCTCTCCCAGTATTATAAGGAAAAAACGTAGCCCGTTAGCTAGGGCTATAGCAAACCGAAACGTCAGTGCAATTACAAAAGCCGCGTGCGACAGGATTCGCGGGTCATTGCCACCAGAAAAGCTTAAACAGTTTTGTTCCTTGCTTTGCGAGTTCAGACGAAAACTAAAAGATAAGGACAGTAAGGGCAGCAAGCGAGAAGTTGTTGCATGGATGGTATCTGGGCTCGTAGGTCTGGTTGATGCAGCATCTGGTCTGATGATTAGTTTCTTGTGGATAATAAGAAAGAACCTGTTTGAATTTCTGTGTGGGTGCAAACTTGATGGAATTTGTGAATCGCTAGTGAAATAGTTTTTTCACTAGCATTTAATGCCCGAATGTATTTTCTCGCAGATAAAGCTTAAGGCATTTAATCGAAGCTGTTATGCCCGTTTTGCTTAATGCCGTTCTAATTATTTTCGTTGGTTTAAATGATCGCTTTTCTTCCCTATGTCCCGTATTAAATAGAACTTTACTGCTACTCAGATACATCCCCGCTTCTTATACTCTTCTGCCCATTCTTTGAAGCGTTTTTCGTCGCGCTCTGCGGTCTTTGCGTGCCTATTTAATGTTTTCTTAGATAATGCTGTTCGATCATTGCTGCACTAGTTCCACATTGAAGCGCAATCACGTCCATGCTCGCACCGTTTAAAAGCTGCCATGTAATATAGGTATGCCGCAGAGAGTATAGCGTTCGCGGTCCGCTAGGTGACTCTTTTAATCCCGAATTTTGAAGAGCTTTCTAGAATGCTTTACCTAATTGCTTTGTGTACTCACCAATCACATCACGTTTACATACTACTTTGCGTGAGCCTGTATATTTTGTTGTTTTACCTTTAGTCACATAAATGAAGAACTGCGCCTTAGACCCTTGCGTTTTGATTTCGATGTCCTTCCACTTTAAGTCCTCCATTTCCGTTCCGTGTTTAATACCAGTATTTATTGTTACTTCACAATAATCATAAACTAACTCACAGATCTGACGAGTTTTTTCGCTATGGCGTTAAACTCTCATTCTAGTATTGCGTCCAATACAGCTTCGTATTCTTCTTCCGAAAATGCAGAGCAGGCGTTTGCCTGCTTCACCTTTCGACGACAGTATTGGAACCTGACCTGACCTGACCGGCGATCATCCTTTTTTGCGCTATAGCTTCTTAAAACACGAGCTGAAGAGCAGCATTGTGGGTTAATAATGTAGGGAAGCTGGAGGCTTCTTCATTCGCCCTTTACGCCACTCATCAAATTTAGATATTTCTTCTTGGCCAATTGAGGTGATAAATGTGCGTGAAAAGTAGGGAATGTGGTAGTTTTCTAAAGCTTGAATATAATCCTTAAAGGAACGTTTTCCGCCCCCGTGTTCTAGTTGTTCTTCTAGTTTTTCAATTGCACGATCAGCAACGTCTTTGAATCGCTTACTTTGGAGTAGCGTGTTATTTTCGTGTCTAATTTGGTGGTCTAAGAAGATACGATGTGCCATGGCTTCGTCTTTATCTTTTTTCTTAGTTGATTTGTATAGAAATTAAAACTACTTTAATTTCATATATTTAAAAATGGATTTTACATTGAAAATCCGTATGTACCTGCGGCTGCACCGCGCGTTACAATCCCGGGTCGAGGCACCATTATTCAGGAAGCTCTTGTAGAAATGCGAGGGCTTTTTTGATCTAGGTTGTTGTATCAAGTTAGCGGAACACGCTGGCGTGCCCCTCACCGCATCTACATTCCACTCAATATTTGAATTCGATAAATACGCATATGGTAGCTTTACCCTTGAACACTGTATAATAAGTAGAATGAGTGAGGCTGTTTGAGGCAATTGGGTATGAACCGTCGTAAAAAAATCATCAAGAAACTTCAGAAAAAAGATAAAAAGGCCAATGCTAAAATTCATAAGAGCAATAAGCCGGCTTATATTTCTAAGGCAGAACGGGAAAAGCTAGCTGAACAAGCTAATAGCGATGAGCAAAGTAAACAGCCTGAAAACGAACAAGAATAACCCTCTAAAAATTCCTATCAGTTCAAAATGTAACAATTGTAAAAACACTACCTTTTTTTCATCAAGTAAATGAGAATGTTTCTTATTAAGAATAACTAAACATTTAATTGGAGCTTTCTTTGAAAAAACGAGTGTTCATTGGTGCGGTTTGCACTCTATCTAGCGCGTTTTCCTATGCCCAAGTACAAGCAGTTGATGAAACTAAGCCTGTCGAAACGGCCGCCGTTGAAAAAATATCGGTAGTAGGCGCTGCAACAAACCTAAGTATTACTGCTGAAGAAATCGAGCAATACCAAGCTAATGATCTCGCTGATATATTTCGCTACTCGCCTTCAATTAGTGTTGGTGGTTCAGTTGGCGTGGCACAAAAAATATATATTCGCGGCCTAGAAGATGCTTATTTAAATGTCACCTTAGATGGTGCACAGCAAACCTCCACACTTTTCCATCACATTGGTCGTGTCACCATCGATCCAGATTTACTCCAGCAAATTGATGTGCAGGCCGGCGCTGGTGAAGCAACCAGCGGCCCAGGCGCAATTGGTGGTTCAATTCGCTTTAAAACAAAAGATGCGGATGACCTTTTAGCTGAAGGCGAGCAATTTGGTGGCCGTGTTAAAGCAAGCTACTTTTCGAACGATGGTACGCGCTATAGTGGCAGCCTTTACGGCAAGCTAAGTGATACATGGGGTGTGCTAGGTTATTACAGCACTGTCGATCGCGACAATATGGAAGATGGCGACGGTAACGAAATTTACGGTACAGCAGCCGATCAAGACATGTTGTTCCTTAAAGCCAGTGGTGATATTGCTGAAAATCACTATTTGTCGCTAAGTGTTGAGCAACGTGACGAAGAAGGTGAGTTTTCAGCACGCCCGAACTGGGTAGTATTAGAAGGTGCAGCGCTTTACCCAAGTGAAGCCGAGCGTGATACCTATGTAGCAAACTATCGTTTCGCACATAGCGATATGGTTTACCTAGAAGCCACCGCTTATCAAACCGATTCTTCATTTCAAGGTGGCCGTTTTAATTGGTTAGCCGAAATAGACACCTACGGTTTTGATATTCGCAATACCAGCGAAACAGCAAACCACAAGTTTGTATACGGGGTAGATTACCGTAGCGATGAAGTGGAAAGTGGACCAGCTGCAGGAGCGGTAGAGAACGCGGAAGAAAGTAGCGTAATGGGTATTTATGCACAGGGTTACAGTGATATTACCCCTGAGCTATTACTTAGCTACGGTGTACGCTACGACGACTATGATTTTCAGCAACGCATATTGCTTGAAGAATATTACGGCACACCGGTTACTGACAGCGAAGCTTCACTAGACGACTCTGAACTAAGCTTTAATATTGGTGTTGCATATCAGCTTACTGAAGCATGGACCCTAGGTTTGGGTTATGCCGAAGCGGCTAGAGGAAAAGAAATTGGCGATGGTTTTACTATCGACGGTTACCTTTATGATGGCTCAGATATTCCAGTGGTTGCTGATGATCTTGTACCCGAAACAGTACAAAACATTGAAGCGTCTATTGAATACAGTGCGAATAACTTAAATGCGAAATTAAGCGTTTATAACTCAACCCTAGATGATGTGATTTTTGAAGGTTTTGAAGGAAACTCTGTTTTCAATAATATCGGTAGCGTAGAAAGCAGCGGTATTGAATTCGACCTTGCTTATCGCGTCGATTCATTCGACTTCTTCTTTGGCTTCTCGACCGCCGATACTGAATTAGACCCAAGAGACGGCCTATACAGCGTTGACTATTCATCTATTGATTTAAACGGTTATGAATTTGTGGGCTTAGGTAATAGCCGCGGCGATACCATAGTGGTTGGCGTAGATTACGCCGTTAACGCCGATATAAGTGTGGGGACTAGTATTAGACAGGTTAGGTCTATTGATATTGATACCTTGCACCAAGCGGTTGATTTGGGTTGGACAGACAGCTTGTATAGCTTAAACAAACCAAGCTACACCCTTGTTGACTTGTATGGTGAGTGGCAGGCCACAAGCAATATTCTTGTTAACCTAGCGGTATCTAACTTGTTTGATGAGTACTACATCGACCATTCAAGCGTGGGTGACTATAGCGAAGTATTTGGCACTGTTATTGGCCCCCATGAAGCAGGTAGAGATATCAGGCTATCAGTAACCTACGACTTTTAGCACTAGGTCGTTAACCCGATGGTGTCTAAAACTATAAAGAAGTGGGTCTTTTGGACCCACCTTATTGCCGGCTTAATAGCCGGCATATTTGTTTTGTGTATGTCTTTTACAGGCGTATTACTAACCTATGAACGGCAAATTGTAGAGTTCAGTGAAAGGCTGCATGATGTAGAGCCTGCTAAGTTGTCTACAGATGTAAGTGAAACGGCTGTGCAACACGAAGGCGAGGGCATAGGCGAGAACACTGATACACAAGCACATAGCGCCGCTAGGGCGCGCATTAGCACCGATGAAGTGGTTACAATTCTACAGGCATTGAAGCCTAACGAACCACATATTTATGTTCGGTGGGTAAACCGCGAAGGCGCAGCTATCCCTGCTTGGGCGGGGCGACACAGCTTTTTACTACATCCTTATACTGGCGAAATTCTACGAGAAGGCGAGGGCATGGTGGGGGAGTTTTTCCATGTAGTCACCGACTTTCATCGTTATTTATCTCTTGCGGGCGACTATCGCGTGGTGGGTAAAAACATCACAGCGTATGCCAACTTAGTATTCCTCTTTCTAATCGTAAGTGGCCTGTATTTATGGTTGCCTAAGCGTTTAAATTTAAGAGCCCTAAAACAGCAGTTTCTATTACCTAAAACCTACCAGAATTCCCATCATCGGAATCGTCAGTGGCATGTCGTCTTCGGTATCTGGTGTTTAATACCGCTATTTGTTATTGCCTTAACCGCCACTATTTTTCATTTCGATTGGGCCAATAAAGCCATATATGGCGCCTTTGGTGAAAGTGTGCCTGCCCGAGAGCAGCATGAGGAAATTACCAGTTTAGCGGCTGACGTGGTGCCCTATGAAACGCTGTTTAATTCAGCCCAGCACCACGCCAACGCGAATGGCTACGCAGATTGGTATTCAATGTGGATGGAAATAGGTGAAGATATCCAGGAAGCACGTTTTTTCATTGATAAAAGCATAGGGCATAGGCAAGAACTCGCGTATTCGCTTTTTTTCGATACCCAAACAGGCGAAGTAACCAAGGTGCTAAGAAAGCAAGATTGGTCTCCTGGTGGTCAAGCGTGGGGCACGGCGCGCTTTCTACATACCGGTGAATACTTTGGGGTTGTGGGCCAAACCGTGGCAGGGGTGGTGTCCTTGCTTGCTTGTGTGCTGGTGTATACCGGCATTGTATTGGCGTGGCGCAGATTAGTCAGCGAGCCTAAACGGTTGCGTGAAAATGCAGGGGCAAATTCTTAAATCAATATCGCTCTTATCGCTAAAATACGCAGGTATGAGTGAATATTAGCGAGCTGTGGTGGATGAGCTAGGTAATTCAATTTGTATTTTTAGCCCACTGCGCTGCTTAGTTTTGTTCGGTTCGCTCAGGGGCTTACCTGTATAGCTACAGGCGTCATCCATATAATTTTGAGCTTTGATAGTGCCGCCCACGGCCTCAATTTGTCGGTGGGCTAACGCCAACCCTAAACCAAAGCCAGTGCTTTGCGATGTATCTATTCGTTCGCCTTTGGATACTCTGGCCTTATCTACTCGAAAGAAGGGCTTAAAGATGTCTCCAAGCATATGTTCAGGCACACCGGGGCCATTGTCTTTTACACATAGCCGGTAACCCTTCTCGGTGCTGCTGAGCAGTACCTCTACTTCCGATTTTTCAGGCGTATGGCGCAATGCGTTGCGAATAATATTCTCTATTGCTTGGCCCAATGCTATTTGGCTGCTTTGGGTCAGCGGTGCTTTTTTTGGCAGCGTGCTAACAAGGTTTTTGTCGGGGTATTCGAATCGTGCGTCTTCGCATATAACCTGTATTAATTCCACCAAATCGAAGTCTTCAGCGTTTAACTGTGGAGACTCGGTATTTAACCAAGCAAGAGTAAGCGTGTCTTCCACTAGGTTGCGCATAGTAGATGCTTCGTAGCGAAGTCGCGCTAATGCTTGTTGCGGGTTAATTTGCTGCTCTACAAAATCAACCGCCATATCTATACGTGTTAAAGGCGTGCGCAATTCATGAGACAAATCTGCTAGCAACTGACGTTGATTATAAATAAGTTTGCTGGTTCTATCGGCCATCTTATCGAAAGTAACGGCTAAGCGGGTAAGCTCGTCATTCCGCTCAAGCAGCGATGCATTGGTTCTTACATCATAATGCCCAGCGCTGAAAGATTTGGTGACGTTTTCCAGCTTTCTCAAAGGCGACATAACGTGGCGGTATAACACTAGACTTAATATGCACAGTAATATGAGCGGCAGTGCAATTTGCAGCATGGCATTGGCATACAGCAACATGGCACCTGGGCGCATACGCTGGGGTAATTCAATTAAAAGGTGGGTATTGGCGTCGGCGAAAGGTATTTCCATAACCGGATTATCTTGAAAGTATAAGTGTATTTTCCACTCCACACTTCTGCCGTATTGGAAGCGGTCGAAAAAGGGTTTGTAGATAGTGGAATCGGCTATAGGATTTAGGTTCGAAGTAACCGCACCTACCCAAGTTTGCTCTTTCTCTTGTAGCGCTTTAACCCAAACCGACAAGGCTTCTTCGCCTTCATTTGCCCAAATTTCATCGGCTTCTTTTCCGTAATCTAGCAATTGCTGTTGATGTTCTTGTGCAATAAAGCTCATGCTAGATTCGGTATGATTTGTTAACCAGTCAATGGCCCAAAACAGCAGTACAGTACCCACCCCAATAACAGTACACATTCGCCAAAACAGGGTATATTTCATGAAAACCGATAGCCCTTTCCGTGTAGCGTAGAAAGCCTTTCTGGCGGCATACCTGCTTCTACTAGCTTTTTGCGTACACGGCTGATGTGCATATCTAAACTTCTATCGTAACGGCTGAATGGCCTGTTAAGCACGCTTTGATATAAGAAGGCTTTGGTCATCACTTCATGGTGGTTTTCTAGCAACACCCATAGCAACTTAAATTGAATGGGGGTGAGTTCAACATCGTGCCCTGAAAAGCGAACATCTTGCTTTATTCGGTTAAGTTGAAGCTCATCAATGATTAACTGTGACGCTTGTTTGGGGGGGATAGCATCTCGCTGGCTACGGCGTAGTAACGCCTCTATTCTAAGCATCATTTCTGTGAAGTTAAACGGCTTAGGCAAGTAATCATCAGCGCCTTTTCTATAGCCTTCAATACGCTCTTGTTCAGCGCCACTGGCGGTAATCATCATTACCGGAGTATGCTTAACTTTTCGAATTTGATTCAAAACAGCCAAACCATTCAGCGAAGGTAACAAAATATCGAGTAAAATAAGATCGAAGCTTCCCTGCAGCGCCGCTAACAAGCCTTTCTGGCCATCTAGGCACTGCGTAGTGGTAAACCCTTTTTCTTTTAGCAGCCTAGCTACCTGATCGCTAAGGGTTATATCGTCTTCTATTATTAAAATGCGAGCGGCAGACATAGTAAGTACTCAAGTTGTGAGTTTACATGCTATTGATAATTGTTCTTATTTGCAAGTTGGTTGAGGTATCGCTTCCAAATATTGAGCATATTTGCTACTTTCAGGCTTCATTACGCAATATTGTACATAAGTACTTTTATCTTTTTCTTCATCTTAAAACGGCAAGGATCAGTCATGCCTTCTTATTTTCATAATTCACTTTTAATTGTATTAAGTCTGCTTTTTATCATCACTGGTTGTAGTAATAACGCTAGTCAAATGTCCTCAGACGCAGACTCAGTGAGCGAAGATGAATCTGCAACTACCCTAACCGGTACTTGGCAGGTGGAGAGCATCGACATGGGTGGCATTATCGATAGCAGTATGATGACCGTAGAGTTGGTAACAAAAAATAGAATTTCCGGCTTTACTGGCTGTAATCAATTCTCAGGCATACTTAATTTACAAGCGAACGAATTAGCAGAAGGTGAATTTGCAACGTCTAAACTGGTAACGACTCGCCGCGCATGTGTAAGTGCCATGTCAGCGCAAGAACAGCGATTTGTGAAAGCGCTAGAAGCAGCAAGCCGTTACGAAATTAAAGAGGGCACCTGGTTGGTTATTTATGATAACGACGGTAAGCAAAGACTGAAGTTAATAAGAATGTCGGCACAAGACACGGCGAAGAATGAAAAAATGGATGCTGCTACCACAGGAACGCATCAGTTTAATTGTGCGACAGCAGGAAACATTGTGGTGCGCTTTTTAGGCCCAGATACCATTAAGTTATCTGGAAATGGTAATATTCATATATTACAGCATGCGCGTTCAGCCTCAGGAGCGCGTTATATTGGCATAAATACAGAATTTTGGAATAAGGGGAATTCAGCCGTTCTTAGCCTTCAAAATCAATCTTATTCATGCAGCAAATAACAAACTAGTGACTTTTGAGTCTAAAACCACACTTCCCCGCCTTTTATAGGTTTTTTTGCACATATAGCAGTTTTTCGCATCTCGTTACTTGCCAACTTTCTAAATTGGGTACTACGCTTAGTCCATATTGTAATCAACACTGACTAACGCGTTGCCTACTTACTCCCCTTCAACGTTCAGAGTAAGTACCTTTATGACATTGAACACACGTCATGCATATTTCGCTCGGTTTAATCGGGCGTGATGAAGGAGTAGTGGCAGGGTATAAGGAGATCCTTTTGCATTCAAACGTGGAAAGTTCATCTACACACTCTAAAAGTAGCGCTAACCTTTACCTGGTGGGCGTAGTGGTAGGGTTATTAGGGGCTTGGGCTCTGTTCTTTTTAGGCTCAGCGCTGTTCGGCTTTATTTTGCTTACGGTGGTATTAATCGGCTTTGTCGCTTATACGTCAAGTAAGAACACCTCGTCTGATGATATTTCCTCTTATGAAGAAACACAGTCCAGCACCAGTCATGTAGAAGATAATATTGCATTAGCAGGGGGGGAGATTGCTCACTCGCTAACAATATGTGAAGGAAACCTATCCTCTATCAAAACAACCCAAGACGATGCTGTTGTTACCCTTAGCCAAGCCTTTACCAGTTTAAAAGACCTAGTGGCAGAACAGGTTAATTGCATTGATGCCTTGTTAAGCGTTGATGCATCAAACAGCACCGCTTACTCAGATAAAATGCGCAATTTTGCTCAAGATACCGACAGCACCCTTGTGAGCTTTATCGATTCCACAGAAAAAATGTCATCTTCAACGCAGCATTTAATGAGCCAGGTACAAATCATTCAACAAGCAATGCCTACGGTTATCGATGCCCTTAGCGGAATAGACGATATTTCAGCCCAAACTAATTTGCTAGCGTTAAATGCAGCCATTGAAGCGGCGCGAGCCGGTGAAGCGGGAAGGGGCTTTGCCGTGGTGGCCGATGAAGTACGGGCGTTATCTACCCGCTCAACCCAGTTCAGTGATGTTATTAAGAAGCAGGTAGAAAATATTAAAGGGCTGGTAGATAAGCTCACCGAAACTGCCGAGTTCGTTGCTTCTCAAGATATTTCCCATGTGGTTGAAGCTAAAGACCATATCAGTAAAGAACTAAAAGACATTATACGCAAAGCCGAATCAGACCAAGTTACCACCAAGCAACTAGAGGGTATTGGGCAACAACTAGACGATGCAATAAATAACGCGATAAGAGGTATGCAGTTTGGCGATATAAATGGCCAGCACATTGATTATACAAAAGATATTGTGAAATTTATTATTGAGCGACTTCAACAACTAGAGTCTGAAAATTTGGAAGCATTTGCTTCTGAATTAAAGGCTTATCAACAAGCGCTTGCCCAACGAGGAAAAACCGACCATAACCCTGTTTCTGCAACATCCATGCAGTCAGGAGAGGTAGAGTTATTCTAGGGTACAAAGGATTTTGATATCAAAAGTTATTACTTTTAAGCAGTGAGGGAATAGAAAGGATGAGCAAGCATATTTTAGTAGTCGACGATTCTATATCAATTCGTCAAATGGTAGAGATGACCTTAAAAGGTGCTGGCTACACGGTTACTACCGCACAAGATGGTCAAGAAGCATTAGACAAATGTAAGTCTCAGCAATTTGGGTTTGTATTGACCGACCAAAATATGCCTCGCATGGACGGTTTAACACTCATCAAAAATTTACGTAGTTTAAGCGGTTTCAATCGCACGCCTATTGTAATGCTTACCACAGAAGCAGGCCCAGAGATGAAAGCCAAAGGGAAAGCGGCGGGTGCTACAGGTTGGATGGTGAAGCCTTTCGATCCTAATAAGCTGCTAGATGTGACAAAGCGCGTTTTGGGCTAATCCTCTTCACATCATACCGGCCTGGAAGGATTCAGAATGAGCATCGATATTGAGCAATTTCATGGCGTGTTTTTTGACGAGAGCGATGAGCATCTCGACGACATGGAACAACTGCTAATTAGCCTTGATGTAGACTCGCCTGACCCGGAAGAACTCAACAGTATTTTCCGCGCGGCCCATTCTATAAAAGGGGGCAGTGGCATTTTTGGTTTCAATGCCCTAATGAACCTTACCCATGTAATGGAAAACCTGCTAGATAAAGCCCGTAATCAAGAGATATCTGTTACCACCAATATCGTTAACCTGTTACTAGAAACTCTTGATGTATTAAAAGCAACGTTATCTGCCTATCGCGATCAGGTCGATGTGCCAGAACAAGCCATTGCCGTCAGTATTACCAAGCTGGAAAGGGCGCTATCTGAAACCCAAGGTGCAGCCGCGGCTGATACTTCTAACGATGTCGATAACGCTAACGGCTTTGACAATAGCAACGGCAGTTCAGATGCTGACAGCAGCGATAGTTCAAATGACAACAGCGACGCCTTTGGCTTTTTTGATGATGAGCCCGACCTCACCACAAACATCAGCCAACAGACCGAGATTAACGACGTTGAGTTGTCCACACAAAGTGATGATGGTTTTGGGTTCTTTGATGATACGCCCAGCGAAGCAGTCGCTAGCGCAGAAGACGACGGCTTCGGTTTTTTTGATGAACCAGAAATGCAGGTCTCTACACCAGCAGCCAGCGATAACAGCTATGGCTTTTTTGATACAACAGAGCTGCCTGAAAACAAGGCAACACCTGACAATTCTGAAGCCGTAATTTCACCTAAACTATTTGTGCTAGACCCTATTGCGGCAAAGGGTACAGGTGAAACATCTGCATTAAAGAAAAAGTCACCGCCAAAGGCGAGTGATGCTGCGCCGCCTATTAAGACGAATAAAAAAAGTGTTGGTCGCGATAGCGCTTCAATTCGAGTGGATACCAAAAAAATCGACTCTATGGTTGATTTAGTCGGCGAGCTCGTTATCACTCAATCTATGCTGTCGATGATTGGACAGGAAGTAGATGGGCAAGTAGGTGAGCGTTTGCAAGTGGCGATAGACGAGCTGCAGCGCAATACTCGTGAAATTCAAGAATCGGTAATGTCAGTCAGAATGTTACCGCTAACAGCTACATTTAATCGCTTCCCTAGGCTAGTTCGTGATTTGGCTGGCAAGCTAGATAAAAAAGTTGATTTAGTTTTACAAGGCGCTCATACAGAAATTGACAAAAGCCTGATTGAAAAGCTTGTCGACCCATTAACGCATTTAGTTAGAAACAGTATCGATCATGGTATTGAGTTGCCCGAAAAGCGACGTGCCGCCGGTAAGCCCGAAATGGGAACCGTCATTCTAGGCGCTGAGCAAAAAGGCGGCAGTATTATTATTAAAATCATTGATGATGGCGGCGGGCTGAATAGGGCGCGTATTTTGGAAAAAGCACGTTCCAATGGTTTAACTGTTGACGATGACATGCCAGACAGCGAAGTCTGGCAGCTTATCTTTCAAGCCGGTTTTTCAACTGCCGAAGCGGTAACCGATGTGTCTGGCCGTGGTGTGGGTATGGATGTAGTAAGGCGGAATATTGAAGCCATTGGTGGGCGGATTGAAATAGAGTCTTCATTAGGAGAGGGCTCAGGCTTTTTCATACATTTACCGCTTACCCTCGCTATTGTTGATGGCATGTGCGCGTCAGTTGGCAATCAGATTTTTGTCATACCTTTGCTTAACATTGTGGAGTCTTTTCAGCCCACTGCCAGCCAACTTAAAACCCTAGGCAACGATACGGTGCTTTATGTACGTGACCAATATTGGCCGCTTGTTCCACTTCACGATTATATGGACGTAGAAAACGCCAACCGTAAACCCACAGAAGCCATTGTTGTATTACTTGAAAGTAGTAAGAAACGCTTCGGAGTGCTGGTAGACGCCTTAGTTGGCCAGCAACAAGTGGTAATAAAGAGCCTAGAAGCTCACTATCGAAAAGTGGCTGGACTTGCCGGCGCTACTATTATGGGCGACGGAAAAGTTGCACTGATTATCGATGCCGACTCTATCGCAACTACTTATACGTCAAGTCAATTAGAGGACATGCTCGCATGAGTGATACCGCATTACATCAGGCTGTTATCGGGGGCGATGACAAGGAATATCTAAGTTTCGTACTTGCCGATGAGCACTACGCTTTAGATATCAAAACGGTAAAAGAAATTCGTGGTTACGAGCAAGTCACTAAAATTGCTAATGCGCCAGCGTTTATAAAAGGGGTAATCAATTTGCGAGGGGACATTGTGCCTATTGTAGATTTACGCCTTAAATTCAACGTTGGCGAAGCCACATATACCGAATTTACTATTGTGATTATGCTCAATATACAAGATCGCATTGTGGGCATTGTGGTAGATGGCGTATCGGATGTTATTCGGTTAATGGAAGATCAAATTCTAGCACCGCCTGAATTTGGTGTGGCTTTTGATAGCCGGTACTTGCACGGGTTAGCAGATGTAGATGGTCAGATGGTTATTCTGGTGAATATTGAAAGCCTTATCACCAGTGAAGAAATGGGCTTAGTTGCTCCCCAAAGCGTTAACGAAGACGCGTAACAGCTAAGACGGCAACGGTAAAAAATTTCGCAAATTTAGGATGAACTGGTTATGGGCGTGTTTAACTTTCTCAACAATGATGAGCTTAAAGCTGCACAGCATGAGGCGCAGCTTAAAACGCAAATTCTCGATGCAAGCACCGCAAGCATTATGGTAATTGATGGCGCGGGTAATATTGTATATCACAACCCTGCTTTTTTAGCGCTGGCGAAGCAATGCCCTGATGATTTTACGGTTTCCACTCATGGCGGCCATGCTGCTTTAAAAGGGCAAAATTTATCGGCAGTCATAAAAGGCAATACCCAACTGCTGAATCAAATATTGCAGTGCCGAGAAGAAAGTCTTTATGCGCAATTGGCTAAGAGCGTGTTTACCCTCAACATTACCCCCCTTAGTGCGTCAAGCTCAGAGCCCGCTCAGTATGTTGTGCAATGGAGTGATAACGAACAAGAAGATCAACACGCGGGTATGGTTAGTGCCATTAACCAAAGCCAAGCGGTTATTCTTTTTTCTCCCGATGGCAATATTGTTAAAGCGAATGAAAATTTTCTGTCAGCCATGGGCTACTCAGAAAGCGAAATTGAAGGCAAACATCACAGCCTGTTTGTTACTCGAGAATACGCCAGTAGCCAAGAATACAAAGACTTTTGGTCGGTATTACGAAGCGGTGAAGCTCACAGCGGAGAATTTTGCCGCGTAAATAACAAGGGCGAAGACGTTTGGATCCAAGCTTCTTACAACCCTATTTTAGACAGCAACGGGCAACCTTTTAAGGTGGTGAAATTCGCCACTGATATTACCGCTGAAAAAGCTAAGAACGCTTACTTCGAAGGGCAACTAACCGCCATAAGCAAATCTCAAGCGGTTATCGAGTTTGATTTAGATGGCGTGATTTTAGATGCCAACAGTAATTTCTTATCGGCGCTTGGTTACACCCTAGATGAAGTGAACGGAAAGCATCACAGCATATTTGTAGAACCTGCTTTTAAAAACAGCCCAGAATACGCCGCCTTTTGGGAGCAATTGCGCAAAGGGGTATATGCTAGTGGCGAGTACAAGCGTATTAGTAAACTAGGTAATGCTGTTTATATTCAGGCTTCGTACAATCCCATACTCGATCAAAATGGCAACCCCTTTAGGGTAGTGAAGTACGCTACCGACATTACGGGGCGCACGGTAGCAGTAGACAGTATTAAAACCGTGATGTCTAAGCTTACTGAAGGTGACTTACTGCATAACATTGAAGAACCACTAGATGGCGACTTTAAAGTGCTTGGTGAGTCTATTAACCAGTTTGTAGATGAACTACGCGACACCATTATCAAAATTCACGATGCGGTAGAAACCATCGATACCGCTTCTAATGAAATTGCGACAGGAAATGCCGACTTATCCAGTCGTACCGAGCAGCAAGCATCTAGCTTGGAAGAAACTGCATCGGCCATGGAAGAGCTCACAGGTACGGTAAAATTAAATGCGGAAAATGCCGACCAAGCAAAAGGTTTGGCTAGTCAGGCATCTGATGTGGCATCAGAAGGCGGAAAGGTGATTGAACAAGTAGTTCATACCATGGGGGAAATTAACGATTCGGCCCAACGCATTTCTGACATTATTGGTGTTATTGACGGCATTGCATTTCAAACCAACATATTAGCCCTAAACGCCGCAGTAGAAGCGGCGCGAGCTGGCGAGCAAGGCCGCGGGTTTGCGGTAGTAGCATCGGAAGTACGAACGTTAGCCCAGCGCTCAGCAGAAGCGGCTAAAGATATAAAAGGCCTTATTTCAACCTCGGTAGAAAAAATTACCAACGGTAATGTATTGGTGAACAAATCTGGTGAAACCATGGCGGATATTGTGACGGCAATTAAGCGGGTGAACGACATTATGTCAGAAATTGCTGCGGCAAGTTCCGAGCAAGCCACCGGTATTCAAGAGGTCAACAACGCTGTTGTACAAATGGATGAAATGACACAACAAAATGCAGCACTTGTAGAAGAAGCGGCAGCCGCCGCAGACAGTATGAGGCAGCAGTCTGGGCAATTAGCACAGCGGGTAGCTGTATTTAAAGTGGGGCAACAGAGCTTTAGTTCAGCCTCTACGTCATCGAATAGCATGGCATCGTTTCCTACATCCGCTCCAAGAGCGATATCGGGGCCTGGGCCTTCTAAGCCAAGAGTATCGTTAAACCCAATGTCGCCGGATGAAGCAGAGTGGGAGGCCTTTTAGTGTATGACCGAGTTGCACGAAGTAGTGGCGAAAAGGGAATTTGCCTACAGTCGGCGAGACTTCGATAGAGTTAGGCGGCTACTGTTTGAGCGTGCCGGTATTCGCCTAGCCGACTCTAAAGATGCCATGGTGTATAGCCGCTTAGCGCGGCGCTTGCGTATATTAAAATTAACCCGTTTCAAAGACTACTTGGAAATGGTGGCCCACAACCACCAAGAACAAGAACATTTTGTTAATGCGCTAACGACAAATTTAACCTCTTTTTTCAGAGAACCTCATCATTTTGAAGCGCTTTCAACGTACTTAAAACAGCACCCCAATACCAAACGCATTTGGTGTTCGGCCAGTAGTACAGGGGAAGAGCCTTATTCCATCGCGATGACAGTAGCGTCGGTATTTGGCACCTTTACTCCCCCTGTCTCTATTGTTGCCACTGATATCGACAGCCGAGTGCTACAAAAAGCCGCTGCAGGGATTTACAGTGCAAGCGGCATTGAACAATTACCTCCTCATTATCGCGAACAGTTTTTCTACAAAGGCAAAGGCGCACAGTTAGGGAAAGTGCGTGTGGCCGATGAGCTTAGGCGCATGGTGCAGTTTGAAACCCTAAACTTGATGTCGCCCACATGGGACATTGAAAGCCCAATAGATATTATTTTTTGTCGAAACGTCATGATCTACTTCGATCGAGACACCCAGCGCAAAATTCTATCCCGAATGGTTAAGTTAATGACACCTGAGGGAATGTATGTAGCCGGTCATTCTGAAAACTTCACTATGTACCCTGAGTTGGTACGGCCTATGGGTAAAACTATTTACCGGCCAGTAAATTAAAAGGGGTTAGCAGTATGAGCCAAGATGAACAACCTATCAGTTACTTCGACAACCGATTTCGAAAAGAAGCCGTTAAATTATTACCAGGGCAGTACGTTGCCACCGCTTCTAATAAGGTGTTAGTCACTATTTTAGGGTCTTGTGTTGCCGCATGTATTTACGATCCAGAAAAGAAGATTGGCGGCATGAACCATTTTATGTTGCCTGAATTGAATTTAGCCAGCGAGCTAGACAGCAACCTTGCATCTAAATACGGTGTGCATGCTATGGATATGCTTATTGAAAAACTCATCACGCTAGGGGCAAGAAAGGAAAAGCTGGTGGCTAAAGCTTTTGGGGGCGGTAAAGTGCTTGCTGGGTTTGTGCAACAAGATATTGGCAGAATTAACGCTGAGTTTGTTGTTAACTATTTAACTAGGGAAAACATTCCACTATTAAATAGTGACTTAATGTCCGACTACGCCCGCAAAATATACTTTCTGCCGGATGAAGGTAATGTATATATGAAGCGAATTAGAAATTTTAATAATACCAGTTTGTATGAGCGTGAATCTAGCCACCGCGTGCTGCTATCTCAGCAAGCCACCCCCGATGATTTCTCGCTAACGGAGCCTGACAATGCCCATCAAAGTTCTCGTGGTAGATGACTCTGCACTTATCAGGCAGTTATTATCTGAAATTATTAATAATGAAGCTGACATGCTTTTGGTTGGTGCGGCACCCGATGCATTTGTAGCGAAAAAAATGGTGCAAGAGTTTAAGCCTAATGTGATCACCCTTGATATTGAAATGCCCAAGGTAGATGGCTTACGGTTTTTAGAAGTTATGATGAAAGCATGCCCTACACCGGTTGTTATGGTGTCTACGTTAACGGAAAAAGGGGCTGATGCTACACTTCGTTCGTTAGAACTAGGCGCGGTAGATTTTGTCCCAAAACCCAAGCTGGGTGTGGCTCAAGGTATGGAAGAGTATCGTTCGGTAATAACGGAAAAAATTAGAATGGCGGCGCACTCCACGCTAAGTGTACCTACACAATCGCGCGCATCCCAACATGCTGCTATGCGCTACACGGGTAGCGAAAAAGTGATAGGAATGGGGGCGTCTACTGGCGGTACAGAAGCGATTAAAGATGTACTCATGCATTTCCCTAAAAACGCGCCTGCCACTGTTATTACCCAGCATATGCCGCCCGGCTTTACGACAACCTACGCCCGTAGGCTAAACAGCCTGTGTGAAATAGAGGTAAGTGAAGCGAAAGGCGGTGAGCGTCTGTTACCGGGGCATGCTTATTTAGCGCCGGGTGATAAGCACTTGGTTGTTGAACGCAGCGGCGCAGATTATCGTATTGCCTTATCTGATGCCCCAAGAGAATCGGGGCACAAACCTTCGGTAGACGTGCTTTTTAATTCACTAGCGGCTAATGCTGGGGCAAATGCTGTAGGGGTGTTGCTAACCGGTATGGGACGTGACGGCGCTAACGGTTTATTGCAAATGAAACAACAAGGCGCCACTACGTTCTGCCAGGATGAAAAAAGCTGTGTTGTGTTTGGTATGCCCAAGGTGGCAATAGAATTAAATGCGGCCAGCTACGTTACACCGCTAGCTTCGCTAGCAGATGCTATACTCGATACGTTAGAGTCGATTGGCGTGGGTACACGGCTTTAATTAGATTTTGTTTAATCTATGTTGTCGCTAAGTTTTCCACTTGGCTTGTTAGCTGATTTAATTGATGTTTTAATAAAGCGGATTTGTTGTCACGATAACATTGCTGTTACAGAAAGCTGTTACTGTAACCTCAACTAAGGAAGGGTTCTCGTGAAAGTTTACAACAGGTCGATAACAAGATAAGAAACATTAGCAATACCTCTAAAATCATGAGCAATACGAATACATGATGAGGTAAATAAAAGGCATGGGACGTTACGGTATACCTCAACTTATTATCATTAGGTATAATTCCTAACACCTAAAAATAAGATCATAGTTGCTATAGTTTCAACACAATCAGGGTATCGGATAGCCTTATCTCTATCTAAATAAATGAGCTTGAACTATATCAGGCCGTTGGGGAATCGTATGAAACAGCAAGCTATAATCGCATCAGTCGCATTATTAATTTCTTCTGCAGCCTTAGCAAATGGCGGGTTTCAGCCAACTGCTAAAGCGTGCGTGAATGTGGGTAAAGAAATTTCACGAGTTAGTGGTGAAATGGATGCAGCGAAATCGGGTATTCAAAAGTCTTGGTTAAAGCGTCAGTTGGGTGCGCTAGAAACTAAGCGTTCAAACTGTTCGACTAACGGGTTTAAAGGCAGACAATTAGTTGCTAAAACTGATAACTAAAGCCTGCTACACTTTATATACCAAGGGTGCTTTATGCGCCCTTTTTCATTTCTTGCTCAAGCCCAGTTAAACTCTCTACGTTTAAGTCGGGTGCAAGCCCCAACGGATACATCATTTTTCCAGGCCTGTTTACAAATGTGGTTTGCATACCTATGGCCTTTGCACCACTCACATCCCACCCATGTGCCGCTACCATCATGGCATCTTCTGGCTCAACGCCAACTTCTTTGCACGCCCAGCGATACACATCGGGGTAAGGCTTATATGTTTTAATTTTTTCTGTGCTAAGTACATGGGTAAAGCACTCAACGATGTCTGCAAATTCCAGTTGCGCTTTTAGCCCTTCAATAGAGGAGTTGGATAGCGCCACCAACGGCACGTTTAATGACTGAAGCTTTGAAAGTGTCGGCTTCACATCATCATGCGCTGGAAGCTTGGTAATGTGGCTCTTTATGGCGTTAAGGGCTTCATCTTCAGATACGCTAAAACCTTTACTATGCGCCACCATCACCAAGGCAGCTGCCCCAATGTTGATAAAATCATGAAATTGGTTAGAAGCTATATCGACAAGCGAGTGATGCAAAAGGTTGGCGAACCACAAATCGACTAAGTCTTCATTGCCACCGAGTAATGGCGCTAAACCATGCTTCATTTCTGCCATATCAAGCAAGGTTTCGTTAATATCGAAAAAAATCGCTTTAGGTGGTGTCATAGTAGTAACTCCCTTTATTATTGCGCTTTCGCACGACGTCTAAGCACATCTATACGCTTATCTAGGGGCGGGTGGCTCATAAATAATTCTGAAAATGCCGACTTACCCGAAATGCCAAAGGCCATCATGGTGCCATCTAACTGACTTTCACTGTTCGATTTTAAGCGCGTTAACGCCGCTATCATTTTTTGTCTGCCGACTAATTTGGCTGAGCCTGCATCGGCCCGGTATTCACGTTGACGGGAAAACCACATCACAATAATGCTAGCCAAAATACCAAACAGCATTTCAAGTACAAACACAATGCCGTAATAAGCAAAACCGCCTAATGCACTGCTTCCGTTATTACTGCCACGAGCAGCATTAGAGATAGCACCGGCAATTACGCGCGCTAAAAAGATAACGAAGGTATTCACAACTCCTTGAATTAACGTAAGGGTAACCATGTCGCCATTGGCAATGTGTGATACTTCGTGGGCAAGCACCGCTTCCGCTTCATCTTCGCTCATGCCATTTAATAAGCCACTGCTTACGGCAACTAAGGCATTGTTCTTATTCATACCGGTCGCAAAGGCGTTTATTTCAGGTGAGTCGTAAATAGCCACCTCTGGCATGCCAATACCCGCCTTTTTAGCTTGGGCAGATACCATATTAATTAGCCAGCGTTCAGTGGGTGTCGTGGGGTTATCAATCACCTGGGCACCCGTACTTCGTTTGGCAATCCATTTCGACATGGCTAATGAAATAAGCGCACCGCCAAAACCAAAAACCGCAGAGAAAACCAATAGCCCAGTAATACTGCGGTTATCAATACCAAAAGCAGCAAACACAATATTCAGCACAATACCTAGCACTAACACTACGGCTAAGTTGGTAACAAGGAATAAGAAAACCCGTTTCATATAATGTCTCAACAATAAGGTAAAAGGTTAAGGTAAAAGTTATGGCAAAACGTTATGGTAAAGAGCTCAGCAAAAGAACCAGTACAACAGTTATATTATGGTGGCGAAATATGGCGCTTCAAAGAGGGATGCAATAAAAAAGCCGATGATAAATACCGCCGGCTTTGGTTAAGGGGTGCTTATATTAATGAGAGGTTACGTCTTGAGCGTTACCAAACCCCACTAGAATACCCACACCCACTAACGCAATTACCGACCATATCAGCGTAGCCTTCGTGGCTTTTTCGCCCATAAGCCAAGCAACGCCTAGCGACATTAACGCGCTGGTAGCGATTAAGGTTTGCACCACGGCAGCTTTCGCATAAGCAAAAGCAAACATTTGCAGGTAAATAGCGGCGGTAGTGCCTAATAAGGTAGCCAGTACAAACGCAGGCCAAACCCGTTGATTGGTTGCTAATACTGGCATCCATTTAGTGCGGGTAATCACAATTAAGGGTACGACAAAAACCATACCGCCTACCAAGCGCAAGAAGGCCGCGCTGGCAGCGTCTATATCACCACTACCTAGAATATCGCGGCTAACCACAGCGCCTACGGCCTGGCATAATGCCGCCCCCACACCATACATATAGCCTGAGGTTGCGAATACGTGCGTGGTATTGCGCTTACGGGCTTTTATCACCATATCGACCGACAATAATACTACCGCAATACCTACCCATTGCTGCCAGGTTATCCATTCACCAATAAACGCCATAGCAAAAAGGGCAGTAAACAAAGGCGCTAGGGTTTCGGCCACTAATACCGCTTGGCTATCACCAATAGTTTTTAATGCTTTAAAAAAGCAGGTGTCGCCAATACCAATGCCAATAAAGCCGCTTAATAACAGCCAAAGTACAGCGTTGGTTTCATAAGCATTTGGCTGCACTACCGCAATAACGACTGCCAAAATAGCAATAGAGATAAGGCCCTTCCAAAAATTCATGGTAAGAGGAGAAAACGCGTTGCCTGTGCCCCTAAACAAACGGGCGGCAATTGCCCAACAAAGTGCCGTTCCTAGTGCTGCGAATACACCCATTAGTAACCTATAAAATATGAAGCTTAGAAAAAAGAGCCGCTATGCTAAATGAAAGTGAATGCGTATGTTAGTAGATATTAAAGAATCCGAGTTCAGAAAATAAGTTAACTAACTAAAAGTTAACGGAAACACAGCCAAGCTTGTGGCAATGTTATAGCACAAGGGCAAATAGCCTTGCCTACCTTAAACGTAATTAAAGAGTATAAAGAATGGATTTAAGCGGTATTAAAGGTGTTATTTTTGATTTAGATGGCACCTTAGTTGAGTCTAGCCTTAACTTCTCGCAAATGAGAGCAGATATAGGCTGCCCGCAAGATGAAGACATTCTTACGTTTATAGACAATATGGGGTGTGAACAAGAAAAAGCAAAAGCCAACCACGCCATATTGCAACACGAACTAACCGATGCCCAAAACGCGAAATGGCTACCTCTTGGTAAGCAAATGGTAGATAAGGTGCTTTCTAACAACTTGCCCATAGCTATTGTTACACGCAACTGCCGAGAAGCCAGTGCCATTAAAATAGCCAACAACCGCATACCCATTGAGTTTGTACTTACCCGAGAAGATGCACCCGCCAAGCCCGACCCCACAGCACTATTACACATAGCCCAACACTGGCAGCTACAACCCGAAGACTGCCTGTATGTGGGAGACTTTATTTACGACCAATTAGCCGCCGAAAATGCCGGTATGCGGTGGTTGTTGGTGTAGTGAGTCTAGACCTATACTTGGTGGGGTTGGATTTTCTGGTTCATTGGGAAGGATAGTTTCATAGTCATGATAAACACAACATGAATAAAATGTCCCGCCATAGACTTTAGTATAATCTTGCTCGTTTAGCTCTTGAATGTTGGTTTTTTGTTCGATACTCATAGTGTTTCCTCTTATGGATTGCGTTGTTTTCATTTTGCTGAGAAAGCAACTAGATAATAAAAATAACTATGAGAAACAGCTATGAATATAGGGACATATCGATTTATTAAGCCACTTTTGAGGATTTTTGGCCTAGTTTTGCATATTTTTTTACTATCTTTACTTTCACCTCAAGTAACAGCAAATGAGATAAATTCATACGGAAAAAGAGCGTTTGCAGGCGTTCCTACTGGATTAATTAGAGATATTGAAGTCTCCGGTGATGTGGTATTTCTTGCGGCTGAAAATGGTGTTTTTAAGGTTATCGGTTCATACGCAGAGCGAATTCCGTTTAATCAAACAAGCGGCAATACGGGCATCATTTCGGACGTTTCGGTTTATGATGGGTACCTTTGGGTCGTTGAATATGGAGTTGGAGTATTTAAATACGATTTAAGCACAGGAAATTCTAAGAAATATTTACCTCATGTCCCAGAGCTCAATAAAGTTTGGAAGTTAGTTGTTTCGCAACAATTCATTGCTTTCTCTACTATTAATGGAATTCTAGTAATAGATAAAAATACCGGAAACTTAGCCGATTGGGCCGAAAATGTTTCCCCAGGAAAACTTGCTAAAGTTTACTCACTAGCAGGGCAGTCACAATCAAGAGTATTCGCTCAATCACAAAGTTACTTAATAGATATAAACATCAAGGATAAGAAAGTAGCCCTCACGCCCGTTAAAAACAACTTCAAAAAGTTATCAGAAATCACAGTTGTTAATGCTCACAAAGACAAGGTCTACGTTGGCGGCCCAGAAGGACTGTATACAACAGATGTCTCTCTTCAGCAGTTATCATTTATTCCTTTTGAGAACTCTACCTCATTTAGAAAACCGGTGGAGTATATTTATGTTTCTTCAACTAATGAGGTATGGATAGCGGCGGGAGGAATTTATAAGGTTTCAGAAGATATGATTAAAACATTAGATTGGATGATGCCAATGTTGAGCTCCGATTCTATTCAGTCAGTCATGTCAATAAGCGAAACTAAAGATAAGGAAATCCTTTTATCCTCCTCCCAAATAGGGATGGTCGCTTTAACGAATACTCAGACGTCAGTTAACTACCTTAGTTTGGGAGGAGCTGTGTATGAGAAAAATATTGATGATGTTGGAGTGGATTCGTCAGATTTAATCTTTATAAAAGACTCAGAAGACACTTTTCATATTACAGGTGATAACAGCACTCTCAGTGTCGTACAGAATGCCAAATTAGGGCAGTGCCTTAGTCGATACGAAGTATTGTTCGAAAAACTATATAGTAAATATATCAAAGAAATAGATTTCTGTAAGGGTAATTACAACCATGTAATTAGAGTAGATAACAAGTCATTCTACGCATATATAGAAACCTCAGATGGTTGGAAATATTTCTTATTTGATGATAATAAAATTTTGGACAGCTTCGACGCTCCTGCATTTGTAAGAGAGTCCATTGTATTGAGTCGTGGTGAAATTCTAGCCTATGATATTCATAGCACCATGCATTTTCAATTGTCGAAGTACAAGTGGAAAAGCCTCACTGCAAACGCTACTAATTTGCAAGGGATAACCTGCGTAATCGAGCTAGGAGACTTTTACCTAATTTGCACGTCAGGTAACGGCTTACGTCAAATTAATAGTACTAATGGTGAAATTTCAAAATCCTCAATTTTTGGAGATCTTGACATCAGATTTATTAGGGGAGGGTTTTTAAGTCAAGAAAAGAATTTATGGCTAGCGACTAATGTGGGGCTATTTATCTATGATACAGAGCGCGACATACTCTACGATTTAGATAGTAGTGATGGTGTGTTTGACTTAGATTTCGACTACAGAAATATCCATGGAGCACAAGGGCGAGTTATCGTTATTGGCGATAGGTTAGTTTACAACTTTGACGAGAGTAGATTAATAGAAAGCCTTAGAAATAATGAGCAAACTTTATCAAGAGCAACCATTTACAAAGCTGACTGGGAAGGGGAAGAACCCCACTCTTTAGATCCCGTTTATTTAGATTTTCCGCCTATTTTAGATAGTCACTATGGAACGCTAAGCTTCAGCGTCGCATCCAATAGCTACGTTGAAAGCTACAAACATAAACTAGAGTTTAGGATACTCGGGTATATTGAAGATTGGCAAACTCATAACGCATCAAGTATGAATTTGGCTATTTCTGATATTGGCTATGGTAATTTTGAATTGCAAGCTAGGGTACAGTCACCCCATAGTAATGTTGAAAACCCTATTAATTCCCTACATTTCAAAATAAATCCGCCATTCTATTTAAGTCGCTATGCCTACGTTCTGTATGCCATTCTTACGTTTCTCTGTTTATATTTGTACAGAAAAGGCTATCTAAAATTATTGGCTTTAGCGGTTATAAATACCTCGCTAGTACAGAAGGTATTAGGTAAGTACGGTGCTGAGCATAAGAATAAAATAGAAGCATTAGCGCAAAACAAAATTCGGCTTTTCAGCGATGTCTCGCACGAACTTCGCACGCCACTGCAACTCATTATGAGCGAGTTAGGTAATTCGAAGAAAAGTGAATTAGAGGAAGAAACGCTTAATATCTCGGCGTTAGTTCACAATGTTCAAAGAATGGAAAACTTATTAGATCAAGTGAACACGGTAGACAAACTGGGTACTTCAACGCTCGAAAACTTTAGGTTGTACTCTGTAGATGACATTAAAATTATAGCTTCAAGTTTAGACTCATTAGTGAAAACAAAGCGCCAAGTACTCGATGTGAATACGCGAGGGAGTGGCACTATTTCACTCTTAAAAGGTAGCTTAGAGTCGATTATTGGTAACCTCATTACTAACGCGGTTAAATTTACCGAAAACAATGGAGTAATTAAATTCTCTGCCGTTTTTGATGAAGATAATCTAACACTGAGTGTGAAAGATAATGGGAAAGGTATTGACGAATCTAACCATCAAGAAATTTTTAAACGTTACAAAAGAATAGATCCATCTCCCGAAGCAGCAGGCGAGGGAATTGGTTTGTCTTTAGTTAAAGAGTTGGTGGCTATGAACCAGGGCGAAATATCTGTCGACAGTTCGCTGGGCAAAGGTACCAGGTTTATTGTGACTTTCCCCATAGATGATATACAGCTTTTAAATAGTCAAAACGTAGATGAAAGTATTGATAGTAACTGGGAAGACAAGCCAGCTATCTTGTTAGTGGATGATAGCCGCCAACTTCGTAATCATCTTTTTAAATTATTCTCTTCAACCTATAAATGCCTTGTGGCTAGAGACGGCAAGCAGGCTCTAGATATTCTACAGATTCACCAAGTTAACCTAGTTATAACCGACCTTATGATGCCGGTTATGGGGGGGCTGAACTTTGTGGAAAAATTGCGTGATACTGATGCCTTACAATATTTACCTATTATCGTTTTAACGGCAAAAGTAGATGATGAATCGAAAGAAAGGGCATTGCAGGCGAATGTCGACTGTTTGCTTACTAAGCCTATCGCAGATGAAGAATTAATACTTAGAGTCAGGCATCTTGTAGCATTGAAGCGTACCCCATCAAACAATCTCTCGTCGTCAGACATGAATAAAAGCGAAGACAGCTGTATTTTATTGCCAGAACTTTCGTCAGAAAAAGATATGGCTTTTTACCTTAACTTTATCTCTGTTTTAGAAAAAAATTATCAAGATGAATATTTCACTAGAGATAAAGCTGCTGATTTATTACTAATAAGCCCCAGAAGTTTAAATCGAAAACTTTCAGAGCTATTCGACTACAACTTCAGCGAGTTTCTCTCGCGATTCAGAATCGACAAATCCAAAGTGCTACTAGCAGATGGTGCCTCTGTTATTTCGGCCGCTATAAGCGTAGGCTTTGCTGGGCCATCCTATTTCTCAACCACATTCAAACGTATTATGGGTATACCACCTAAACAGTATTCCAGCACATTAGTACAACCTCACAGTGCCGAAAAGCAGATCTAACTACCAGCAATTCCTCCTAGGAAAAGTGAGATTAAAGCGCATACATTAATTTATTTAACTAATTTTGCATTAATTGGTAATGCATTTGGCTGTTTTATATCTTAATTTCTTAGATGGTTTTTGCTGGGAAGTCACTGTCGTTCGAAATAGGCTCATTGAATAGTTCTTTTGAGGCAGGTATACCATTGAGTGAAAACGATTCCCCAATTTATAACGCCCCATTTTCTCTAATTTATATAAGTTTAAGGCTCATCATGAATCGAAAAAACGCATATAGACATTACCCTAAAGCTTTAGGGGCTATGGCCCTATGGGCATTCGTAGTTTCCGTCGTTAAACTTATACCAATAGACTGGCTTAGAACAACATTGATTGTATTAGCAACGGTTGTGACCTTTATCTATCAGGGTGAGATCGTGAATATTTATTGACCAGTTGGCGGAAACTAAACGATCAGTTTGACGATCCGGTTTAGTCGTGATCTTATACTCTCTTTTTGGGGAGTAAAACCATGTATATCGAAGCCTTCAC
>Ga0207889_1000147_pt1 | contig 33979 bp, 38 predicted proteins | sample LinPmetageLP47_FD_184058 | JGI IMG/M metagenome (GOLD analysis project Ga0207889, IMG submission 184058) | Marine viral communities from the Pacific Ocean - LP-47 (SPAdes) | ecosystem: Environmental > Aquatic > Marine > Oceanic | place: Pacific Ocean | collected 2011-06-12 | reverse complement strand
CTATTCGGTCCCATCGGATACATCACACCCGCAGAAGCAGAGGAGGTATTCTATGCAAATCTAAACACACTCGATAAAGTAGCCTGACGTTGAACAAAGCACCCTCCGGTAAAATCGGGGCGGTTCACACCTGTTTGCATGGGAATGCCCTTAATCAGGAAAGACAGACCGGAACCCGGCCCGGACCCATCTGAGGGACCCCAAAGGCCCTCATCCGTCAGTCACAAAACCCGAAGGACACTTTCACTCTTTAGGGATCTGATGCCGGAGATTGTTAAATGCGAAGCTCATGAGAACGCAGGATCCTGCACTTTCCGGCATCAGACCCCGATGAGGAACAGGATCAAGCCGGTTCAACCCTCTTTCGGGCACCCTCTCTCCGACACCCTCAGGCCTGACCCTCTCCGGCCCTCCTCTTCCTCTCAAACCCCATGATTTCCGGAGGTGGCTTGTATTTGTTCCCGGTATGTTCTTTTTTAAGAACCGAGCTAAGAAGGGAAATCCCCGATGGAAAGCACTACTTACGCCCTGCCCGCGACGCCAAAGCAGATTGCCTATGCGCGGTCGCTGGCCCTGCGCAACCAGACGCTTCTGCCGTGGGAGGTTCAGCAAGATCGGCGCTCCTTGAGTGCCTGGATCGACGCACAAGCCAAGTTGAACCCGGGCGCGCAGGACAGCCGCCCGACATCGAAGCAGGTCGCCTTCGCCGAGCGTCTCGCCCGGATCAAACGCCGCGCCGTCCCGGATGAGTGTTTCCGCGACAAGGGGCTGATGTCAAAATGGATCGATGGGAACAAATGAAGCTGGGTAGCCCCTGCGGTGATTGAGACTACTTCAGCCGATCAACAATCGATGCCCCGCCCGACCTGGCAAGCGCGATCAGGCTGGACTGGATTTTGAATGTGAAGACGGAACTGAACGCGCCGATGGGCGTGCGGTCCTCCCAGACATAGGACCGCTCCAGAATATCGGTGTTGATCTTGTCCAGCATGACCCATTTGCGGACATGGGTCTCCAACCCCACACGCTGCGACTCGATCTGTGGCACCTCGATGCACTTGCGCGAGGGCAAGGGCGGTTGCGTCGTGATCGGCAGGATGAACACCACGGTCTCGCTATCGGACTTGGCGACAGTGACGGCGATACAGACAGGCCGTGTCTTGCGGCCCTCGGTCTCGCCCGCCATCTGCTCGCGTTTCCATAGGAACGGGTAGCGGAAAACCTCTCCCGCACTCGGCTTAGTCATCCGCCCGCGTCAAGTCCCGCTCGAGCCCTTCAATCATCAGCGCCTTGAGATCCTCGGGCATCTCGTCAACCATATGAGCCTGTTGCGTGGCCCCCCGCGCGAGCTGCTGGTACTGGTCCATGCTCATCAGCACGAATTTCGGCTTGCGATGCTTGGTGATCGCAATCGGCGACCGAATGGCCGCGTCAAACAGGTCACTTGTGTGCCGCGTCAGGTCGGCCGCCTTGAACTCGGGAAGCTCATGCATGATCTGGGTCTCCATTCGTGCAGAATATACGTACATTCTGGATATTCTGCAAGAGATGGGTTGAGCCTTCCCATGTGTCATCCGAACCGCTGCACGGTCCAGTGTAGGCGTACTCTTAGGCGGTGTTGCCGTCTTCAACGGACTCGTCCGAGGTCAGGTGGTCGTAGCCGCGAGAGACTGCCAGCGCGCCGTAGCGGTCAAACATGACGAAGGCCCCTGCCCGCCCGATGTCTGTCGGATTGAAGGCTAACGGCCGGATCTCGATCTTTTGGATCTCTGCTTCCAACACGCCAAGCTGAGTATCAATCTCGGGGGGTTCATCTTGTCTAGCGTACTCTTCTTCCAAGGCCTGATACTCGGAGAGTAGTTTGGTATGGGTCGCTTGTTCATCCGTCACCAGCCAATCGAGCAGCATTGTATCACCCTCGGCGTTATAAGCATTAACACAGACAAACACGACGGTAAGGTTGGCCACTTGGGCCGAGGCGTCTGTGAACATCTAGCAAACCTAGAATGGCTTCTTGTTCCATGATAAGCTACAACATTCCAGACTTGCACCTGACGCGGGTGATCTGAAGTGTGCCGCAATTGTCTCTTGATCTTCGATGGCTATGCAGACTCACCAGCCGGTCGAGTTTATGTGGCAAGAGCATCAGTTTCCTTGCCTCATCATAGCATCAAGGTAGGCGTTGTTGTTTTTCACCTGTCCTAAGCTGGCTCTCAAAATTAATTCGTTGAGTGCAATAAGGAGCTGCCCTGGACCTCGTTCTCTAAGGTGTTTCATGATCCTGCCCTGTTCTATTCTTAGCAATCTTCCGACATCGGCCAATATTTCGAGAACTGATTGATGATCTCTTGGTTCATGCGGGAAGAAGTCCGATATGTTTTTCAGGTCCGTCCATGCCATAATTGTTGGATCTCGGCGTTCCTGAAAACCAGAGGTGCAGTGTGCATCTGCTCTATCTTTTTTTATATTCAATCTTGTGGGTTCTACGTGCCGGACATTTTGTCCGTCGTCGCCGGACATTTGGTCGGGCATTGTTTCCTGAGCGTCATGGTTTCCGGCCGGAAACTCTCTGATGGTCGCTCCGACCAACTCTGCCAGCCTCTTGATAAGCTCTATGATTTCGTCGGCTTTGAGAGTTGCACGGCGTAGGATGTTTCGTACGTTCTGGAGAAATGAGACAGTCTCAACATCCTTTGCTTGGCGCAAAGCCTCGACACGAAGGGCCAGTGCCTCCGCCTTGAGTGACCGTAGCTTTTCCTGATCGCCCACAAGCTGTTCTGCGTGTTCGGTGAACTCTCTTTCCCGATCATACATTGGCTGCAGATCGAAGCCAAAGGCATCTCTGATCAATCCACCGTAGCGAAGAGGGAACCGTTTGCGGGTTGCGCTATCCCTGCGCTGGATCAGCCCGGCATCCACGAGGTGTCCGATACACCGTCGAATCGTTCTCTCGTTCAGGCCGTTCGTTCTCTCAGACAATGATGCGTTTGAGGGAAAGACGATAGTCATTGGAGCTGTTTGTCCGGCCTTCTTCGGCATGAAGCTGATCAAGGCCTGCAGTGTTACCAGGTCATTTGGTGTCAGACCGAGTTCTTTGCGAATCGCTCGGATTGGCTCGATTACCCTGTACGGGTTCGTACCGGGTATAGTAGATCGTTCCGCCAAGGCGGGTGTGTGAGAAAATACCTGTCTCATGATGATTTCGGCTGAAAAAGCTTCCCCGTTCACCGCGAACGGTGTTGAAAACGATTCGGCTTCGGGGTATCAATCAGGTGTCTAAGCTAATCGAGGCCCTTCGGAAGCACTGCTTTCGGGGGGTCTTTCCTTTTCTGGCCTGTCCTCCTTTCTGCTCAGTTTTTGTTATCGTCTATGTCAGGACCATCAAGATCCTGATCCCTGCCGGAGACTGGGTTACCTATGGGTTCCATTTTCTCTGGGGTAATGATCTGCCCTGGACCAGCGGCCTTCGCGTTCGCCAACGCTAGAAGAGCGGCCTCTGGATTCTCAGAGATCCACTTATGAAGCCCGTCATTTCCGTTCTTGACGGTGATGATCACATTTCTTTTGGTGACCTTCACCATCCCGAGTTTTGTCTTGATTGCCGATGGGGCAGGGGGCTTGTGCTGTTTTAGGAGCCCTTCGAAGATCGCAAAGCGTTCGTCGGAGGTCTTGCCTGAACCTCTGGATTCCATGAGAGCATCATGGAATTCTCGGTTTCCGGCCGGAAACCCTTCATCTCCAGAGAAGCCAAGGCTCTCATAAGCCTTTGCGGCAGCATACCAACGATCCCGTCCAACCCCGGGTGCCGCCCCGATCTTTTGGATGAGTTCAGTCGGAATACAGGAAGTGACTTGTTTCATGCGAGCAAGTCCCGTGAGCTTGTCACCGGCTTTCCTGGCTTTCTGATCGATGTTGAGGGCGTCACAGACCAGTCCCTCATCCTTGCCGGACTCTATGAGAGAACGTGCAAACAGGGCTTTCTCGATCCAGCTGAGGTCTTTTCGGAAGCTGTTCTCTTGGCCTTGTGCAAGAATCGCTTGATCCTCATCCAAGCCTCTGATGAGAGCCTTTGCGGGCTTGCCAATAAGTCGAAGGGCCGCTAATCGCCTGCGCCCATAGATGATCCTGTACCGCCCCCCTTCGGGGCTCAGAAGTATCGGGATAAGCTGTCCCTGCTTGTCAATGCTTTCAGCCAGTTCCCTGATGTCATCTTCGTCATCCAGGGCTAGACGATCTTGGAACTCGGAATCATCAATAAGGTCGGTACTGATTTCTTGAATTGAAGATTGTGCCGCATCCTGAAGAGAACGGGCCATTCCCGAAAGGGCAGGGGCTCGTGACTGGGTTCGAGTCGGAGAAATCGACGAGCTCTGCTGCTTTTCTTCATCCTCGGGAATGTCGAATGTGACTTTGCGGGCCATTACTTACGCCCCCATGCCGTTTTGATGAGCCCTTCGACCTCCGCCACAACCCCGTTGATGGACTCGATAGCCCGATCGTACGTCTGGCGATGAAAATCCGTTCTGGCGATCTCGAACAGTGTCTGTTGCGTGAGCCCAGCGTCAGAGACTGCGGAGGATTTCAGGAAAGGCTGAGTAAGAACGTCATCCGTGAACATGGTCCGCAGGAATGCCGCCATCTGAGTTTGGGGGCCGTCATTGGGCTCGAAACGAGTGATTAGAAATCTCATGAAGTCCCAGTCGGGCGATGCGCCCACATCAGCAATTGTTGCCATGAGGCTGGATGTGAGCTGCAGGAATTGGGCCATCGAGGCGACGTCAAGCATGCTTGGAATGACAGTGACGACTAGGGACGTCGACGCTACCAAAGCCGATAGTGTGGTAAACCCGAGTTGCGGTGGGCAGTCGATGACGACAATGTCGTAGTCTGTCTCGACTTCATTAATGCAAAGAGCAAGCCGCTGATAGAACGGCGGCCTGATATTGTTTCGAAGCGCGTGTGCGGTTTCGGTCTCGAACTCAGAGAGCAACAAGCCGGCCGCGGCTAGATCGAGGTTGTGGAAATACGTTTTGCGCACAACGTCTCTAAATGGGATAGGGTCCTCATACCGGAGGGCATCGTACACCGTTCCGGCCTCAGGGAAGTCGATTTCCGGCCGGAAACCGAACATGGTGGTCATTGAGGCTTGTGGGTCGAGATCGATTGCCAGAACTCGATAACCATCAAGGGCAAGCTTTTGGGCCAGATGGATCGCCGTTGTCGTCTTCCCGGCCCCCCCTTTGAAGTTGGCGATCGAAATGATCTGGATATGCTCCCCATCCCGACGACGAGGAACGATATGCTGGAACTTGGTGCTTGACCGGGCTATTTCGTGGCGCGCTATATCGATTTGCTCTGCAGTGTAGAACCTGCGGCCGCGGGCGTCTGTCTCGATATCACCGAGATCGAGCTTGTCCTCGAAAAACATCTTCCGCAAAAAATCTTGGCTTACCCCGAGGATCTGGGCAACTTCCGTGGATGAGAAGCGTCTGAGAGCCTTTCGTTCATCAGGTAGAAACGACTTGCGCATATTCACATCAAGCGATTTGCTTAGACGTGTCGCCATCGTTTGGATCTTTTGATCCATTCTGATCCGCTGCTCGTTCATGCCCGTCCCGCCGCCCGTCTTCCGGGTCTATCTTGAGAAGGAACGCAAAACCGCCGGAAACTGATGGTTAGCGTTCTTCCGCAAAAATGTCAGGAAAGCGTTTGACAGGCAAGGATTTTTTCAAATGGTGGGCCGGTATCCGGTGAAATCATTTATTTACAATGACTTATCTTATTTTGCGGATCCAGCGCGTCAAGTGCTTGTGTCGCTGCCATCTCTTAAACGCAAGATGTACTCGATTCACATAGGCGGTTTTGCTTCCAAAGAACGAATCTGAGTCTCTTAAATCATTCCCAGACTCTCGGCTCGCTCCAACAGCATCTTGACCGATGAGGGCTGCCATCTCGTTCGGCCACGGGGCGTGCGTTCGCGCATAGCTTCCAGCCGTTCACAGATCGCTCGAAGCGTGATGTCAGGATCTGCGCCCTTGATGCCAGCAATAATGGCGGGCAGGCGGTCGTCGGTTTCGCGGCGCCCGGCGCGGGCCAGAACCTCGGCAGGCAGGAAGCCGTCGCGGACATATGCCTTCACAGCGCGCAAGAGACGGCTTTGGGTCCAGCGACGCGCCTCGGGCAAGGGGCCGTTGATGATGCGCAACACGTCTTCCCAGGCCAAGTCGGGGCGCAACCGGCGCACATGGGGCACCCAGTCTTGTGCCGTCTCGTTCAGGCGCTCCATGTAGCCGTCCTGTCTTGCCAGCCTTACCTTACGAAGAACGGCAGGGTCTTTGGCGCGCAGCCCAGGGTTCCCGCCCACGCGGCCCTTTGTGCGCGCGCTGGCGAGGCCGGCCTTGGTACGTTCCCGGATCAGGGCGCGTTCGAACTCGGCCGCGGCCCCCAGCACTTGCAACGTGAACTTGCCCTGCGGGGATCCGGTGTCGATGGGGTCGTGAATGGAACGAAAGAACGCGCCCCTGGCCTCCAGCCGCTCGATCACCTCCAGCAGATGCGACAGGGATCGCGCAAGGCGGTCGATCCGCACGACCACCAGCGTGTCGCCCTTGCCGATGCGCTCCAACACCCGCGCCAGCACCGGCCGCGCACGATTGCCGCCCGAGGCCTGTTCTTCATGGATCTCGGCGCAGCCCACGGATTTCAGGGCCTGCGTCTGGGGCAGGGGGGTCTGATCCTCGGTCGAGACCCGAGCGTAACCTATCAGGGGCATCAAAACAGTCTTTTTGCAGTTTTATGTATCGCTAATAAACGACCGTTTGTAAACGAATGCAAGCAAGTATTCTCTCGTCAGGCTGGGCACAATCCTTTGGTTTCCTTGAACAGAGCGCGAACTGAGAGGTTCCGCCGGCAGTCGCGCGCGCGTACTATATAAAGGGCGCAGGCAGCGGCCACAAAAACGCTTGGGTAATGTGCAAAAAATCAGTATTTTGCACACATGAATACGCAAGCCTCTGCTTTGACTGATGATTACGACGACCCCCTCATCACCATCGAGGAGGATGAAGAGGCTCACGAAGACGATCTCTGGTTTCTACCTGGGTCACTAGAAGAAGAACCGGATGATTTGCCTCCAGGGCCACGGGCGGAACCGCCCGACACTGCTGTCATCGAAGACTGGGCAAAAGCAGAAGGCGTTCACGCTGCGCGACTGGCAAGAGTGGCTGGACGCCTGGGAGCTCTGGATGACCGGCTGCTGCGTGGCCCTGAAGGCTGGCGGCATCGCCTCGCTCTTATCGAGGCAGCGGACCTCAGCTGGTTCGCAGGGGATCGGGTGAGTTCTGATCGTCTGGCGCTCTGGATATCGATGCGGCTGTCAGGTGCACAGGATGACCCAAATGCACTGGCAAGAGTTGGATGGGCTGTTCGACGCCTGACAGGCGGTCCTGGACCGAAAGCTGACTTGGCCGCCTTCCTGGATCGCCGCGATCCCGAGAACATTGAAGACAGCGCTGAGCGTTTCGAGGATCGCGCGGGTGGATGGCTGGACGTCATGGCAGCCGCAGCCGATCTCCACCCAATCACCCGGGCTTGCATGGGCTTTCATCTCTGGAGTCTGGCGGGCCTCGGACAACACGGCGACCAGATCGAAGCCGCCGTCACCGCGTCCAGGATCGCTGCCGACGATGGAAAGGGTGCCATATTCGCACCGGTAGCTATGGGCGGGGCAGGGGGACTGCGTGTCTCGGGCTTGCCATTCGAACGCTTGGCCCGCTGGCTGGATGGGATGGAGCATGCCATTCGCAAAGCGATGCGTCATCTGGATTACATTGAGGCATGGGACGCGCGCGCGAAATCAGCGTTGACCACTCATTTTGGTCGCACGCCGGATACTCTCCGCGCTATTTTGACAGAATGGCCATTGGTTTCGGCAGCTATGGCCGAAGCCCTGAGTGGTGCCAGCCGCGCCGCGATACAGCGCAATCTGGCACTGATGGAAGAGCAGGGCCTGATTAGAGAGGTGACAGGACAGGACCGATTCAGAGTGTGGAAGATCACGGTCTAAGCGCTTTTTTGCCATTGAACCAATTGGCGCGTGAGGGAATCAACTACAACGACCCCTTAGACACGGAGGTACAAAATCGAAAAGCCGCCGTTATGAATCTGTATAGGGCTTCTTTCGCGTATCGGGTTCAGGCGAACAGTTCAGGATATTTACGGGCGCATTTGTTTGTCAGGATGGGGTAGACCTGATGCGGCGTCGCAAGTCCCGCCAGCCTTCCAGTCCTAAGCGACTTTCCCAGTCTTGAAATGAAGGCAAGTCACCACCTGCACGAATGACTAGCAGGGTCTGCTCCGCTCAGTCTCGACAGGTCACGCGAGCCGGAGCTAACAGCAACGGGTGAAATACGCCCAGGCGTTTAGCCGAGGCATCCCGTGCCGTGGCCTCACTCAACCCGGTTTCCGCGATGGCACTGTAACGGTTTTGTCCGGCAGTTTTCTATTTTCAGCGGAGAAGTAACCGGATTGTGCAGCGCGACTCAAAGCCCTATGCTTACCGCAATTCACCAGTCCCAAAGAGATCCGACATATGAGCGAACTTTCCCAATATGCAATCCTTTTTGGATTGAGCATCGGTGTGTTCGGCTTTGTCATCAGCCTCTATGCGTTTGCGCGCGCAATCGGACGCGCCCGCGCCGAACCCGGCAAGGATGTGCCCGCCACCGCAGGCACCTTGTCGCGCGATCCGGTCTGGGTGCGTTACCATGCTCGCTATGCCGGCTATGCGCTTCTGTTTCTCGCCTTCGACATGGAAATGGCCTTCATGTATCCGTGGGCCGTGGTCTATCGCGAGGAGGGGCTCATCGCCCTGCTCGACATGGGCGTGTTTCTTGCCATCCTGTTTCTGGGCCTGCTCTATGGCTGGAGCCAGGGCGCGCTGAGGCGGCAATGATGCTTTCGGGCGCGCGTCAGGGCGCGCTGTCCGGGATCAGGCGTGTCATCGCCACGGCAATGTCGCGCGATCTGAGCGCCTTCGTGCTGCCCGGTCCGGCCATTGCCCGGTCGAGGGGCCTCGATCTGGCGGGGTCGAACCTAATCATCGTCGGCACGCCGCGCCACGCCGGGGTCCTGATCATCGTCGGCCCGATCGCGGAGGGTCTGCAGGATGCGGCGGCCGTCGTCTATGCCCAGATGCCGCGCCCAAGGGCGATCCTCGCGCTCGGCGCCGGGGATATTGCGCCTCTGCCCGTGGCCGATGCATCGGCGCCGTTGACCCAGGATGGGCTGCGGTCGGGACTGGCAGAGCTGCGCCGCGTCGTCGAAGCGGGCGCTTTCCACGTTGATGCGGCCGATTTCACCGCTGCAGCGCTGGAAGTGCGCATCGAATACACCTGCCCGATGCACCCCGAAGTGATCCGCGACGAACCCGGCGATTGCCCGAAATGCGGCATGACCCTTGTCCCACGGGAAACATCCGCAGTGGGCCACGGAGGTCACGAGCAAGCGCAAAACATGGCCGAGACGGTCGACCATTCCGAGCATGCACCGAAGTCGGACGATAGCTGTCACGCGGGTCACGACGAGACGGCCAAGGACGCAGCCTATACCTGCCCGATGCATCCCGAAGTGGTCAGTGACGAACCCGGCAAGTGCCCGAAATGCGGCATGAACCTGGTGAAGGCCGACGGCGAGGGCGGCCAAGGGCACGAAGGCCACGGGACGCATGGCGGGCATGACGAGCATTCCTCTGAACCCGTTGACGGAATCGAGCCACATTTCATGTCGATGGTCGAGTTGACCAAGGATCAGCCGCGCAGCAGCGACGGCTTGCAAATGGAGTGGATCGAAGCGCCTTTCGGCCCGTTCTTCCCCGGTCTGCCCGCCGGTCTGCACCTGAGCCTGACACTGGACGGTGATACCGTGGCGGGCAGCGACGCCCGGAGCCTTGTCGGGATGGCCGACCTGCCGGGGGGGACGGCAATGGCCCCGGGCCAATTCGTCGATCATCTGGCGGCGATGCAACTAAGCCCGATTGCCTACCGGGCGCTGGCCTGTGCTGCGATCGAGGACGCTGCCGGAATCGCGTTCGGCGCGGATGATCGCCGCGCCCGTGCCGCCGCCATCGAGCGGGAGCGGATCGCGAGCCACCTGAGTTGGCTGGCCGAGTTCGGCGTCCAAACCGGGTTTCTGTGGCTGGCGGGGCGGGCCGGGGCGCTGCAACTGGCGGTGCAGGGTGCAGGCACCGCCGAAATCGTCGCGCTGGCGGGACCGATCGGGCGGCTGATCCGACGGGTTCAGGCGGCGCCCCTGATGCGGATGCGCCTGCGGGGGATCGGGCGTTTCGGAAAGGACCGCGTCGCGTGGGGGCCGGTGGACCGGGCGCGCGGCGGCGGGTCGGATGCGCGCAGCGACGATGCGACGCTGAAGGAGCTTGGGTTCGGGATCCGCGTCCGGAATGGCGGCGACGCGCTGGCCCGGATGATGCTGCGCTGCGACGAGATCGACCAGAGCATCGGGCTGATCGCGACGGCGGGCACGCTTGCCGCACCCATGCTGGCGGATGTGGGCGTGGTCTCGGGCGAGGGCGCGGCCAGCATCGAAACGCCGCGCGGCGCGGCGCGCCTGACCGTGACGCTGACCGATGGCAAGGTGACCGGGGCGGAGCTGGAAACGCCGTCCACCGCGCATCTTGCCCTGATCGACGATCTGACCCGGCAGCGGGAGCTGGGCGATGCGCTGGTGGCCGTCGGCTCGCTCGACCTCTCGCCCTGGGAGATGCGCGGATGACTGTCGCCATCGTCCTTCTGTCGCTGGCCCTCGGGGCCTACCTTCTGGCCGTGATCGAACGCTGGGCGGTGCATGGCCACCTGAGCTTGACGGGTCCCGCCTGGGCGGCGCTGGCGCTGCTCGGGCGCGAGTCGGTGCTGGCGCGCAAATCCGACCGGCTATTCTTCGAGATCGGGCCGGTTCTGCTGCTGGTGGCCGGGCTGTTGGCGGTGGCGGTGATCCCGCTGGCGCCGGGTCTGATCATCTCCGACCTGGCCACCGGGGCGCTGTTCCTGAACGCGGCGCTGGCCTATGTTCTGGTGGCGCTCATCATGGCCGGATGGGGGCCGAACGGGGCATATGCCATGATCGCGGGCTGGCGGTTCCTGGGCCAGTTCATCGCCTATGCGATGCTGATCGTGATGCCGATCACCGCCGTGGCGATGCGCGCGGAGTCGCTTTCTACGGTGCAGATCGTGACCTCGCAGGCGCAGCTCTGGAACGTGATCTACCAGCCGATCGGTTTCGTCCTGTTCGTCGTGGCGGCGATGGGGCTGGCCTGGCTGCCGCCGCTCGACCTGCCCGATGCCACCGGCGAGCTGGCCGGAGGGGTCGAGGCGGACTATACCGGCGCGCGCCTCGCGGTGCTGCGGCTGGGGCGCATGACGATCATCCTGGCGCTGGCGGGCGCGACCGTGACCTTCTACCTCGGCGGCTGGCTCGGCCCCTGGCTGCCGCCCTGGGCCTGGAGCGCGATCAAGATCATGCTCGTGGCCGCCGCGATGCTGGGCGTCGGGCGCTACATGCCGCGCATCCGCGAAGCGCGCTATCTGGCGCTCAGCTGGAAACTGGGGATCTCGCTGGCGCTGGCCAACATCTTCATCGTGGGGGTGATCGCCCTGGTGGTGCCGCTATGACCGGGATGACCGTCCAGATGATCTTTCTCGTCTTTTTCGGCGCGGCGGCGGTCTGGTTCGGCATCGTCGTCTTCCGCACCCATTCGATGGTGCGCTCGGCGCTGGCGCTGCTGTTCTCGCAGACGGCGGTGGGCGCCATGTTCCTTGTCATGCAGGCCGAGTTCCTCGGCGTGTTGCAGATCATGATGATGGCCACGGAAATGAGCGTCATGGCGATCTTTATGGTGATGTTCATGATGGATCCGGGCGGCCTGGGCGAAATGGACATGACCCACCAGAAGCGCCTGTCGCTCTCGGCGGGGGGTATCGGCCTCCTGGCGTCGCTGCTGTTGGTCTGGCTGCCCGATTGGGGCCCCGTCGCGCTGTCGGTGCCCGGTGCGCATGAACAGGCCCAGGCGCTGGGGCGCGAACTCTTGGGCCGGTCGATGCTCGTCTTCCAGTCGGCGGGCCTGACGATCTTGACCGCGATGGTGGCCGCGACGATGGTCGCCATCGTGCCCAACGCGGAGCAGCGCAAATGATCCTTGAACTGATGATCGCGCTCAGCGTCGGGGCCGGGCTGTTCGGCGTCGGCCTCTATGGCGCGCTGAGCCAGACGAACCTGGTGATGATCCTCATGGGGGTCGAGTTGATCCTTGCCGCGGCGCTGGTCAACATCGTGGCCTTCTGGCGCTATCTGCATCCCGATGAGCCGGCGGCGCAGATGTTCGTGCTGATCGTGATGGCGGTGATGGCGGTGGAAATGGCGGTCGGCTTCGGCATCGCCATCGCACGCTTCCGGGTGCGCGGATCGGTCGAGATGGAAGAAGCGCGCGAGTTGAAGGGATGACGCTGCTGGCCCTCATCATCGCCGCGCCGCTGTTGGCGGGGCTTGCCGCGCTGGTGCTGCGCCGCGCGCCCGAGGCGATCGCGCTGACCGGCATCGGCATCGGCCTCGCGGCGGCGCTGGCCCTGCTGGCAGGCACGTTCGGCGGGAACGCGGCGCAACTGGTCCTTCCCGGATTGCCGCGCATGCCGCTGATCCTCAGTGCGGAGCCGCTGACGGCGGTGTTCGCGGCCCTGGTCGCCATTGTCGCCTTCGGCGTGCTGGTCTATGCTGCGGGATACATGCGCGCTGACCCAGACAGGCCGCGCTTCTTCGGAACGGTGCTGCTCTTCGTTGCAGCGATGCAGGCGCTGGTGCTGGCAGGCGACTGGATCACGCTTCTGGCCGCGTGGGAACTGATCGGCTTTTCCAGCTATCTGCTGATCGGGTTCTGGCACGGCCGCGCGGGCGTGCCCGGTGCCGCGACGCGGGCGTTCCTCTATACGCGCAGCGCCGATCTGGGGCTCTATCTCGGGATTTTCGTGCTGATCGGCTGGGCCGGAACGTCGGAAATCCAGGCCACGCTGGCGATCACCGGCACGCCCGCGCTGGTGGCGGGGCTGTTGCTGCTGGTCGGCGCGATGGGCAAGTCGGCGCAGGTGCCGTTGCAGGACTGGTTGCAGCGCGCGATGGCCGGGCCGACGCCGGTTTCGGCACTGCTGCATTCGGCGACGCTGGTGGCGGCGGGCGCGATCTTGCTGATCCGGGTGGCGCCGATGCTGCCAGCGGGCGCGCTGCTGGCCGTCGGGCTGGTGGGCGGCGTCACGGCTGTCGTCGCCGGGCTGATCGCGCTGGCTGAGCGTGACCTGAAGCGGCTGCTGGCCGCCTCGACCTCGAGCCAGTACGGGCTGATGCTGCTGGCGGTGGGCGCGGGCGTGCCGGTGGCGGCGCTGCTGCATCTGATCGCCCATGCCGCGATCAAGAGCACGCTGTTCCTCGGGGCAGGGGTGTTCCAGCACGACCGCGACAGCACCTATATGGACGCGGTTGCCGGCGCGGGCCGGGCGCGGCCGCTGGTCTTTGCCGCCTTCGCCCTTGCCGCGCTAGCGCTGGCGGGTATCCCGCCACTGGCCGGCTTCTTTTCCAAGGACGCGATCATCGCCGCCGCGCTCGCCGCGCCGGGGGCCGCTTTGCTGGTGCCGCCGGCGCTGGCCGGAACGGTGCTGACAGGCACCTACATGGCGCGGGCGCTAAGGGTGCTTTGGGGCGGCGCAACGCAGCCCGTTTCCGGCAGGGGGATGGGCTGGATGGGGGCCGGGATGGCCCCGCTGGCGGCGCTGGCCGTCGGGCTGGGGGCCGCATTCGGGCCGCTGGAACATGGCCTCGGCGCCGAATTGCCCCCCGAGGGCACCGCGATGATCCTTGGCCTCGCGGCGGCACTGGTCGGCCTCGCGCTCGGCTGGTTCCTGGGCCCGGCGCGCCTGCTCGGCCCGATGTTGCCCTGGGCGCAGAGCGGCTTCGCGCTCGCGGGCGGCATGGATGCGCTGATCCTGCGCCCCGCGCTCGCCACCGCCGCTGCCTGCGAACGGTTCGAGCAACGCCTGCTGGCCGCCCAGCTGGGGCTCGTGCGGGCTGTAGGCTTCGGCAGCGCATCGAGGGTCGAGCGCGCGGAACAGCGCATCCTTGCCCGCACGCTTGCGTTCGGGCGGATGAATCTGCGACTGGGCGACCGCGCCGAGGACACCGACAAGAACGTCATCGACGTCCTGATTTTCGGCCTTGTCTACCGAACCGTCGCCGCTGGCCGCCGCCTGCGACTGCTGCAAAGCGGGCTGATCCACCGCGAACTCGCCCTGACCGTCATGGGGATCGCCCTCATTGTCGTGCTGCTGCTTGCGGCACCGCTATACTCCTGAAGAAAGACGAGCCCGCCATGCCCCTCCTCTCCCTCTCCGTTTTCCTGCCCCTGCTTGGCGGTCTGCTGCTGATGGCACTGCCGGGAAAGTCAGCCCGGACCGCACATGGCATTTCCATCGCCACGACGGGGCTGACCTTTCTGGTAACGCTGGCGATCTGGACGCGAGGCACGCTGCCCGGCGGCTTCGCGCAGATCGAGGAAATCGCCTGGATCCCGGCGATCGGCGCCGCCTACCGGCTGGGCATCGACGGGCTGAGCCTGCCGCTCATCCTGATGACATCACTGCTGTTCTTCCTGTCGTCGATCTATGCGGCCCGGATTACCGACCGTCCGGCGGTCTTCGTGGTGCTAATGCTGATGCTGGAAACCGCGTCAATCGGCACCTTCGCGGCACTCGATGCGCTGCTCTTCTACGTCTTTTTCGAAGTCTCGCTGGTGGGCATGTATTTCATGATCGTCGGCTGGGGCTACGAGGAGCGCCAGCGCGCGGGCCTGATGTTCTTCATCTACACGCTGCTGGGATCGCTGCCGCTGTTGCTGGCGATCATCGGGCTATACTTGGCCACCGGCAGTTTCGACATGCGGCTCTGGATCGACACGCCGCCGCTAACCGGCCTCACGGCAATGCTGGCGCTGATCGCGATGCTGTTCACCTTCGCGGTCAAGATCCCGGCGTTTCCGGTGCACACCTGGCTTCCCGCCGCCCACGTGCAGGCCCCGACCGTGGGCAGCGTGATCCTGGCCGGGGTGATGCTGAAATTCGGCACCTACGGGCTGATCCGCTTTGCCCTGCAAATGACGCCCGAGGCCTTTGTGCAGGCCGGTCAGGTGGTGCTGGCCTTCGGGGTGTTCAGCGCGATCTACGGCGCCTTCGCGGCGCTGGCGCAATCCGACCTGAAAAAGATGATCGCCTACACGTCGGTCAATCACATGGGCTATGTGGTGATGGCCGTCGCGGTGGCCGCGCTGACCATCGACGCCGATCTGCGCGCGGTGGCGCTGAACGGCGCGACGCTCCAGATGGTGAGCCACGGGATCGTCACCGGGGCGCTGTTCTTTCTCGTCGGCATGTTGCAAAGCCGCGCCCACAGTCGCAAAATGGCCGGCTTCGGCGGTTTGCTGGGTCAGGTGCCCTGGCTGGGCTGGGCGTTCATCCTGTCGGCCTTCGCCTCGCTCGGACTGCCGGGTCTGGCGCATTTCCCAGCCGAGTTCCAGATATTCCTGGCCACATTGAACGCCCAGCCCTGGGCCATCGTGGCGATCGTCGCCATCGTGATCACCGCGGGTCTCTACCTGCGGGCCATCGCAGCGGTCTTTCTCGGAGAGTCGAACGGGAAATGGGCCGACATGCCCGATCTGGACCGCAGTGAAAAGCTGGCCATCGTGCCGCTGCTGGTCCTGATCGTACTGATCGGCGTCGCTCCGTCCTGGCTGCTGGGCATGATGGATACAACGATGCGGGCGCTGCAATTCTGATGGCGCGCGATCTTTCCCTGCTGATTCCGGAAATGCTGCTGGCGATGACGGTCGTGCTCATGCTGGTGTCCGAGATGCTGCGCGCGCCGCGGCTTGCCCTCGGCATCGGGGTGATCGGGCTGGGACTGGCGACCGCGCTGACCTTGCCGCTGCTGGAGACCGATACCAGCGTGTTCGGCGGCACCTACCGGATCGACCTGCTGTCGGCCTGGGCCAAGCTGATCCTGTTGCCCGGCACCGCGCTGGCCCTGATGATGGCGCGGGCCGAGATCGCCGGAAAGGACCGCGAGGGCAGCGTCTATGCGCTGCTGTGCCTGGTGACGCTGGGAGCGCTCATGCTGTCGGGTGGCGGCGACATGATGATGCTGGTGCTGGGCGTAGTGCTGACCGGGCTGGGCTCCTTCGCGCTGGTCGCCTGGCCGCGCGACGATCCGGCGACCGAGGCCGCGATGAAATATCTGGTCTTCGGGTCCGTCACCGGATCGGTGATGATCTACGGGCTGAGCTTTTGGTTCGGCGGCACCGGCTCGACGCTCTTTTCCGAGCTGGGCCTGCTGGAGGGCAGCACGCTGATCGCGCTGGCCGGACTGATCGCAGTGCTGATCGGGCTGGGCTACAAGGCGGCGCTGGTGCCGTTCCAGTTCTGGGCGCCCGACGCCTATGACGGCGCGCCGGTGTCGGTTGCCGCCTATCTGTCGGTGATCACGAAGGTTGCGGCGATCTTCGCCTTCGCGCAGATATTGCGCGATTTGCCGGTCGGCACTGGCTGGCCGATGGTGGTGGCGCTGATCGCCGCCGTGACGATGACGTTCGGCTATCTTGCGGCGCTGGTGCAGAGCAACGTGGTGCGCCTGCTGGCCTATTCGTCGGTGGCGCAGGCGGGTTATTTCATGATGGGGATCGTGGATCTGGGGCCGGGCTCGCTGGCGCTGCCCTCGGTGATCGTGTTCGGCGCGGCCTATGTGGCTATGAATCTCGGCGCCTTCGCGGTGATTATGGTCGCCGGGCGCAGCCTCGGCGACTTCCGGGGCTTTGGCCGCGCGCGGCCGGTGATCGGCGTGGCGATGGTGGTGTTCCTGCTGTCCCTGACGGGCATCCCGCCGCTCTTCGGCTTTGTCGGCAAGGTGCTGCTCTTCGGTGCGGCGATCAAGGCGGGCTATCTGTGGCTGGCGGTGATCGGCATTCTCAACAGCGTACTGGCGCTGGCGGTCTATCTGCGCATCGTGGTGCCGATGTATCAGCCACGCGAGGCCGGTCAGGACAGCGCCGCCCTGGCGCCGCCGCTGATGATCGTGCTGGGCGCGACCGCGCTGGTCACGCTGTTCATGGGATTGTTTGCGGGAGTGTTTCCAGGGTGAACCGCAATGGGTTCGACGGTTGGCACTCCGCGTGACGTATCAGCAGCAGTGTTAAACTATTCAGTGCTGATTTCTTCCACCTTGAACCGACCCTCGAGCGTCTCCCCCGCAAAATCCGAGATCAGGACGTCGACCTCGAAATGCCACGCTCCCGGAAGTGCAAGCACGAGATCAGGAACCCTCCAACGGCCGGTCTGCAACCGCTGGGCAGGGCGCTGCAGTGGAGCGACGCTAAGCTCAGGATTCGAAACCCAAAGCGTGACCTCGACGACTTCCCTAGGCCGACCGTCGGAATCTTCGGCAAACACGGCGCGGCTATGTTCGGACACATCATCGGCTTTTAGGCGAAGATAACTCCGGCATTGTTCGACACGAAGAAGAGAACATTTTCTCAATCGGGATCGGGCCATCGATTAAATCCGATTGTAATTCGTCTTCTTGGGGCCGCTTCACCCAGATGGTTGCGCTAGCGCGCAGCGTTCTTGAGGCTGCAAAAGGTGCCCAAGTGCGGTTTTTGGCCAAGGCTGCTTGAGAACGTAATCGGACACCAACCCATCTGTCTCCAGTCAACCCGCGCGATAGTATGCTTTACTATCCTGTCGTGTGGTCTTTGCATTGCGGGCCCACCTTCGAAACTCCCAGTACGATTAGTATTGCCCCGGCAACACCCATAGGTGTGCTCAATACCATGCCCATTGTCAGCCAGTTTCCGGCAAGAAACCCCAGTTGCGTATCCGGCTCTCGAAACCACTCGACGGATATGCGGGCCATCGCATAGCCGAGAAGCATGGTTCCCGCCACAATTCCGGGGTAGCGCAACGCTTTCGCGCGATGTGTGAGAAACCGCAGGACGATGAAAAGAACCACCCCTTCCAGTGCCGCCTCATAGAGTTGGCTTGGGTGACGAGGCAGTTGGCTCGGATCGTGCGGGAAGACAAAGGCCCATGGCACATCTGCCACGCGGCCGTAAAGTTCCCCGTTCACGAAGTTGGCGAGCCGTCCCAAAAACAGGCCAATCGGTACCACAGCCGCAATCATGTCAGAAAGCGAAAGGAGCGGAATGCTGTTCTTCCAACTGAAGACGACAAGTGCGACCACGACCCCAAGCATTCCGCCGTGGAAAGACATGCCGCCCTCCCATATCTTAACGGCGTCCAGCGGATTGGCAAAATAATACTCGGCATTATAGAAGAGAACAAAGCCGGTGCGCCCGCCGACGATAACGCCGACAATGATCCAAGTGAGCAGGTCGCTCACTTGATCTCGGGTGGCGGGAGGGCCAGCCGGACTCCATAGAGCACCGTTCTTGAGAAGGCGAAGGCAATACCACCATCCAACAAGTAAACCTGCAATATATGCGAGACTATACCAGCGAATGGCGAGAGGACCGAACTCGATCAGAACCGGATCGATGTTTGGAAATGGAATGGTGAGGGGGGTCATTAGCACATATGTCCTGGAAACCTGCCTTGGGTCGGTCGGCAGGTAATCGTTGAAAAGTATTGCCGCAGCAAAGATGGGAGGTAGGAGCCTGCGTCGCAAAATCCTCATCGGTCAGAAGAGACCGGCCGAAAAGCCCGGTGTCATACTGCGCCAGGGGACTCAAGCATCAGTACATAAACGGAAATTTCGCGGAAGCGCCGCAGGCCTAGATGTGGGCGATGTGTTTAGGAGGCTTTGGATCCGGCCGTGTCGCCGTGCCGTGCAAAAGGATTTCTGTCAACGGCCCTACGGTGTCATTGGGTGAGCCCTTCGGTGGATCAAATGCGATTGCCAAAGTTTGAACCAGACAATTGCTGCCGGAGAGACAGGCTGCATTCTGATTGAAGACGCCTTCCGGTGCAGTGCAAGGTTGAAAGCTCACTAAACCGGCGTCCGCGGCTTCAGTAGCTGCGGAAAAGGACCCTGTTTGGCCGCTAGAAACCATCGGCCCCGCAATGACCAGCATAGCGAGCAGCAAGGGCCGCAGTAGGCAAAAAAGATGACGGCGAAAAAGCTCCATTGTGCCGCAACATAGGTCGCGTGTCTGCGCGGCACAAGTCGCGCTCGGCGAACGCGGTCGCCAATCGGGCATAAGGACGCCTTTCCGGTTCGGATGAACTTGTAGAAAAGCGCAAACTGGCAGATTTTTGCCGATCCAGCTCTGATATCTTATGTTTAGCCTGGGACGTCTTGGCTTGGCATCTTCGTCAATTTAGTCTCTGCCCTAGGGGACGCCATGATCAGCTGAAACGCCCACCGCTCTGGTGGGCGCTGCTGGATAGTGACGGAAGCTTTTTTCATGAAATCTGGACATTTCCGGGTGATCACCCGACGAGCATTGCTTTGCGCCTGCTCCACCGCCGTACTCTTTCCGGCTCCACTCTATGCCAACGCTCTCGGAGCACTTCGCAGCTCAGGTGATGTTCGCCGTCTACGAATGTATTCGACCAGGACTGGAGAGGGCATCGACACCGTATATTGGATCGATGGAGATTACATATCTGAGGCGCTTGCTGAAATCTCCTTTTTCATGCGGGACTGGCGGAACGACAGCAAAATCAACATTGACCCGCGCGTGCTTGACATCATGGCTGCTGCGTATTCATTGCTGGACACTGATGAGCCTTATTCTCTCATCTCGGGATACCGTTTACCCGAAACCAACGAAACCCTTCGCCGCCGGTCGAGCGGCGTCGCACGGAACTCTCGCCACCTGTTCGGGGAAGCGGCTGATCTGCGTTTGAAATCACGTAGCGTCGATCAGATGTTCCGTGCAGCCAATGCCGTATCCTCCGGCGGTGTAGGACGGTATTCTCAATCCGGATTTGTTCACTTGGACTGCGGACCTGTGCGCAACTGGGGCATCTGATTTACCGTAGTTGTTGATTGTATTTGGGATTTTTTGGCCCGTTGCATGCGATACGCCTTTCGGCTCGAGAGCCATCCCGAAGATTGGGAATCACTGGAGCCAACCTGTTCGATCACAGTATGCATTCGACAGGTCTAAATCGTGTCTGTTGGGATGGGCTCAGGCGTTGGAGTCGCATTCAGAAAGATTTAAGGTGCCGCATCAAACTCTGCCTTGCAGCGGGCAGAGCAAGAATAGTGCGGCTCTTCGGCATTGCGCGACACCGCCGGGCAGTCGCGCTGTCAACGGACATGCCGCAACGGGATCGACGGCTTCGACGAATTCGGAAGGCGCAACTGCAAACCCCCTGCAACACCGTTCAGTGCAGAATTCGTACACGTGACCTTCGTGCTCGTGGCAGAATAGATGTTCTTTTGCGGCTGTCGGAACCTATTTTGGTTCCCACTCGTTAGAAAAGAGAATGAGTTTGAAAGGAAGGATGTTGACTATGATGGATGGTGGAATGGGTGGCGGCATGATGCTCGGGATGGGACTGGTTTGGCTACTGATCGTTGTTGTACTGATCCTTCTTGTAGCGGCGTTGATCAAATATCTGCGGCGATAGCGCGGAGTTAGCGATGGAAACCAATCAAGATAGGACTGCAAAACCGGTAGTTCTGGTAACCGGATCGAGCGGCTATCTTGGCGCAGCCGTGACCCGGCGCTTGAGCGAAAAATACACTGTCGTTGGTCTGGATCGTTTCACACCACCGCATCCGCCGCATCTCGCGGAATGTGTCTGTTTCAACATCACCGACCAGCAGAGCGTCGACAAGGCGCTGAAGCGGATCCGTCATGCGTACGGCGACAAGATCGCCTCTTGCGTCCATCTCGCCGCCTATTTCGATCTGACGGGAGAGGAGAATTCAGCCTACGAAGCGGTGACGGTGGGGGGCACCAAACGGCTTCTGAAGGGTTTGCAGGAATTCGATCTCGAACAGTTCGTTTTCGCCTCGACGATGCTGGCGCACGCGCCGACAGAGCCGGGCAGGCCGATCTCGGAAGACGACCCGCTTGCTCCGAAGCTGCCCTATCGTGCCTCGAAGGTGCGAACCGAGGCGATGCTGCGCGAAGAGAAGACAGACGAAAAACACGTCTTGCTGCGCCCGGCAGGCATCTACGACGACGAAGGACATTCGACTTTCCTCGCCCATCAGATTGCCCGGATCTACGAAAAGCGGTTCAGCGGCAAGGTATATCCAGGCGATTTGCAGCGGGGGCAGGTCTTTCTGCATATTGACGATCTACTTGACGCAGTGGAGCGTGTCGTCGACCGGCGCACCGACCTGCCGGACACCTTTCCCGTGCTGCTGGGCGAGGCCGAGCCGATCCCCTTTGGCGAATTACAGCGCCTGATCGGGCGCGAGCTGCACGGCGAGGACTGGATCACGTGGAACGTGCCGCCGAGACTGGCCAAACTGGGTGCCTGGACTGAGAACAAAGTATTTGGTGAAGACGCCTTCATCCGCGCCTGGATGGTCGATATCTCGAACGATCATTACGAGTTGGACCTCAGCCGCGCCCGCAAGGAGTTGGATTGGAAGCCGAAGCACGCCTTGCGCGATGACGTGCCGCGCATCTTGGCGAACCTCAAGGAGGACCCCCACGGCTGGTACGAAGAGAACGGCCTGAACGCTGCCAGGGTCTCGGCCGAGAAGGTCGCAATTGAGGCGGCTAAAGAGACTGAGGACGATAGTCCGTCCCCGGCGGAGGCAGATGAAGCCGAACGTAAACATGATGCCCATATGCGGCAGATGCACTTCTCGATGCTCTGGGTACATTGGCTGGTCATGGCGCTTGGCTTGTGGCTGGCCACCGCGCCGTCGGTGTTCGGCACGTTCGACCAGACGGACTTCAGCGCCGCGATCCAACGCATCACCGAGGACCGCGGCCTTTGGGATGCCGCGACACGCAGTTGGATGACGGCGTGGAATAATGTGTTCACCGGGCTGGCCATCATGTTTTTCGCCGCGCTGTCGTTAAGGCCCGGCAACGGCTGGGCGCAATGGGCCAATGCGGCGCTCGGCGTCTGGCTTCTCGGGGCATCGTTGGTGTTCTGGACACCGGATGCGGCGGTCTATGCCAACGACACGCTGATCGGCGCGCTGGTTATCGCTTTGACGATCCTTATTCCGATGATGCCGGGAATGTCCCGCGAAGGCATGATGGACGACGGTGATATCCCCCCCGGCTGGACCTATTGTCCTTCGACCTATGTCCAGCGCCTACCTATCATCGCGCTTGGGGTGGTGGGCTTCATCCTGTCGCGCATCCTCTCGGCATATCAGCTCGGCCATATCGATAGCGTGTGGGAGCCGTTCTTCTCGTCCCCCTCGGCGCTCAACGGAACCGAGTACATCATCACATCGGATGTCTCTAAGGCATGGCCGGTCGCGGACGGGGGCCTAGGTGCCATGACCTACGTGTTCGAGATTCTGATGGGGGTGATGGGCAGCCGGTTACGCTGGCGCACCATGCCATGGATGGTGGCGCTGTTCGGGATCGTGGTGGGGCCGCTCGGGGTTGTCAGCATCTATTTCATCATCATCCAGCCGATCGCCATCGGCACCTATTGCACGATCTGTCTGCTGGCCGCATTGGCGATGCTGATCATGATCCCGTTCTCGCTGGACGAGATCGTGGCCATGGTCCAGTTCATGGTCTGGAACACGCGCCGGGGCCGCCCGTTCTGGCGCGTCTTCTTCCGGGGCGATGCCTTGCCCGGATCGTCGACGGGGGGAGAGATGAGCTTCGACGCCCGGCCTGCAGACATTTTCCGCCAGAGCGCAAGAGGTGTGACGGTTCCGTGGACATTGGCGCTCAGCGCCGGGATCGGTGCCTTTCTCATGATTAGCCGCGCCATATTCGGCAACGCTATGCCGCTGGCGGGTAGTGATCACCTGGTGGGTGCACTGGTCCTGACCACGGCAGTCATCGCCTGGGCTGAGGTGGCGCGCCCGCTGCGGTTCCTCAACATCGTGTTCGGTCTGTGGCTGATCGTAGCGCCGCTGTTCCTTGCGGGCGGAACGGTCGCCGGCAGCCTTATTGGCATGGTTTCCGGCATCGCCTTGATCGTGCTCAGCCTACCGCGCGGGCGCCGGAGCCGGGAGCATTACGGTAGCTGGGACCGCTTCATTGTATAAGGCCCTCTAAACTTATCTGGTGGACATTCGACTTTGTCTTGACCTTCCAGTGGGTGCATGCGGCATGGTCCGAATCAGACGAGATTGCAGCTGAACTGGAGGTGGACGCAATGAACATCGGCGATGTTTCCGAGCGCAGTGGAGTACCTGCAAAGACCATCCGGTACTATGAAGATATCGGGCTGGTGACCCCCGCGCGCAGCAAGTGTGGATATCGCGAGTTCAGCCAGCGTGACATTTATAGTCTTGCCTTCGTTGGACGTGCGCGTTCAGTCGGGTTCAGTATTGAAGCGTGCCGGACGTTGCTCGCGCTGTATGAGAAGCGCGGTCTGGCGATCTCGGACAAGCGAACGATTGCGTCAGATTTCGTCGCCCAAGTCGATCAGAAAATTGCCGAGTTGGACGCGCTCGCCACGGTCTTGCACAGTCTTATGGAGCGCGGCCAGTTCAGCCAGCAAGTGGAATACATGCTGGTTGATGACTTGGAACCGCGCAGGGTGGCCGGCCGCGAAAATCAGCCGATCCATGCGAGTTCACAAAAGCGCGACAAGATTTCGCTGGAAAACTGATCTGGTCATAACTAAGTAGAACTTATGAAATTTGTCGCCCGCATACTATGTCTTCTATCGCTCGTGGCCTTTGCCACCAGCGCAGTCGCGCATTCGGCGAACTCGGCCGCTATGGCTTCAGCAATGATCAATGCTGATGTCGATGCGAGCACCGATGGGAGTTGTGCGGCTTGCGACGATCAAGAAGCAGGACTGGACACAACTGTTTGCAGCTTTGTTTGCAATGTTGCTGGGCTGACTGCGATTGAGGCCCGTTCTGAGCACGGTTTCTCGGCCTTCGCCTCTGTGGTGCGTGCGCCAATGGCAGAACAGGGAATGCAGGGCCTTTCCGGGCCTCCGGCCAAACTACCACCTCGAATCTATCTCTGATCTGACACACGGCGCTTAACCGCGTTTGGTGTGTCTCTACCTGTCGACCAAGCCCATTGGCTTGGTCACGGGGATCTATCGAACCGTTTCCGTAGCGCAGCTTCGGTGGTTCTTCACATGATCAGAGAGCGTTCGTCCATGTCATCAAAGTTCAAACCGGCTTTCACACGCCGCTCGTTTCTGGCCTCTTCACTGGCAGGCGGCGCGGCGGCCACGGCGATTGGCACATCCGGGCTGGCCGCGCCGCAGACCCGCAGTTTTGCGCTGAACGCGGCACCAGGCCTTGCGCGCCTGACGCCTGTTCCCCGCGCCGAAACGCCTGCCTGGGCTTATAACAGCCAGGTTCCTGGCCCGGAATTGCGGGTGCGACAGGGCGAGCGCCTGCGCATCGACGTCACAAACGGGCTCGACGAGGAAACCACCGTCCATTGGCACGGGCTGCGCCTGCCCAATGCAATGGACGGGGTCGCGTATCTTACGCAGGTGCCGATCGCCCCCGGAGAGACCTTCACTTACGAGTTCGATGCGATCGATGCCGGAACCTTTTGGTATCACCCGCACCAGCGCAGTTTCGAGCAGGTCGGACGCGGGCTCTACGGACCGCTCGTTATCGAAGAACCAAACCCGCCGCAGGTCGATCGCGATGTGACCTGGGTGCTGGACGATTGGCGGTTGAACCGGAATGGTACGATCTCCGACGATTTCGCCGGACCGATGGACATGAGCCATGCGGGCCGACTGGGCAACACGGTGACGATCAACGGTCAGGTCTCCGGGGACTTCGGCGTGCGGCAAGGCGAACGCATCCGGCTACGTTTGATTAATGTCGCCAACGCCCGCTTCTTCGCGCTGGATTTTGGAGGCCTCGGGCTGCGCGTCATCGCGCTCGATGGTCAGCCGGTCGAGCCCCACACGCCGCCGGATGGAGTCGTGGTTCTGGGCCCGGCGATGCGCGCGGATGTGATGCTCGATTGCCCTGCCGCGCCCAGAACAAGGGCGCAGGTAGTCGATCGGGCTTATCGCGACAACGAGTATCGCTTGCTGGATGTGGTCTATGGCGACACGGCGCTGCGCGACGGGCCGCCCGACTGGGATATCGCCCTGCCTGACAATCCGCTGGCCGAGCCCAATGTCGCAGCGGCCCAACGCCACGAGATCCTGTTCACGGGCGGCATGATGGGCGCGATGGTCCAGCGCGACTTGGGCCTCGAGCCGTCGCGCGGCATGATGGGCGGAATGATGACCGGCGGCGGCATGTGGTTCGTCAACGGGGTCGCTGCCGAAGGCCCGATGCTGGACCCCTTCCTGACCCTCGAACGTGGCAAGAGCCATGTCCTCGAGATGACCAACGCGACGGCGTTCAGCCACCCGATCCACCTGCACGGACATTCCTTCCGCGTCCTCAGCCGCGATGGAAAGCCGACCGCATATCGCGAATGGCAGGACACGGTTTTGATCGCACCCCGCGAGCGCGTCGAGATTGCGCTGGTCGCCGACAATCCGGGCGACTGGATGTTCCATTGCCACATCCTCGAGCACCAGGCGGCCGGGATGATGGGTGTGATCCGTGTCGCATGAGAAGAGGAGAGAGCATGATGAAAACGATTGAGATGATCACCGAGCCGAACCGGCGCACAGTTCTTGCCGGGATGCTGGGCCTGGGAACCATTGCAGTGGTGCCGCGATTCGCGCTGGCCGCGAGCGATGGCGAAACGGGCGCGATGGCCTTCGACGGCGACACCGTCCTGGTCGGCGGTCGGACCCTGCGCGCTAGTGCCGATGGCGGCGCAAGCTGGGCCCGTCGGGAAGTTCCCGGACAGGTTCTTGCCCTGGCGACCCACCGCAACCGGCCGGGGTTGGTGGTTGCCGGGCTGTCCACGGGCGGCGTGGCGATATCGGGCGATGGCGGTGCCACATGGCGAAACGGCAAAGCCGGACTTCCCGCTGGTGGTGTCACTGCCATTGCAATTGGGTCACGAGACCCCGATCTAATCTACGCGGCGATCCGTGGCGACGGTCTCTACAAAAGCGAGGACGCCGGGGACACATGGGCGCTCGCGATGGACCGACCTTGGCTCGACGAAGCCGAGCGTGATCCACTGACTCTCGTTTCGGTCGATCTGGAGACCGGTATGGGCGGCATCTGGATCTATGCGGGCACAGAATTGGGCCTCACGCGCGTGCCCGACTGCTTCTGCCGCTGGCAGGATGTGCAGTCCGGAAACGCGATGGATGCTTTGGTCTCAGGCGACGTGCAGCCCCCTGAAAACCCGCTGCCCGAAGGCCGTCCGGTTTTGTCGCTGGCAAGCAGCCCCTCGGTACCGGATCGGCTTTATGCCGCGCTTCCCTCGGGCATTTGGACCTCGGCGGATGGCGGTGTTGTCTGGCGTCAGGCCGCCCAAGAGGCCGCCTCGGCCATCGCCGTTCATCCCGACGATGAAACATATATTGCCGCGATCATCGGCGGTGAAGTGAAACTCAGCCACGACGGCGGCGCTACATGGACCGCGACCGCGGCCGGATGAAGGAGAGAATGATGCAGAGAAGAACCATACTTGGCCTTATTGCCGGCGGGATTGTTGGAGCCGGTGCTCTCACGACACTTACGTGGGCGCAAAATTCCGAAGAGGAAGCACCTGTGTCTGGCACGACAACCCCTGTTTCCACACCGGAAGGCACCGCCAAACAGATCACGATCTGGCGAGATCCAGGCTGCGGATGTTGTGACGCTTATGCCGATTATCTTGAGGGTAACGGCTATACGGTCACGCGAATTGATGATCGCAACTTCGACAAGACGTCGATCTCTGTGGGTGTCCCAAAGGAGGGGCTAGGTTGCCATCTGGCCAAGATCGAAGGCTACTTCGTGAGCGGTCTGGTCCCCGTTGAAATCCTCGAACGCCTGGTGAATGAGCAGCCAGAAATCGCTGGCATTACCTTGCCGGGAATGCCCGCAAACGCCCCAGGGATGGCGCGGGTGAAATCCGGGACACTCAAGACCTATGCATTCGGTGAGGGCGGCATTTCCGTTTATTCCGATGAGTGAGTGTATGAGTATGATGAGCGGTTCGATGATGGGCACCATGATGTTCGGCGGCGGTCTAGTTTTGTTGCTGCTTGTTACCGTCCTCGTGCTGAGCCTGGTCGCTTTGGTAAAATACATTCGGGGGGCGAGATGAAGCCTTACGTCATTTTGCCGCTTGCGGGGGTGATCGCTGCGGCAATCGGTTTTGCCGTGCTGGCGCAATCGGCATCCGATAATTCGCCAGTTGGCGAGCTTATCTTCCTTGGCGAACCTGTCACTGCGGCAGACCTCGAGGCAGGAAAGCAGATCTACGCTGAGAGTTGCGCGTCCTGCCATGGTGCCGACCTCGAAGGTCAGCCCGACTGGAAGCGTCGGCTCGACAACGGCCGGATGCCCGCCCCGCCGCATGATGAGACCGGCCACACATGGCACCACTCGGACCGAAACCTGTTCATCGTGACGAAAGGTGGCGTCGGGGCGGTGGTTCCGGGCTACGAAAGCGACATGCCGGCCTTCGAAGGCATCCTGACCGATGACGAGATCGCGGACGTGCTCACCTATATCAAGAGTACCTGGCCGGACCGCCAGCGCGAATTTCAGGCGGAAGTCTCAGCGAACGATAAAGGTGAGCTATGAGCGCCGCAGAGGAACCACGTCGGAACAAAGGTCGGCTTCTGAGCATGTTGCCGGTCGCGATCTTCGCTCTCATCGGCGCTGGATTCTACTGGGGTCTCTTCAACAATGATGACCGTCTGCCATCAGCACTTATCGGCAAATCGGTTCCCGAATTCGATCTGCCGCCAATAGAAGGGCGATCAGACGGCCTCTCGACTGGCGACCTGAAAGGGCAAGTGTCCATAGTCAATGTCTGGGCGTCCTGGTGCGTGCCGTGCCGGGTCGAGATGCCCTTGCTCAACGAGTTGGCCGCCCGGGATGAAGTCGCCATATTCGGCATCAACTACAAGGACCGTCCCGAAGAGGCATTGGGATTTCTGACTGAGCTCGGCAACCCTTACACGCGGATCGGTGCCGACCGTTCCGGGCGCGTGTCTATCGACTGGGGCGTTTACGGACTTCCGGAAACCTTCGTAATCGATGCCGATGGCCGGATCGCCTACAAGCACATTGGCCCCTTCAACCGCCGCTCTCTGGAGGAAGACATTCTTCCCGTGGTGCGGCGCCTTCAGGAAGGAGCTGGATCATGAAACGGCGCGAATTAATGGCTGGGATGGCGGCGTTTGGCCTCGCGGGACCGGCCCAAGCACGACCGCTGATGCCGCTTCACGACACACCGCGGGAAATGTTGTCTCCGCCTTTCGTGGACGGCGCGGGGCGCGACCTTACCCTGGAGGATTTCCGAGGCAGGGTCGTGCTCCTAAACATCTGGGCAACCTGGTGTGTGCCATGTCGCGAAGAAATGCCCACGCTTGATGCGCTTCAAGCCCGGCTTGGTGGAGATGATTTTCACGTGTTGCCGCTTTCGATCGATCGGGCGGGGCTCAAAGTCGTGCGCCGCTTTTACGACGAAATCGGCATCCAGCACCTCGGAATGTATCTCGCGGACAGCACCCGCGCGATGCTCGCCTTCGGAGCGCTTGGTCTGCCGACGACGATCCTGATTGACCGCGACGGCAAGGAACGGGGCCGCTTGGTTGGGCCGGCCGAGTGGAACAGCCCCGAAGTTACGGACCAAATTCAATCAATCATCGATGAAAAGGAGAAATGATCTATGTCTGACACACAAATTCCCGACGGCTCAAACCGTCTGACGTTGCAAGGGCTGATGTCCAACCGCCGTTTTTTGATCCTCGCGTTAATGGCGGTCGTGGGCGCTGCTTTCTACCTGAACTGGGGTTGGCTGGCGGCCATAGGGGCCGCCCCGCTTATCCTGGCCTTGGCGCCTTGCGCTGTCATGTGTGGGTTGGGCGCTTGCGCGATGTGCAAATCAAAATCATGCGACAATAAGAGCTCACCCACAGAGGCGAGCCTGCCGAGGGACTGAACCCGACCACTTCCAAAAAAACCTTAAGGAGAAACTGATGAAACCGATTAACAAACTGACCATTGCCGCAGCCGTAGCTACCCTCTTGGCAACCGGTGTGGCTGCCCAGGACAACACCGATTCGTCCGGCCAGATGATGGACGGCGAGAGCGGCATGACCGGCAACATGATGAACGGCGATATGTCGAGCATGGAAGGCATGATGCCGATGATGAAAATGATGCAGGAAATGGGCCCGATGATGAAGGCCTGCACCGAGATGATGGAAAAGATGAACGATTCCATGGATGAAACCACCCCTTCAACGGACAAGGGCTGAGTAGTCATCGCCGGGGGTGACCGCCCCCGGCGATGCGACGCGGAGAAAATGCATGTCACCTAAATCAGCCGTTCGGCTCCTTGTGATTTCTGTCTGGGCAGTGATGTCCGTGCCCTTTATTGCAGCGGCCCAACAATCCACGCCTCTCAACCAGACGGAGGAGGAGGCCATCAGGACCTTGATCCTGCAAACGATCCGCGAGAATCCGGGCGTTCTGATGGAGACGCTTCTGGCTTTCCAGGAGGAGGCACAGGCAGAGGCCCAAGCGGAACAAATTGCCGCCATCGAACGCGTGAGCGATCTCCTGCAGTCCGACACAAACGCTGGTGTTATGGGCAACCCGGATGGGGAACTCGTTCTTATCGAGTTCTTCGATTATAATTGCCCCTATTGTCGCGCCGCCGCCCCGATCCTGTTCGAATTGATCAAGGACAACCCCGAACTCCGCATCATAATGCGCGAATGGCCAATTCTCGGTCCGGATTCCGAGCTTGCAGCGCGCGCGTCACTGGCCGCACTCAAGCAAGATGGCTTTGCCTCGTTTCACGAAGCGCTAATGGCCCAACCCCGGGCGAATTCGGTGATGATCCAGCGCGCCGCCGAACAGGCAGGTTTGGATTATGCCCGTCTACAGGCCGACATGAAGGCTGCAGATATCACTGCCCATATCGAAGCATCCCACCAGGCCGCCGCCGAACTTGGAATCTCGGGAACGCCGACGTTTCTGATCGGCAAAACTCTCGTCCCGGGATTGCTGGAAAAGGCGGATCTCCAGGCATTGATTTCGGAGGCTGAAAATGCCGACTGAGCCACATGAAACCCCGCCAAAATCCCAGCTCCTGAGGTCCATTCTATGGGCGGCGGCGTTCACGGCACTGGCTGGGGTTGCGATATACTCCGGCCTGGAAATGTATCTTGGAAACGGATCGAAGAATGTCCGATATTCAGGCGAGGCCGCTATTCGGTCCGAATTTTCCCTCACGGACCATACCGGACAAGACGTGACCCAGGCTGATTATTCAGATCGCTGGCAAATGGTTTTCTTCGGCTTCACTAACTGCCCCGATATTTGCCCCACCACTCTGGCCTACATGGCCAGCGTCATCGACTTGCTCGGTGACGATGCAGTCAAAGTGGCACCGATCTTCATCACGGTCGATCCGGAGCGCGATACGGTGCCGGTCATGGCAGAATATGTATCGGTTTTTCATCCGCGTCTGATCGGACTGACAGGCACCGAAGTTCAGGTCGCAGAGGCCGCGACGAACTTTCGAACATGGTACGAGCGCACCGAGGACGATTCCGCACCTGACGGTTATTTCATGGCGCACGGCGGATACGTCTACCTCATGCGCCCAGACGGTGCGTTCGAGGCAGTCTATCAGGAAGGTGGCCAACCGCCGGAAGTGTTGGCGCAAGATATACTTGAAAAATTGTGAAGAGTTGGGCAGGACGAATGAGACAAATGATACCTTTGGCCGCGCTGACAATGTGGCCGATGACTGCACAGGCCGATGTTACGATCAGTGACGGATGGGCCCGCGCCAGCATCCTCGCCTCGCGCCCGGCAGCGGCTTATCTCACGCTTCGAAGCGATGAGGACGATCAACTGATAGGCATCACCACCCCTATTGCCGGGCATGTCACCGTTCACGGCGTTGAAACCGATGCAAACGGTGTAAGTCGTATGTCCGCGATCGAGGCTCTGAAATTGCCGTCTGGCGAAACGGTCACACTCGCGCCCGGAGGGATGCATCTGATGCTGATGGCCCTCACCGAAAAACTCGAAGAGGGCACCGTCCTGCCCCTCACCCTGACATTCGCGTCAGGTGCCAAGATCGAGATCAGCGTCCCGGTACTTGGACCAGGCGCCAGTGGACCAGAAAAGGAATGACCATGCGAAAGATTCTAGCGCTGATACTCGCTTTTGTCGCCGTGCCGGCTTTCGCTGACCACCCCGGTGATCGCCTCGACGAAGTAATGGAACAGAAGGAACCTGCTTTTAAAGCGGTTGATCTTGGCAATGCGCCAACCCTGGAACTTCTTGGACCGGATGGTGCCCTCTTTGATCTCAGTAGCCTTTCGGATCAGGTCATCGTCCTCAGCTTCGTTCCGACCGATTGCGGGGCGCCCTGCGCTGAGCAGCAGGCACTTCTGGCCAAAGTAAGAGACGGTATAAATTCATCGCCCATGCTGAGTATGGTGACATTTCTGATCGTGAGTGATGCAGAAGATCCGGCATTTGGAGAAACTGCCGAAAATGTGATTGTCGCTCGTCCGCCATCATCGATCGAACCGGTGATTGCGCAATATCGTGCTTTATCGCCGGATGCTTCTGTAGTGCCCTTGGTCCACGTGATCGCACGCGGCAACCGACATGCCGCGATCTTTGAGGGGGCAGCGTTTCGCCATATCAACATGATCCTCTACGTCAATGGACTGACAAACGAGCATTAAAGCAGAATTGAACCAAGAAGCATGACAGCAAATACAACCCCATACGACATTCCCGATCCGAGCTGGCTATCCGTCATTCGTCGGTACATCATCTATTCCGCAGCCGGACATCTGATCTGGGAAATTGCCCACATCCCGCTCTATACGATCTGGGTAGAAGGAAGCTGGAGTGAGATTGCCTTTGCAGTCGTTCATTGTACCGGCGGTGATCTCTTGATCGCCATGAGTACGCTGTTGCTTGCCTTGTTCCTTGTCGGCGGGCACGCATGGCCGACAGCACGGGCCGGAGCAGTCTTGCTGTTGGCTGTGGTCTTAGGGGTCTCCTACACGGTATTCAGTGAATATCTGAACATCGTGATCCGGGCTGCTTGGGCCTATCGTGATATCATGCCGGTAATCCCCGTGCTGGATGCGGGCCTTACACCTTTCCTGCAATGGATATTCGTTCCATCGCTTGCCTATTGGGCTGCAATCAGACTTCCGCTGCGCAGGCTCTTCGGGGCGGAGTCCGGCGCATGGTAGACATCTCGCTCCTCGGTTTGACCGCGGCTCTTCTGGCTGGAGCTATCTCATTTGTTTCGCCCTGCGTCCTTCCGTTGGTTCCGGGGTATGTCTCGTACGTTGCGGGGCGCACGGCCACACAGGGCGGCGTGGCGTCTTCCTCAACGGCGCGTGCCGTGTGGTTGAGCCTCTGCTTTGTTCTGGGTTTTTCGACCATATTTATCGCACTTGGCGCTTCGGCGACGGCACTTGGTCAGGCCCTGCTGAGTTGGCGATACGAGCTGAACCTCATTGGCGGCGCGATCATTATCCTGTTCGGACTGTTCATGATAGGTGCGACACGGCTATCGGTCATGGAACGTGACTTTCGTTTCAATCTCGACATTCCCGGCGGTCAACCGGCGGCCTCCTACGTACTCGGCCTTGCGTTCGGCTTCGGCTGGACACCCTGTATCGGGCCCATTCTTGGAGCGATCCTTACGGCCAGTGCAGCAAGTGCGACGATCGGTGAAGGCATGCTGCTTCTTGCGGTCTACTCTGCCGGGCTTGGCATACCGTTTCTCATCGTGGCGGGGTTCACGGACCGGATTGCCGGTCGGCTGCGCGCCATCGGTCGTGTTGGTCGGCGGCTCCACCAAGCGGCCGGCATCGTCATGATCCTGATGGGGATTGCGATGATGACGGGACAGCTGAGCGCATTATCGTATTGGATGCTCGATGCATTTCCCATTCTCGGGCGCATCGGCTGATGTTTGAGCCAAACTCCGCAACTACAGAGTTAAGTCGTGGTGTGAAGACGTGCTCCGGCTTGACACATACCGCCCACGAAGACTTCTGGGTAGGCGCCATCGACATCAGGCCATGCAAGGTTCCTATTTCGCTCGCCCCGGTTTTAGGCGAGCGCATCTATAATGTTGGATTCCGCAATGATGCATGAAATTGGCTATTCTGGAGCATGGCAGCTTGCTGTCATCGCAATTATTATCGCATCCTGGGTGCTTTATCGGTACTTCGCGCCCGATAATTGGCGCGAGTGGGCAAGCGCAGGTACAGTACAGGCCTTTATAATCGCTCTCTATGCAGAAATGTATGGTTTTCCGCTAACTGTCTATGCAGCCGTACGGCTCCTGGGAATCGATAATGACAATCTAAGCGCCAACTTGTGGTCAAGTTTGTTGGGTATTGGAGACATGGCAATGGTGCTGGCCATGATCGCAGGTTACGCCTTCGTAATTATGGGGGTAGTGCTGGTCGTTAAAGGCTGGCGCCAGCTTTATGCTGCTCGACATTCCAAAGTGCTTGCGACCGACCGTCTGTATAGCCTTGTCCGGCACCCTGAACCGCCCCGGGTTTACCGGAGGGCAAAACTTTCGGAGAATTGCCCATTATGGAACAGTCACACAACAAGAAGACCTCGAAGCCGTATTCACCTGAGTTCCGCGAACGTGCGGTGCGGTTGGCGA